>OBEQ012675103.1_pt1 | contig 15982 bp, 20 predicted proteins | sample 1670901 | NCBI WGS metagenome assembly OBEQ01 (sample SAMEA104232315, study PRJEB22302) | groundwater metagenome | biome: forest; feature: aquifer; material: groundwater | place: USA | collected 2011-08-07 | depth 5.4 m | reverse complement strand
CAGTACTCTCAAAAACAGTAAAAACACAAAAAGTTGACATTTTAACAAGAGTCATAGCATTTAACATAGACAGAATCATAAAAATATCACAACAAGTTATTCTGATATTCATCAGAATAACAAGGGTTTCATATTAGCCGTTTGTAGAAGAAAATAAAAAAGACAATCAATTGGCATGCTTTGTATAGAGTATTATTGGAACTTGCTTTAGATGGAAAAATCGAAAGAGTATAGATGAAAGCAGGAATATTTTGGAAAAAGAAATAGAAACGTTTAAATATGAATATCATATTAATCTGATTTGGTGATAAATATGGAATTAGAAATTGCTACAATTGGAGAAAGAGGACAAGTGGTCATACCACAAGCATTGAGAGATGATATGAGTATCCATAAAGGAGATAAATTTATGGTACTTAAGCGAGGAGATATGCTTGTGTTAAAAAAAGTAATTGCTCCGAGTATGGATGATTTTAATAAGATGCTAAAAAAGAGTCATACTCATGCAGAAAAACATAGTTTAGTAGAAAAAGATTTGTCTGATGCAATCAAAAAAGCACGTAAAAAATGAGAGTTGTTTTGGATACTAATATATTTATCTCGGGCATTCATTGGACAGGATCATCAGAAAAAATATTGCGAACATGGATGAACAATGAATTCGAATTAGTTTCTTCTTTACCAATTATTGAAGGGTTAGTCAGAATTTTGATGAGTTTCAAAGTCCCTCTCGAACCAGATGATATTTCTTGGTGGAAAACTTTGATATTAGAAAAATCTATCCTTGTTATCCCAACAAAAAAAGTGAGTATTGTAACTGACCCCGACGATAATAAATTTGTCGAAGCGGCATTAGAAGGAAAAGCTGAATACATTGTAAGTCAAGATAAGCATCTTTTAGTATTAAAAGAGTATCAGGGTATTAAAATTCTTCATCCAAATGATTTTTTGAAATTGATCTCATAAAAAGAATAATTTAGTTTGTATTCTCTTTTCATGCCTTAAAAATTAAATAAAAATTATTTTTCCAATCCATTTCTCAGTATCTGAATTCATAATTAAAATCTACGCCCCCGCGAGGATTTGAACCCCGGTCTCAAGCTCCGCAAGCTCGCATACTATCCAAGCTATACTACAAGGGCAGGTTATTTATGAGAACGAAGGGTTGTTTTTAAAAATGTTTCGCTAAGAAAATGAGTTTATTTTAAATAGATTAATCTGTTTTAAATAAAGAAACCTTACTTTTTGCATTTGTAAAAATGCCATTTACTACTGTCATTTTTGAACGTAACTCTTCAATAACAGATGAATCCATTCTTGCCTCTTGTCCTTTCTTGCGCACAGGTCCTTGAACAGTCATATGTGATGCAATCTTTAGTCTTATCTCATCAAGAATGTGTACTGCATTCAAAATAGAATTATTTCCATGAATAAAAGTTTCATCATAAATATCAGTTAATAAAGAATGAACTTTAAAATTAAGAACTGAAAGTTGAGAAAGTAATTCTTTAATTGGAGTGATGATGTTATTTTGAATAACTTCAATTATCTCCTGTTCAATCAGAGGAAGATAAGAAGACCTATCTGATTGTAAAGCTCTTAATTTAAAAGTAATCACGGGAAGTTGATTTTCTAATATTCCCATCGTTTTTTCTATAACCTGTATAGGCCTCGTATACTTTTTAGAATTTACTGATAATAAAATCTGCAATTCATTCTTCTTTTCTTCATATCTTTCAGAAATTTTTTGTCTGATTAATTCCATACTTATAGGACTATTTCGAATCAATTGCATTTCATTAGCTAAAATAGTCGTTGGTTTTCCACTGCGCGCTCCCTTCACTTTTTCAAGTCTTAGTACTATCACATCACTTTTTAATTTAGAGTAAAGAGCAAGAAGATTCTTTACTGAAGTACCTCTTTGAAAAAGAATACCCTCAATCATTTTTCTCGTTTTTCGATCAATTTTTGTAAGCAATTGAGAGATAACATCCAACTCGACTTTAATCATATCTTCACAAGAGGATATTGAGTTTACAAGCACAGAAAGTTTTTCTGTATCACAGGTGAGAACCCAACTTGAATGTCTTTATCGATCATTTCAAAAAGAATAACTAATTCTTCAGAAATAATGTATATTCCGAAATTATCAAGTGTATAACTAAGACTTTCTCTTGCTTTATTTATCTCAGGAGAATTATCATCTGGATTTGAGAAGAGTCTACTGAGGTAATTCATAGTATTTGAAAAAAGAATGACCTTTATTAAAATTTGTCCACACTTAAAAGTAGAAATGAATGCTTCTGATATAAAAAATAATTTACAATTTTCTCTTAGAAATATTTTTAAATTTATTCTATATAATTTTCTACACTATTTTACCAATACCTTTTCTCTTACACTTTTATCTTTGAAAACAAATACGCGCCAATTCCCATAAAAAAAACTGTTGCAATGATAAGAATAATACTATCCTTAAAAAGTCCAATAGTTGCAGCATGAGTGAGTGTTCCTCTAAGTCCGTCAACTCCATAGGTGAGTGGATTTAATCGCATAAATAATTCTATTATTTTTGGAACACCAACAAGTGGAAAGAGTGCGCCCGATAAAAAAAAGATGGGCATTACAAGAAAATTTATTATCAAATGAAAGCCTTGCATATCATCAAGGAGTGATGCAATTGCTGTTCCAATAGCAGTAAAAAGTATTGCAATAAGCGCCATAAAAAAAACTGCAAAGGGAAGCAAAGAAACATCAATAGTAAAACCTGCAAGAAGAGAAATGAGTAGAACAAGTATTCCTTGAATGACTGAAACTGTTGCTCCGCCGAGTGTTCTTCCAAACATAATTGTTGTTCGTGAAACGGGTGCAACAAGTGTTTCTTTTAGAAAACCAAATTGCTTGTCCCAAATAATTTCAATACCTGAAAATATTGCAGTAAATAAAATACTCATTGCAATAATTCCTGGCGCAAGAAACTGCATATAATTTCCACCACCTGCTTTTGCATAGATTGGACCAAAACCAAATCCTAGTGCAATCAAAAATAAAAGCGGCTGACCAAGTGAACCAATGATTCGTGCACGTGAACGAAAGTATCTTTTCAACTGCCTAATCCATAAAATAGTTATAACATTCATCGTTTGCTCCACAGTCTTCTTCCCATGCGCATGGTGTCAATACTTCCTGCTTCTTCACTTCGTATTTTTTTTCCAGTAAGAGAAATAAATGCTTCTTCAAGTGATTTCTTTTTTGTTTTTTTCTTAAGTTCGTTTGGTGTTCCTTGTGCAATAATTTTTCCATGATCGATGATCGCAATTCTATTTGCGATTCTATCTGCTTCTTCCATGTAGTGCGTTGTAAAAAAAACAGTGATATGTTCTTTTTTATTGAGTTTTACAATATATTCCCAGATGTGATTTCTTGTCTGTGGATCAAGACCAAGCGTAGGCTCATCTAAAAATAAAATCTTTGGATGATGCAAAAGTCCTCTTGCAATTTCAAGTCTTCGTTTCATGCCACCAGAAAAATGTTTTACAAAATCATCTTTACGATCATACAAATCAACCATTTGCAAAAGTTCTTTTATACGCGTTTCTCGAATTTCTTTTGAAACACTATAAAGAACACCGTGATATTCCATATTTTCATATGCGGTAAGTTCATCATCCAAACTTGGATCTTGAAAAACAATTCCAAATGTTTTTCTTACATTATGCGCTTCTTTAGCAGGATCAAAATGCGCCATCTGCATACTTCCACTTGTTGGTGCAAGAAGCGTTGTAAGCATTTTTATTGTCGTAGACTTTCCAGCACCATTTGGTCCAAGAAACCCGAATATCTCTCCTTCTGAAACAGAAAATGAAATAGAATCAACTGCAGTTATTTCTTTAAACTTCTTTGTTACATTTGTAACAGTGATAATTTTTGAGACCATTTATCGTATGCAAAATGAATTGTTTTTAAAGATTATGGATTTTGATTTTCAAACAATTTAGATTTTAGAAAGATTGCATTGCATGTGAATGTAAATCAAATATTTATTTAAACATGTTGATCTTCAAAAAGATCACAATGTTTCCGGTCCTTCCATTCCTTCAACAGAACTATGCGGTTCTTTCTTAAAAAAATACACATATGCATATTCTCCTGCGGCAATAATTCCTAAGAAAAATGTTATTATGATAAGAATATCTTGTCTTGGTAAATCAAGAATAATAAAAAAGATAGTTATAATTTGTACAACTGTTACAACCTTTCCAAGAAACAGAGCACTCATTTCCTTTTTGCCTTCTTTTTTAATAAAGTAAAAAGGTAAGCCTATGAGAACTAAAATATCTCGCGTAAAAAACAAGAAAATTTCTGGTAAAGTAATATAATCAAATTTTAAAAACACACTAAACAGAGCAGTAATAATAATTACCTTATCTGCAAGAGGATCTAAAATTTTTCCAAGTTTAGTAACTTCATTTCTTTTTCGTGCAAGATATCCATCAATACCATCGGTAAGCATAACAATAACAAAAAGAATGCCTGCGAAAAGAGAACTTTCTAAAAAGATAGAAAGTGCAATAAAAGGAGCAAACAACATGCGTCCTATCGTTATTTTATTTGGGAGATTCATTTTTACATTTTTTCTTTTTTTACATTTTTTCTCATTTTCATATTTTTTTTAAGATTTTTTTCCAAAAAGCAGGTAATCAATCAAATTTTATCAGGTCATTATTTATCTCCTGTTACGAAAATGCGGCATGCGAATTTTTGGAATAACAATCCTATCTTTCATAAGCGTTCCAACATAGCGTGCATGTTTTCGAATAATTGTTCCATGAGATACCATGCGTTTATGAAACGCTGCTTCTTTTCCAATAACAATTGTCTTTTTCTTTTTTATAGCGTTTAAAAATTCTTCAATACTTGTAGTTTGTGCACAAGTAACAACGCTGCCAATACTCATTGCAACATGCGCATCAGAACCGCCCGTCATTCCAATTCCAAGTTCTTCTGCAAGAAGACTGGCTTTTTTATTTCCGTTTCTCGTTTGAACACCATTGATTACTTCAAGTGCATCAATATTTCGTAAAACCCTGTAATGTTCATCATTCTTTTTTGCTGAGCGTGCAATATTTTGCCAAAGAATTCCATTTGGATGTGCAAGTGAAAGAACCGTATTATATTGTTTACTTATATCATAAAGCTCAAGAAGTGTTTTATTCACTCGAGAATTTGGATTTTTGTTTTTATGTTCTTTAATATGATGTTCATAAAAATGAGTAAATTCTTTTACCTCATAAAAATAAAAAAGAAGATGAGGTCCATCATAACTATTTACTTCCATTCCAGGAATTATCGGAATGTCTTTTTGTTTGAGAGCTTCAAGACTTCCATAGATTGTATTGTGATCAGTTAAAGAAATTCCAATGCCCATTTTTTTTACGCATTTAAGTATGTAAGGAACCTTATTGAGACCATCAGAATAATTACTGTGTGTGTGCATATCAAAGCACATAAATTCTCGTTTGAGTTCTAAAAGCTTTGGACGTTCAAAAAGAATCTTTTGTGGATACATACCTTAACAAATGTCTTATTTCTTTATAAATCTTTATCGTATGATGTAAGCGTGCTTTGTTTTTTTTGATCACCCTTTTCTGCTTTTTCTTTTTCTTCTTTTTTTTCAGATTTTTCTTTTTCTTCTACATTTTTTGAATTTTTTATTTTTTCTACATTTTCTTCTTTTATCTTTTTTCCATTTTTTCGAACTTCTTCTTTTGCATTTTTCTCTTCGATTTTTTGTCCAACTTGTTCTTTTACATGAAGTGCAGTCTTTTTTCCAAGAATTTCGGCGAGTACTATTATGTCTGTTTGTCTGATGTCTGTAAATGATTTTATGTTTTTATTATACATCTTTCGCGCCCTTATTCTTCCAATATCTTTAAGTTGCAGTAATGTAAGTAATTCTTCTTTTACTCCTTCTTTGACGCGGAATCGCAATTTTGCAAGGTCTTTTAAAATTGTCTGAAAGTGTAATACTTTTGCAAGTTCTTCCATACCATACAAAAGCCAGTCGCAGTTATCAATTTTTACTTTTATTTCTCCTGGACGAATATTATATTCTTCTAAAATATATTCTTCATCTTTTTCCTCGATCCATTCGCCAAAAAAAAGAGCAGTCTTAACTGATGCAAGAAATTCTTCATATTCAGTATCATATACTGTTGGTTCGTCCATCAAAAATTCTTCCTTTGCAAGAGAAGCTTGAATTTTTTCAATTTCACCAACCCTAACAGACAAAGGCGGACGAATTTCAAGCTGTGCAGAAACGAGCTGCAAGACTGAAAATGAAGAAACATCTTTTTTAATTTCTTTTATCTTTTGCATTCCTTCAATAAGATTGTGTGCAGTAAGTGGATCAAAATATAATTCTGCAACTCTCTTTCCCAAAAATGTGGCTGTTACTTTTGTTTCCTCTTCTTCATTTGCACTGCGAAAGTCTTCTTGGTTTATAGTGATGAATTGATATTCCTCGAGTAAATGTAACATTTTGAGAATAATTGTCTGTAATTTATACATATCTTTATACTGATACGCCCAAAATGTTTTTGAAAAAAAAGTAAAAATTTCCTTTTCAGTATTTACAAATTCTGTTGCAATAAGCGAAAGAACATATGTTCGAAGAACGGGTTCTACTGCAAGTTTTGAATATATTTCCTCAGGAACACCGCAGATATATCTATCATATAACTTTTCTTTTTCAGTTTCTGTTGCTGCAAGAAGTATTGCTTCACCATATTCTTCTCTTCCCGGTCTTCCTGCTCGACCTGCCATTTGTAAATATTCTAAAACAGGAATGTAATTCATACCCCATCTGCCATCAAAACGTTTTACATCTTTTATGATAGATCGAAATGCGGGAGTATCTACACCTGCGGATAAAGTTGGAGTCGCACAAATAATTTTTATTTTTCCTTCTTTAAATGCATCTTCCAAAAGTTCGCGCTGTTTTGAATGAAGTCCCGCATGATGAAAGATTAATCCTTTTTTAACAAGCTTTGCAAGTCTTTCACACTGTTTTGTTGGTTTTCCGAGTGTGTTTAATACCTCATCACTCAGTTCATTCAACGATGTATCTTCTTTTAATTTTTTTGCAATTTTTTCAGCAGTTGCTTCTGCACCTCTTTTTGAACCAACAAAAACAAGAGCCTGCTTTTTCATAGCGATTGTATGAAGAGCAAGATCTACAATGTCTTCACCTGTTTGAGGAATAGAAATTTTCTTTGTCATATGTTTTTAGATAAGTTTTTAGATACCTTTTAGATAATAAAAAGTTTCCTAAAATGCCTTCAAGATTTATTATTCTAAATGAATTTATTCTTTATGTTTTATTGCAGACCTAATTCTTTCTGCATATAAATTTATGTCTCCGTCATATTTTTTATGCGGCCAAACAAGAGACCAGTCATCTGTATCGTGTTTTGGAATAATATGCAAATGAAAATGATAGATAGTTTGACCTGCACAGGTTCCATTGTTTATGAGAATGTTTGTTCCTTCACAAATGGTTCGTATTGCATGATTTATTTTTTGCGAAATCATAATTATATGCTGCAAATCTTTTGCATCTATTTCATCAAAGTTTGCAAAATGTTTCTTTGGAATAACAAGAGTATGTCCTTTATTTGAGGGATTAATATCTAAAAATGCAAAACAGGTTTCATCTTCATACACAACATTACTCGGAATTTCTTTTTTTGCAATTTTGCAGAATATGCATTCATTCATGTTCTCACCTTTTAGATTTATTTTTTTGAATTTTCTTTGGATTTTTTTTCAGAACTGTTTCTTCTTTTTCAAGAAAAGAGTCTTCGGGAAGAGAATCTTCAGGAAAAGAAGAATCATTTATCTCCGTACGAATAGCATGCAAACGAAACGCCTGCTGCATAAAAAGAGCAATAATTCCTATAAGATAAAAAAGAAGAATCCCATTTGTAACTTTACCACTTTTGTATGCTACAAAGATTGCAAGGGCAATAGAAAAGACTCCGATAAGTAAAAGGTATAATCTATTTCTTTTTGTATTGAAAGCCATTCTCCTTCTCTTTTATCCGGAGTTTATAATAGTTTTCTTGAATTTCTTATCTGAAAACTCAAACAGATAAAAATTTACTTTTTTTAATAATGTAGCTGTTTTGGAGCTTCTTTAATAAAATCTGCAACATTCATTGGGTATCCTACTTGCAAAGGAAGAGCTGCTTTTTCAAATTCTGTTGCAATACGATCAATTGTTCCAATAAATTCATCAAATTGTTTTTTTTGTAATTTTTCTTCATCTAATCTAAAAAAACCAGTCCAGAAATGAAGCATTTTTTTTGTTTGATAAACTCGTTCCAATGTAGGAGAAGTAAAATCAAGTAATCTCAACTTAGTACTTTCTGTTTCAAAATAAAGATCAAAAGAATAAAATCGATCTTTTGATTCTTCTGGAAAACTTAAACTAACATAATCAATTACTTCTTTTCTGACTAAAATAAACGCAGTATTTATTTTATATTTCAATCCCAAATCCACGAGTTCTTCAATACACTTCTTTCTTACATATTCAGTTGTTTCAAAATTCATTTTTTTTGTTTTTTTCCATGTTAAGGGTAGTTTCATAAGGATCATCTCCATTTATTATTACTTATCAGTAAATTAAAAGAAGTATAATCAATTTATACCTCATATATGAGGACTCTTATATGTGGGAAGAAAATAAAGAAACAATAAAAAGACAGACAATAAGCGAATAAACAATAATAAAATAAACAACAAGAAGATCGATAAAAATAAAATGAACAACAAGAAAAGAATGTATTGAATCTGAGAATACAAATTATTCTTACATTTGTTTCAAAAGATCTGGGAGGATCTTTTCTTCAGCTTTCTTTAAGTGCTCTCTAAATGTTGGAACAGACATCTTCATTTTTTGCGCAAGTTTTTGAAAGTTTGTTTTTTTCGGCCAGTTATAATATCCTTCAGCAAGTGCCAGAGTTATTGTTTCCTTTTGCTTCGGAGAAAGAGAAGGAAGAAGTCTTGTGTAGTAAATGTCTTTTAGTTTAGATTCTTGGATTGAATGCAAAATCACATATTTTGAAATTTTCTTTGTTTCAGCAATAAAGTCAATGATGTATCTTTTATCCCATGATGCAATTTCCCATTGTTCTTCTCCTTTTGTATTAATGTGAATAGGTTTTGTCCAGATGATCTTCTGATCCATATTCGCACGTATACTTACAGGGATCTTTTTCTTTATAACCTCAACTAAGAATACTTTGTTTCCATCAACTTCAATATTTTGAAGGTGTGGATCTTTTTTAAGAGCTGAAATAAACTTTGCAATATTTTTTTCCTCTCCCCAGAGAGTATGAAACTCAGGAGAGTAGGTTATATTTTTTTCAAAGTATACATTAAATGGAACAGAAATAGTTGCAACTCCGAATTTTTCACACTTATTTCCAATAAGACAGTTGTGCTTAATTGTCAGACGTGCAATCCACATACAATGATTCTCCTCTTTTTTTATTTACCATTTAACTTTTAAAAATGGACAAGGCGGGATTTGAACCCACGGCCTCACCGCGGCCAGCGGCGCGTTCTACCGGACTGAACTACTTGCCCAAATAAGGCGATCTAAAGACAACCTGTATGAATTTGAAGAGAACTTTTATATATAAATATGTTTTTTAAACATAAAATAGCGAAACCTGAAAAAGTTTTAGTAGAAAATGCTTCGCTAAAAGATGTTTTTAAAGAAGAATTTTTAGAACAGCTTAGTAAATCTGGAAAAAATATCTTTCCAGTTTCTGTTGTTTTTCTGAACGAATTTGATGTAGATGGGAAAAAATAGGCGCAGTTTATTGTTTTAAATCATACAAATAATGATGAAGTGAAAAATAAAAAACTTCACGTTGAAAGTCCTAATTCTGATTTGTTGGAACTATTTGTAGAAATTATTGAAAAGAGGAAAAAATGAATCAAACACCAATTTTATCAGACAATTACGAATTGGAAGAAAATGTCTTTTTTGAAGTATCAAAGACTGTAACATTAACTTCAAAAATAAGATATAGAAAAGAAGATGTAATTTCAATGTTAACTGCTGAAATTCAGGAATTAAAAATACAAATGGCTGATTTGAAAAAAACAAAGATATTAACTACAAAAGAATCGCTTGTCAAATTGTGAGATAATGAGTATGATGACCAATGGAATGATTATTAAACAAAGAGCATAGTTCTTATTCCTTTCCCTTATTCAGATTTATCACAAGAGAAAAGAAGACCTGCAATAATTATTTCAGATAGTGAATACAACAGATATAATGAAGATGTAATCTGTTGTGCAATTACGAGTAATCATCGAGAATATTCTCAAAGCATAGAAATAACCAATGATGATCTTGATACTGGAAATTTAAAAAATACTAGCAGAATTAAGCCATCTAAAATATTTGCATTAGATCAAAAGGTAATTGTGAAAACATTTGCAAGATTAAATGTTCCAAAAAGTAAAGAAGTTCTAAATCAATTAAATATTTCTATAAAAATCGAAGAATGCATTAGTATCAAAACTCACTGCTCCTTTTAACATATTTTTCCCTACACCTTTAAATACTACCTCCTTAAAAAAGATTCCTTCCATGACAAAAAAGAAAAACCCAACTGAGACAATTGAACATTACTTTACTGATGCACAAAGACATGTACACTTAGGATATGTTATGAATGCGGATGTTATTTTAGAACAAGGAAAGTATGCTGCAAAAAAACTCAAAATTCCACTCTCGAATGAATATCAACTACTTCAATCACAAGTACGAAAAGTAGTTGGTCTTCGGTATGCAGCAGGTGCAAAGGATGCATTTCAATCAGGAAATACACATAGTGCAAAACTCTACATTGATCGAGCAAAAAAATATCTTCAATCTGTTGGTGAAACATCTGAAGAAATAGAGAGTCTTGAAAGAAAGATAAAGGATGTTGAGTAAAAAACAGACAAACAGAAATATTCATACAAAAAATTCATTAAACAATCCTCTTCTTTTTCTTTCTTGAGTTTAAAACAATCGTTGCATTTATATATCCCAATAGGTTATATTTCTTCATGAGTCTAAAAAAGGGGAAAATTATTCTTTTGCTGTTTTTTTTATTTGTACTGTCTCCCTTTTTTGCATCTGCATCATCCAACTCAATTGTTCGAGGAGAAGTTATAGATCAAGATAACAATCTTGTAACAGGAGCAATTCTCAAATTTGATTGTCTCGATGTTTCAAAAGTAAACTACCCTGACAAAACAGATGACTTTGGAACATTTCGTGTTGAAAACTTTCCAACAGGAGATTGTGAAATATTCGCGCAAGCAAATGATTTTATAGGCTCAAGTATTGTTCATGTTGAACAAGAAAAAAGTAGCAAAATAATAATCAAACTTAACCAAAAAGTTGTGAAGAGCAATAATTGGTTTTTTTTACTTATCTTTCTTTTTTTAATTCTCCTTGGGATTATTGCGTATGCGACTTATCATCTACTCAAGGCATTTATGCATCAAAAAAAGGATGAACTAAAAAAAGAAACAAATAATAAGATACACCTCGAAAGTAAAAAAATAAAAAATTATATTGAAACCAAAAATGATCTTGAAATAAAAAAAGAAATAAAAAAAGACAATTATAAAAAAATAGAAACCTTATCTTCCCCCGCGTTTATTCAATCAAAAAGACTTGCGACAATTTTTGTTGCGTTATCAAAAACAGAAAAACAAGTTGTTATCTATCTGCAAGAACAATCAGGGAAAGCTACGCAAGCAGCAATAAGACATGGAACATATCTTCCCCGAACAACACTTGGCCGTACGCTCCAAAGTTTAGAACAAAAGAAAATCATAATTGTTGAAAAGGAAGGAAAAGCGGTAAAAGTTACATTTACTCCTTGGATTCTTGAAAATGAGTGAATTGGGCATTTAAAATTCTTCTTTTTTTAATTTGGACGTTATTTTATCCTTCTTTAATCTTTCTTCCCGCAATGGTTTTTAATATTTGTTTCACTTATGATACGAAAAGACAATGCAAATATTTGTAATGATATGCAAACAGCAACCACCTTGCAAAGATACAATAACATGTCAAGAAAATTAAAACTCTTAAAAAATATCTTGCAATTGTCTGGAGAAAAAATGATACAAAAAAATACAAAAAATGCATTTACAAAAATATTTTTATTTGCAATCATGTTTTTATGTGCAAGTGTTTTTGTACAAGGAACTGTTGACCTTGCAATTAAAAACTTAACTGCAACACAGGAAGTAAAAGCATATAGTCCAATACAACTACAATTTAAAATTGTAAATGTAGGAACAGAAAGCGTTGCAACTGGTCTTCAAGTACAAATGTATACTGAAGATCATCCAGAAGGATTGGGCATTCATGATTTACTTATTGCAAATATTCCTGGATACAAAGCACCAGGAGTCGAACCAACCATCTCATTTACTGTCTACAAAGCAGATGGTACAACAAGAACTGAATTAGTGCAAGAAAGAATGATGAATCTTATTGAAGTAACATCACAAGGGGAAATAAAAGCAACACAACCTGTAGAGTCGATTATGTTAAACCCTGGAGAATATGTTATCTTACAAGACTCTTTTTATTTTAGAGATCAAGCAGCAGTAAAACCTGGCGAACATAAAATAGGATTAAAATTTATGGGACTTGGCGGAGTATACAGCGGTGGAACAAGTATTATGAATGACCGAACAGGAAAAAAAATAACTGTTGTGCAGCCAAGTAGAACTTATTACCGTGGAGAAAAAATCGAAGAAACATTTGAAAATAATGGAGAAATGGTAACTGTTATCGTACAGAAACGAACACCTCTTGTTGAAGGAGAAGGGTATAACATCGGAGAAGGAAATGTTCTTCTCAAAAATGAATACTTCATCCATGATTATTGGGAATATCATGAAGATGGAAAACTTTGTGCAACAATTGAAAGTAAAGAAATTTGCGTACTTGAAAAATATGATGGAGAAAACTTTCCCTTTACTGTAGATGGTAAAACAAAGAAACTCTCTTGGAGCGCAAAAATCTTTTTCATGTTTGGCTTTAAAAACGATGATTTCCTCTACAAGAAACTCTCTGACTTTGTAAATGTAAATATTGATGGAGCACACATCTATCTCACAGGTGGACCGGGTCTTCTTGTAAAGATGGAAAAGTAAATTTTTATTTTTTTTATATTTTATATTTTCAGAATATTATCTTTTATACATGACATCTTCTTTCTATTTTCTCTGATGTAGTCTTCACTACTGCACTCTTTTATATTCTGTTTTTACTAAGAAAGACAAGTGATAAACGAAAAAATAATCTCAGAAATATCCCTCCTTATTTTGCAATCTAAAGAAGGAGAATTATTTAAAGTTTCGAAGAGAATTCCTTGTTTTAGTATTGTTGAAACAAAAATATTTTCCTCTTTAGAAGAAGCAAAGAAACAATTTAATGAATGGCTAAAAGAGTGATTTCCATCTTTTGTTTGAGAAGCTGTTTTAAAACAGGGTCATCTCTCTGATACATATCAGGTATTTGCAAACAAAGAATTCTTTTTCTCAAATATGTTGTTGGAAACCGTTTTGCAATCTCTGATCGTTGATCGTCTTCCATAACAATAATTGTATCCGCCCAAGAAAGTTCACTTTCAGTAACGGGATGCTCATTATAAAGACCTGCTGACTTTGTGATAAACAGATCTCTAAATAATTCTTCAGCGGTTTTACTGCGATGTTTATTCATATTGCAGATGAAAAGGAGTTTCATAGTATGTTTTCAGGACTATGATACATATAAAACTTTCTAAAGAATTAAATTATTTCAATTAAACCATTCATCATCAAAACTATTTATAAAAATAATTCCTTTTGCAGACTTGCAATATCCCTCTGCATTTCTATTTGTTTTTCAAATGAACACTCTGGTAAAAAATCTGCTATAAAAAAAATCTTTTTTAAGATGTCTCTTTTTTCATTCACCATATTATCTTTAAGTAAAAAAAAATTATCCGATTCAGTATATTTTCTTCCTTTTGCAGAAGAATCAAATTCTCCCATATCTCCAAAATAAAATTTTTTTATACCTTCGATAGGTTTACGGATACTATTTACACTACTGTCTCTTGAAACACAATATTCAATATTTCCTTCTTTTTTATCTTTGTCAAACCATTCGAAATCAGGATGTGAACTTGCTGCAGCATATAACATTAATTCTCCTCTTATATTCTGCATTGTTATATGTTTTGCAATTCCTCCTTCAGACGCAAGACCTCTCAGTGTGTTACTGCCTAAAATAGTACTCACTGTTATATGCTCTGCGGTTCCGCTTCTTCCTGCCTCAAAAAGAGTATTGTGCCCATCTATTTCCGAAAGAACAACCTGACATATCTTTCCACTTCTTCCACCAGAATAAAGCGTTCCATTCCCGATAACATTTTGTATGATTATTTTTTCCATACTTCCATTATCACTTCCTGCAGAAAAAAGAAGACCGCTACCTTCAAGATTTTTAATTCGTATTTTTTCTGCAAAGCCCTCATAACTTCCTGCATAACTAAGAATTTCAATTCCCTTAATGTTTTTTAAAAACAAATTTTTCACATGTTTTGCAAATGCAAAAAAATAATTAAAACAATTATTTTTTCCATCTACCAAAATTATTTTTTCATCTTTAGGTTCTTTAATTAAATCGTTAGTTATTTTTTCAGTTTCTTCATTTCTTTCACATACTTTATTTAATAGAAATCCTGAATACAATCCGCGTATCCATGCTTCTTTATTCTTTTGAGGATTGCTTCTTGCTAAAACATATTGACAAAGAAGCTCTGCTGTGACAAATATTCCTTGCATTTTTTCTTCTGCATCTTCTGCAAGAATAACCTGACCTTTTTTCAGATTTAAATGAAAAGGATCAAAGAGATCATTTATTCTATATTTTTTAATAAGCTCTTCTTCAATATTCAAAATTCTTTCAAGATCCCCAAGTTTTGTAAGTATCTCTTCTCGTACAGAAATATCTTTAAAATCAGCAAAAATGTTTGTCATAATAATAATTCATCCTTGATATATTCAAGAAATGAAAAAGAAGTTTATTTTTAAATGTTCTTAAAAAAAAAGAATCCCTCACGGCATAACGCCGTGAAGGCCTATTGCCTTCATTGTTTAATTTGTTGGGGGTGGTTAAATAATGAAGGCAAGAAAACACACCATGACTGGTGATAGTGATTCTTGCAATTGTTATTCAACTTTGTTCAACTTTGTTAATGCCTTAAATTATTACTGGCGAAAATATTTTCGCGCAACAATATTTCTACAACACTAATAAAAAATAAAAAAATAAAAAAAATGCTTATCTAAGCATTTCGATGCCAAGTTCATTTGACACATGTCTTGCCATTTGACTTGATCGTTTATGGTCTTGTTTTCCGACAATATACGGAGATTGAACACCAGTAATAATGGTCATTACTGTAATTCTTCCTTTCATGTCGTCGGAAACTCTTGCTCCCCAAATAACATTTGAATCTGCATCCATAGCTTCCGTTATCATTTCTCCAATGCGGTTGATTTCATCAAGTGTTAAATCTGGTCCGCCAGAGACATGAATAATTGCTCCTGTTGCCCCTTGATAACTTATTTCAAGAAGTGGATTTGCAAGTGCTCCTCGTACTGCTTCTTCAACTTTATTTGTTGTATCAGATGAACCAACACCAATTGCAGCAACTCCGCCATTTGTCATGATTGCTTTTACATCTGCAAAATCCAAATTAACAAGTGAGGGAATTGCAATTGTTTCAACAATTCCTTTAATCATTGTCGAGATGAGTTCGTTTGCAACTGCAAATGCTTGTTTAACAGGCAAATTTCCTGCCATCTGAACAAGTCTGTTATTGTCAAT
>OBEQ012089227.1_pt1 | contig 15983 bp, 19 predicted proteins | sample 1670901 | NCBI WGS metagenome assembly OBEQ01 (sample SAMEA104232315, study PRJEB22302) | groundwater metagenome | biome: forest; feature: aquifer; material: groundwater | place: USA | collected 2011-08-07 | depth 5.4 m | reverse complement strand
CTCCAGTATATGTGGCAGGATTGGTCATATAATGCTTCGCAGGATAAAGGATAAACGAAGTTTGTTCCTTCGGAATGAAATTTCCAGTTTCCAATTTCCAGTTTCCATTTACCGGATCTATTTGTCCGATTTTCTTGACTGCGTTTCCATCCAACTCAATGCGGACTGCAAAATCTTCGTACGCTGGAAAAACGTCAATACTGTCTCCTCGGACGCGGAAGGTGCCGCGGTGGAAACCGAAATCGCCTCGTTCATATTGAAGCTCGACTAAACGTTTAAGTATAGCCTCACGCGCGACGGTTTGACCCTTTGAGAGTTCCAAAACATAGTTTCCATACTCACGGGGTGAACCCAAGTTATAGATACAGGAAACCGAAGCGACGACAATTGCGTCCGACCGCGTGAGAATATTAGTGGTGGCACGTAATCGCAGTTTATCAATTTCCTTATTAATATCAGTCTCTTTGGCAATATATGTATCGGTTTGGGGAATATAAGCTTCCGGCTGGTAGTAGTCGTAATAGGAAACAAAGTAAGAAATTGCGTTCTCTGGGAAAAAATCTCGAAATTCCTGGTAAAGCTGGCCAGCAAGAGTTTTGTTGTGAGAAATAACAAGAGTGGGCATTTGCAATTTTTCAATGACATTTGCCACAGTAAACGTCTTTCCCGAGCCTGTAACCCCAAGAAGCACTTGGTGCTCTACGCCATCACTAATTCCCTTCGTCAACTTATCAATAGCCTCCGGCTGGTCCCCGGTTGGTTTGTATGAAGATTGTAGTTTGAACTGCATTTGTCCATTGTAGCACAAAATTGCCCCTTGACATACGGGTTTTGTTGGGATAAATTAAGTTAATGGCACCGATAATTTACCGAAGGCAACGACAAATTTTAGATTTTATCAAGCTTCATATTGATACAACCGGTTCTGCCCCGACCTTAAAGCAAATTGCAAAGGCTCTGGGCGTTTCCTCTCTGGCAACAGTCCATGAGCATCTTCAGGCACTTGAAAGAAAGGGTCTTATCCAGAAAAAGGCAGGCGCGTCCCGCGGCATATCTTTAATTGACGGCGCCGGCTCGCCTTTAAGCCAGGGTCTTGAAGTACCGATAATGGGCTATATTGCCGCAGGTTTACCCATAGAGCCCTATACTGACCCGAATGCTACTCTTTCCATCTCACCCGGAATGGTGTCTACCCAAAAGCGCGTTTTTGTTCTCTAAGTACGCGGCGAGTCTATGATTGATGACGGGATAAACGACGGTGACTATGCGATTATAGAACAGCAGGATTTTGCGGATAACGGCGATATTGTCGTGGCGCTTCTGGATAACGGGCTTGCGACTTTGAAGCGTTATTTCAGAGAAACAACAAGAATAAGACTTGAGCCTGCAAACCGCACAATGTCCCCAATTTTTGCCAAAAACGTAACTATCCAAGGCAGAGTTGTCGGACTTATCCGAAGATATAGTTAAAGCACCAGGCTTCCCAAAACCGTCAAACTCATCAAAACCAATATAGCCACTCCAAGGACGTTTGAAAATAGCCCATTGGTCATCTTTCCCATTATCGCCTTGCTGTTTGCAATATGAAGGATAATTAAAATCAATATCGGAGACAGAACACCATAGAGAACTCCGGTCAAGAAAAGCGCTCGAAAGGCATCAATCCCAAAGACATTGATTGCAAACCCTCCAAGTGTTGAAACAATAATAATTAAATGGAAGATTTTTGATTTCGCGAATGACTTACTAAATCCTCCTTCTATGCCGAAAAGTTCTGAAAACGCATAAGCTGCGGAGCCTGCCAAAACCGGTATCGCAAGTGCGCCTGTACCCAATATTCCTAAACCAAAAAGTACAAATGCGGCATTTCCGGCTAGGGGTTTAAGTGCGGCTGCTGCTTGTTCGGCAGTTTGAATTGAGTGAATTCCGGCCGGAAAAAGTGTTGCTGCTGTTGCGGCAATAATAAAAAACATCACAAGGTTAGAAAAAAACATTCCTAAACCAACATCCGTCCTTATCATTTTAAGTTCAGAGTTTGTTACCTGCTGTTGGTTTTTTCCTGTTTCTTTTATTTCTTGTGCTTCCTCTGAAGCCTGCCAAAAGAAAAGATAAGGGGAAATTGTTGTTCCAAAAATAGCTGTCATAAGAAGCAAATAGTCACGAGTCAGCGAAATATGCGGAATAATGGTGTTAAATAGGATTAATTGCCAGTCTTGTTTGATTACAAACGACGTCAAAACATAAGCTCCTAGAGAAAGAGTTAGCCACTTCAGAATGCTTGTTAATTTTTTGAAGCTGAAGGAAAAAAATAAAAGAACAATTATTAAAGCATAAAATGCCGCAAGTATACTGGCGTTTATGGGTAAAAATAGTCGTGTGGCAGCAGCCATACCTGCAAGGTCTGCAGAAATGTTAACTGTATTTGCAATAAGAACGCTTGTGGCAACCAGCCATAAAACACTTTTTGGATAATGCCGGCGCATGGTTCCTACTAATCCGCGTCCGGTTACTGCTCCAATTCTGGCGCACATTTCCTGAATTGCAACCATTAGAGGAAAAGTAAAAGGCGCTGTCCACAAAAGCGATAAGCCTCCCTGGGCACCGGCTTGGGAGTAAATTGTAATTCCGGAAGGATCATCATCAGCTGCCCCGGTTATAACCCCAGGCCCAAGTTTTTTAAGAAGATTTTTTACTTTCTTGAGCATGGATTTTTTTAATTTTGTGCCAGAAATACCAGACGATGAGGGCAACTAGAATGCCGACTATCATAAACTGGAAGCGTCGAAAAATGGGCTCCAGGGAATGCCAATTTCTACCCAAAACAACACCCACATAAGCCAAAAACGCCGACCAGAGAAATGCACCTGCAAAAGTATATAAGGCAAATTTTTTGACATTCATTCCCGACATTCCTGCCGGAAGGGAGATAAAGGTACGTACGACCGGAAGGAGCCTTGAGAAAAAGGCTATGGCTTCCCCGTGACTCTTAAACCAACGCTCGGCAGTTTCAACCTCACTAACCGTTATCAGTAAATACTTTCCATAACTTTTAACCCAAAGATGTACTCGCTCCCGGCCTCGGCTTCCAATCCAATATGTAATAAGAGAACCGGCAAGGTTTGCCAGTGCACCAACAAGAACGACTAACCAAAAATTAATTCTGCCCTGGCTTGCCAAAAAACCGGCAAACGGCATCGTAATTTCTGAAGGAAGAGGGATAAGAGCAGACTCAAGCGTCATTAAGACGAAAATTGCAAGATGGCTGTGTGTTTCTACAACTTGTGTAATGCTGTTAATGAAAAAAGCTGTCAAATTTTCAAGCATATGATATGCTTTAATTGTATGGGAAAGCTATTTATTGTGTCAACACCAATTGGGAACCTTGAAGATATTACTTTGCGTGCTATTCGAGTACTTTCGGAAGCTCAAGTAATTCTGGCTGAGGATACTCGGAGTGCTCACGTTCTTCTCAAGCACCACAAAATCGAAACGTCAAGCAAAAACGTTATTTCATTTTTTGAAGGAAATGAAGAGCAAAGAATTCCGGAAGTAATTAGTTTATTGCATAGCGGTCGCAATGTGGCCTTAATCTCGGAGTCCGGCACACCTTTAGTTTCAGACCCAGGATATAAATTAGTCCGCGGGTGTATTGCTTTGGGAATTCCGGTTGAAGCAATACCAGGACCAACAGCCGCAATTGCCGCGCTTACCGTTTCCGGTTTGCCGCCAAATGCTTTTCTTTTTCTTGGATTTTTGCCTAAAAAAGCTGGAAAAGCACGCAAGATGCTGGAGGGTATAAAAGAAGCACACGAGCATATGACAGATGTAAAAACCGTTATTCTCTACGAAAGTCCATATAGAGTTCTAAAAACACTTCATTTGATTAAAGAAGTCTTCGGAGATATAGATGTGGTTGTAGCTCGTGAATTAACGAAATTGTATGAGGAAGTCAGGCGCGAAAAAGTTTCAGAAGCAATTGAACATTTTACAAAAGTGAAACCGCGTGGTGAATTTGTTATCCTATTTTCAGTCGCTTCTTCCTGACCAGCTCCTTAGCATAAGCTAAACAGCCTTTGATATCTTCAATGGTGAGACTAGGATGAGCAGCAAAGAGTTCATTGGTGTCTAGGTTGTAAGAAAGCTCTTCAAGAACCAATTCAACGGGAATTCTGGTGCCCCTGATAACAGGTTTACCCATCATAATCTTAGGATCTTGAATAATTCGCTTATGATAGTTAAGCTGTTCTTTTGTCATCATGGTTTTTCAACTCTCCCAAAAATTTCTCTGGAGTCACAACTCGAGTGTCCGAGCCAAGTTGCTGTAGAGCTTTTTGCAAAAGTCCGCCTCTCATTGCAAAATAGAGCACGGCTTCAGCAACCTGAGCATATGTTGGTGGTGGTTTAATCCACGCACGTGGTACGCCCCATTCTTTTCCTTCTTCCGGCCACTTACTCCAAGGTTCCCAATAAAATTCTAGGTCATCATACATGGTTGGATTTTCTTCTCGGTGTTCGATTTCCCATTGTATGCCATCGAATTTACACGGCCATGCTTTATGTTCTACATACTTGCCGGTCTGCCATTTCAAACTTTCGGCAACTTCGGGATAAAGCTTTGGGTCGTGGCCGTAATAGTCTACAAAAACATCTTCCCAGTCTTTCGGTAAAATAAACGTTGTTTTGTCATCAAAGCTGACTGAAAAAAGCGGCTGTCTTTTGGAAATCTCGGGGTCCGGTTGTTCTTTTGTCATTCGATCCTCTTATTGTTTTTTGGCTGCTCAACTGATTTCTCTGTTTCGAGTACCAGCCCTTGAATAAATTCCCCGAAGCCTTCTCCGCTTCGCGTATAGTGGATTATGTTCTCGACACTCTCAACAGCGCCGAAAAAGGCTTCCATTGCCTCTAAATTGTGGGTAAATTCGGCAAGATTAGTGATGGGAAAATGAACCCGAAATTCTCTAAAACCAGGCTCTTCTTTACCAGGCAAATAATCGCCGACAAAAAAGTGAGAAGGTAAAATACCAGGTTCTAAATCAGTTTCAATCCAAACGCGCGAAGATGCATGAGGGTATTGCTTCAATCCCATTGTTTGAGCTTTCTGTACGAACACTTCTTGTCGCTTTCCAAGCTCCTCGGAATATTGTCTAACCGACGACTCTTTTTTAACCATATTCTTATTTTAACATGATGCGCAATTTGTTATTTGACAACTAGTATCACAAATGCTAGACTATAAGATAGATGGGTATTGAACAAAACAGACCGCAAAACACAGCAGGGTTTAAACCTGAAACTCAAGTAGTTCATGTAAGTAGTGAAGTGGAAACCCTTAGGCTTAGGATGCTTGAAATAAAAACTCTTACAATAAACAAACTCTTGCACTACTTAACTTTTGTTTCCATTGGCTTCTCGGACCGAAGGAAAATTGATACAGATTTACGTAAACAACTCTTGCAGGAACGCGGTTTCCATTGTGAGGCTTGTTTTCAAACATTCGACTCAAAGGATCTGGAAGTTCATCATACCGACTATTCCACGATGAATGATCCAACTTCTCTGCGAGTTGTTTGTAAGTCATGTCATCAAGTTATAACTGGACTTACTGATTTTGTTAAAGGGTTCGCACAACACACCGGCGTGGCCAATAGAAATGTTCAAATCCAGATTTCTCAAACCCCCAATCCCACTCGTAGCGAAAGGCTCCCAGACAATGAAATAGAGAAAAATCCCCCAGACGTACCTGCTTACAAGACATTCTTCCGAAAGAAAACTCAATAATAGAATTCGAGCCCTTCGCCTTGATGACGTATAGTATAATGTTTCCATGAAGATAATATATACAACTCACCTAGCATCAACACCACAAAAAGTTGTAGTTACCGACTACAACGAAGAACTAGTTCGCGAAGCAAAGGAGCGTGTGTTGAAATTGGCAGGCGAACGACCCTGGTGGCCTTCTATTGAAATCAGCCTACGAGACTTCAAGACTCTAAACGAAATTGAACATACGCATTTCAAGATTCGGGTTGAGAATATTGTAAAAGACGATGCTCAGACAATTTTGTCTGACCTCATGGCTGGCCGCGAAAGACCAAGCAGCATACATATTGACCTAGGTCATTATTGTTTTGAAGGTTGGATGTCGGCAATTGAAGGTAAGGATTTGCTTGAGCTCCCGGAAGTCTGGTTTGAGTCAACCATTATTAACCACCTTATCGAGCCAATAAGTTTTAGCTTTGATCCGGAAGCTGAAGTCAAGAAAGCTACGTGGGACATTGTTGAAGAGGGCCACCGAAAAGAACTTACTAGTGCGATTCTTGCAACCGCCAAAGAAAGGTCAAAACTCTACCACGAACAGGATAGACATCTGGTCCCACATATGGAAGCAATTTCTGTGTGTTGTGTCGAAGTTTTGGAAGGCAGAAAAAGTTTTGAGGAATTAAAGCAAATTTGTGAATATGACGTTGAAACAGAAACCAGACACGGTAAGGAAAGGGAATAATTATGAAAGAAATGCGCTTGGAATTTCGGCCTGATGATAAAATTGATGATCAATGCTACGAGTTGGTACAGCAGGTTTTCGGTATTGAAAGCGCTCTGCTAACAAATGAGTCGATGCTTGATGACTTTGACGATAAAGATATACCTGGACATGAACTTGTGCGTCTGTCCTTAATTCCTGCATCGGAGAAAAGCCATTATGAGCGTGTTGTTCGTATTACACCAGATGATAGAATTCTAGTCTGGTATCCACCAGTAACCAAGGAAGAAGAAGCAAAAATTAACAAAGAAACCCGGGAAAGACTCTTGAAGCAGGTAGAAGCTGCTTATGGTATTTCTATTGCAGACTATCCTGAAGACGCGGAACTTTACATATGGAAAGTTGTAGAATTCATAAAGCGAAAGAAAAGTCAAAATGGCACCATGGCTTGAACGAGACAATAAAGGCACTTGGAAACCTGTACCTCCGGGTACGAAACGGACTTTTGCGTCTATTCAGCATGAGCCTGGCAATTCGCAAGTTGAAATACATTTTGTTGACGATGAAACAGCAAAGGCAGTTACTCCTGATATTGTCATTGAGGTTGAAGGGAAAGAACAACCACTGGAACTAGTTTTCCATAAAACACCATTTACAATGTCAATACGAGGGAGGGATGGAAAAGAAATTATTTATGAATATCGTGTGAATTACTGGGAATCAAAGAAAGTACGTTAACTACTTTAACTTCAAGCTTGAACCCTTCACCTAGTGCCTTAACATAGCGGCGAAGAGTGGTTAGCCTGTAAAGCCTATTGTTCCTCTCCATACGGACTACTTGAGCTTTTGTTGTTCCCATACGTTTTGCCAGTTCCTCTTCTGACAACCCAGCTGCCATCCTTGCTTCAACCATCTGAAGCCAGAGGTCTTTTTCAGCTGCCACTTCCTCATAGCCTGGTTCAGCGCGAACTTGTGCAGACCAGTCCTCGTAGGCTTTTCTGCCCATCTCGGATAATTCAGTCGCAGAATACTTTCTCTCGGTCATGTGCTATTTTAACACGTTAAATCAACGCTCTTCCGGTCATTTGGGAGGGTTGGGGGAGACCGAGGTTGGCAAATCGATATAAAAGGTAGTTCCTTTGTATTCCACTTTGCCATCCGGGGTTTTTTGGGCAAATGTCGGGCTTTCAAAACTTACTTTTCCTCCCCATTCATCAACATAAGACTTGACAATAAAAAGCCCCAGTCCAGAACCTGTTGCTTTGGTTACTACTCCGTTCTCTCCTCGATAAAACTTTGAAAATACCCGGGCTTGATCTTCTTTAGGAATACCAATACCGCTGTCTGCCACACTTATCCTAATATAGGGATCTGCGGGCGCAACTCCAACGATTACACGGCCTCCGGCAACATTGTACTTCACTGCATTTGACAAAAGGTTCTCAATAACCTCCGCGAAACGTTTTGGATCAATAGTAATCTTTGGAATGTGTTCGTCCAGTTGCAATTCTATAGCTACCTGCTGTTTTTGAGCCTCAGCAGACATTTTTTGAACAACCATTTGTATCCCTTTGGAAATATCTGTTGGTTCAGGTTCATTTTCAACTCTGCCTTGATCAATTCTTGAAATATTTAAAAGGTCACCAACAAGAGTTATCAACTTTTGGTTATCCTGATTAATGTGCTCTAGCCTCTCGCGAATTTGGGCAGGTAGCTCACCCTGCCGCAAAATCATTTCCATATTCCAGCGCATACTGTCCAAGGGTGTGCGCAATTGGTGGGCTGCGATTGAAACAAATTCGTCCTTTGCCCGCTCGAGCTGCTTTTCCTCCGCAATTAGCTTTGTGAGATCACGGGCCAACTCTACAGCTTCTTTTTTTGTGGTCAACCACTCTTTTGAAACACCCTCTGTTGGTTTAAGAACAGCGGTTGCTTGGCGCAAACTCTCTAATATTGCTTTCTGGGTTTCAGCTTCCTCCCGAAGTCTTTTATTGATATCTGTTAGTTCTTGCGAGGACAGCTCAAGCGAACGCTCTATTAGATTTCGGTCGTCCTCAAAACCGTCGTAAGCTTGGCTTACAATATCAAGAAATGGTAACAAGTTTTGAGGGACTTTAGCCAAATCGCCAAAAGTTTTCCTGACTTGACGCTCAAGTAGTTTGTTCATTGGCAGATGTTAATGACATTCTCCCCGCTCTAAAGAGCGGGGTTTCTCCTCCAAAGGAGAATGACATATCAGGTTTAATTCATCCGCGAGCTAAAAGCTCACGGTTTTCTTAAAACTGTTATAAGTGAAGCTAGAAAACTCACCTTTCGGAAAAAGTAGTAATCGTCATCGTTTGATTGTGAAGTTCACACTGTTTTTCGGTTGGAGTAACAGGACATATTTCACCGTATGAATAAAAGCCTGTCATCACCGTTGTTTTACCCAAAATTTCTTGAACGCTTTCTACTTCTTCTTCAACCTTCTGCTTCAAAACAAGCTTTCGTCCGACACAGCTTATAAGTAGTGCAAGATCCGGCGACACACTACCCAGGGCTTCATACGTCATCTTGGCAGCTCCCGAGGCGCCATCAACCAAGTGTTCAAAATTAGCCTTCATTAAACGGACGTATGAACCTTCCGGCACATCTCCGGCAAAGGTCATACTTCCTTCCTTTTCATCAACTGATAAAATAGTTCGAACAAGGCCTGTTTTTTTTCCTTCCGAACGCAGGTTCAAAGGGAAGAGCAGTCCTGATGCCGGGAGGTCTTTTGCCTGATCCCCTAGATATTTTTTGTATAGCTCAAGGGCTGATTGTCCGTCCAATTCGTACAAAACATTCTCTTTTGCGCGGGTTATAAGCCTTTCTGGTCCAAATGGATCCCATCCGCCCATTGAGCCATATCCAATTTTAATGCTGGTACCGTAAAAACCTATAACTGCAATAGTGTCTATCTCGGGAACACTGTCCATACCAACAACAGTCTCCTTGAAGCGAGCCTGATCGCCTACAAGCCCTCCTGTAACAGCAACTTCTTTGGGGAGTTTTGCCATTAATCCCTTAACTAAATTGGTCCCGTTAGCGTGTAAGCCTTCTGAAAATACCAAAACATGCACCAGTCCTTCCTTTCCTAAAGAATCCGCTAATTTTTCTCCTGCGCTTTGGCTCTCGGCCATTTGTGCTATTTTGGTCTTTGCCACCTGTATCGGGGTATTTTCAAAGTGAACTGCGGTAATAACCATTGAGTCATCCAGAACCTGGGTACCTATTATCTCGCCAGCAGTCGAGCCGGCTGCAATATGAGCTTTGGGGTAAAAAGTTTTTACTTGTTCAAAGTTTTTAGGGTCTTTAAGGAGCGAGCTATCCCCAAAAAAAAAGACTAATTGAGCAGTATCTTTGAGATTGTTGTTAGACACCGCTTCCCATCCGCCGTCTTTTGTCCATTTCCTCTGCTCAGTTGTCATATCCTTCAGGATATGCTGTGCGACTTATGGTTGTCAAGTCCCTAACCTGGGGCAAGAAGTGGCCGGCCTGTCTGACTTGAGGGCTGGGGAATACCCAAAAGTTTCAAAACAGTAGGCGCAACGTCTGCTAGGATTCCAGATTGTAAAGTCTCGTTTTTACCCAAAAACTGTTTTCCTACAACAATAAACGGCACTGGGTTTGTAGTATGCTCCGTGCGAGACTTGCCGTCCGGCGAAAGCATAGCTTCGGCATTTCCGTGATCAGCTGTAATAATTGTTACACCGCCAAGACTATCGACCCTCTCGACAACTTTGCCTAAACACTCATCGATAACTTCACAGGCCTTCTTTGCAACCTCAATATTTCCCGTATGCCCGACCATATCCGCGTTTGCAAAGTTTATAAGCACAAAGGAATAATTGCTGGAGTTTTCATTGCCCAAGCTGTCTAAGAATGCTTTGGTAATTTCCTCTGCTGCCATTTCCGGTTTTTGGTCGTAGGATGGGACGTTGGGCGACTCGACAATATGTCTTTCCTCACCGGCAAAAATAGTCTCGTGTTGGCCATTGAAATAAAATGTTACAAATCTCTCTTTCTCAGACTCGCTAAGGCGAAGCTGGCGTAAGTTTCGGTCGGCAATAATGCGTCCAAGTGGTAAATCCACTGCTTGAGGCGGAAAGGCTACATAAACGTAAGGATTTAATGGTTTACCATACTCGGTCATGGTCACAAAGTAGAGATTTTCGAGTTTTGGTCCTCTTTTAAACGGGGGGTTCTTGGGAATTTCAACCAAATGTTTTTTATAATATTTGACGGCGTAGGGGTCAAAGCCCCATTTTTTCCCAGCCTCTTCTTCAAAATTGTCAAAAACAAAAGCTTGAGTCAGTTGTCGTGGTCTGTCTATTCGGAAATTAAAAAATATTACACTGTCTCCTTCGTGAACAGTAGCAACCGGTTGGCCGTTTTCGACAATTATTGCCGGATTTATAAACTCGTCGGTTACACCTGCGTCATGTGATTTTTCTATTGCCTCGCGGGCGGACGCTACACTCTGTCCTAAACCCTGTGTTAGCGCTAAATAAGCTTTCTGTGTCCTTTCCCAGCGGAAATCCCTATCCATGGCCCAGTATCGTCCCATAATTGTTGCAATTTTACCAACTCTTTCGCGTTTTATGGCTTCTTCAACCTGCGACAAATAATTCTCGGCTGATGTAGGCGGAGAGTCGCGGCCGTCTGTAAATAAATGCAGGAAGACGCGAGTAAAATTTTGTTCGTGACAAAGCCGCAAAAGGGCAAACAAGTGCTCTAAGTTTGAATGAACACTACCCGCGCCCACAAGTCCCATCAGATGAAGATTGGAGCTATTTTGCTGTGCGTGGTAGAGAGCTCCTAAAAATTCATCATTTTTAAAAAAACTCCCGTCGGCAATTGCCAAATTAATGCGCATTAAATCCTGATAAACAATTCTGCCAGCTCCTAAATTAAGATGGCCCGTTTCGGTATTACCAGCTTCCCCACGCGGAAGACCAACAGCTTCTCCCGAGGCCAAAAGGGTAGTGTGGGGGAAACCAGCCCAGAATTTGTCCATATTGGGAGTATTGGCCTGAGTAATTGCATTTCCGGGACCATCTGTCGCAATTCCCCAACCGTCAAGGACAATAAGTACCACTAAAGGAGTGTTCATCGGCGTGCCAACTCCGCTTCAATTGATAAAAGTCTATTGTACTTGGCAACACGTTCTCCCCGTGCCGGAGCTCCGAATTTGACAAAATCTGCTTTTACGCCAACTGCAAAGTCGGCAATAAAAAAGTCATTTGTCTCACCTGACCTGTGCGAAACAATTATTTTCCAGCCAGCTACTCGTGCTAATTTAATCACCTGGAGCGTCTCAGTAATCGTTCCTATTTGGTTTGGCTTAACTAGAATGGTATTGCAGGCTTTCTTCGCAATTGCAAGCTGTACACGACCGGGGTTGGTTGCTAAAAGGTCATCTCCAACAACCAATACTCCCCCGCCAACTTTCTCGGTCAATTGGCTCCACGAGACCCAATCATCATAATCTAAAGCGTCTTCAAGGATAATCAAACGATATTCCTTGACTAATTCTTCAAAAAACGAAATAAGACTTGTGTTGGTTAATGGGCTTGAACGGTCGCGGATTGAGTATTTTTCATCTTTGTAAAAAGTGGCCGCCGCAACATCGAGACCAAGGAAAAAATCCTGACCTATTTGGTACCCGGCCGAGCCTATTGCTTCAACATCAATAGCAAGTGCATCGCTATTCGTAAAAAGATTTGGCGCATATCCGCCTTCGTCGCCAACTGAGTGAATTGCACCCCGGCGTTTAAGTGATTCCGCAATGGCATGGTAAACCTCAACACTTATTCTTAAGGCCTCAGAGTAAGGCTTTGAACTTGCAGGAATGACCTGAAACTCCTGGAAATCTAAATTTCCCGCGCCGTGAAGACCGCCGTTTATCATATTAAAAATCGGGGTTGGAATTCTAGTGGGAGACGTAGCGTCCACACACCCCAAAGTTTTTGCCAGCTCATAAACCCATTTGTGCAAGGGAACATTTGCGGCCATACTGCCCGCTCGGCAGCACGCCAAAGAAACAGAAAGTATGCTATTGGCACCAAGAGCGCTTTTGTCCGGCGAACCGTCAACGCCAATAAGCCTCTGGTCAATTTCAAACTGCTTTGTTGGATCTGAACCAATAATACTAGGTCCCAATTTCTGATTGACATTTTCAACTGCTTTAAGAACTCCTTGACCCATAAACCGTTTTGAGTCACCGTCGCGTAGTTCATGTGCTTCGTATTTGCCGGTTGAAGTCCCCGAAGGCACAGAAGCAACAGCTGTGTGTCCACTGTCAAGTTGAACCACAGTTTCAACCGTAGGTACTCCCCGGCTGTCTAAAATTTCTCTTCCCCAAACCCGCGAAATTCTAGCCGTTTGCTATTCTCCTCTCTGTTTCCGCAACCACCTGCTGTACCCGACCTAATGAGTCAGCGTTTATTGATAAACTGGTAATTCCTTTTCTGACCAAAAACTCAACCAATGAATCATAGCTGCTTGGTGCCTGGCCGCAAATTGAAGATGTAACTCCGTGTTTATGGCAGGCTTTAATTGTTTTTTCCAGAGCCCAAAGCACGGCCGGGCTTTGCTCATTAAAACTTGGTGCAACCTCGCTGTTATCGCGGTCTGTGCCTTCGATAAGCATAGTCAGGTCGTTTGATCCAATTGATACCCCGTCAATCCCGACCTTTATAAAGTCTTCTATTAATATAACATTTACCGGCAGTTCAACCATGAGCCAAAGCTGAAAAGTGGGACTGCGCATTATGCCGGCTGCTGCCATTATCCTTTTAACCTCCAAAAGCTCTTGGGGAGAACGCGTAAAGGGAATCATCATCCAAAGATTTTTATAATTTTCCCGGACGCGCCGGACTGCCGCCAGTTCAAGCTCAAAAACTTCCGGGTCGGCAATATAGCGGAAAGCGCCGCGGAACCCAAGCATGGGATTTGGCTCTTCAGGCTCAAACGCTTTCCCGCCGTCTAAATTCCGATATTCGTTTGTCTTGAAATCGGTTGCCCGGTAAACAACAGGCCGTGGTTCAAAATTTTTGCAGAATTCCTCAATGCCAGCAGCTAGTTTTGTAACAAATTGCTCCTGCCTACCTTGAGCGATTAAATGCCTCGGGTGGACACCTATTTGGGCAATCATAAACTCGGCACGCAAAAGGCCCACTCCGTCAACCGGAAGTTTGGCAATCTCAGCTGCCTTTTCCGGCTCGGCCAAGTTAACATACAGCTTTGTTGCCGTCCTTAAGTCTGCGTTGGGTTGAACCTCTTTCTTGACAGCTATGCTTGTTTCGGCAGTATCAACTTTCTTTTTTCCCCGTAAAATTTGTCCAGCTTTCCCGTCAACTGTAACTACCATTCCATCTTTTAATATCTTTGTTGCTTCTTCGGTTCCAACAACGCAGGGTATGCCCAGTTCCCTTGAAACAATTGCAGCATGAGAAGTAATTCCGCCGCGGTCTGTAACAATTGCCGCAGCCAATTTCATTGCCGGAACAAAGTCCGGCGAGGTCATTTGAGCAACCAGAATATCGCCCTTTTTGACTTTGCTGAGTTTTTTCGGATTTTCAACAATTTTAACTACTCCTGTAACAATACCTGGGGAGGCAGATTGTCCCTGTAAGATTACCTCACCAGTTTTTTGAATGTCTTTTTCTGCCTTGTTACTATCACTATCACTATTTCCTAATGTCGTTATCGGCCTTGACTGAATAATATAGAATTTGCCGCCTTTGTACGCCCACTCAATATCCTGGGGAAAATAATAATGTGTGTGGATTTTTTGCAAAATTCCTGATAATTCCTTTATTTTTGGCTCCGTCAACTTTTGCCTGTCCCGGCGGTGAACCGGTACTGACCTTTCTTTGTTCTCCCGACCCACTTTAACCAATTGAAGTGTTTGAGACTGTTTTTCTGCACTCAAAATCTCTAAGCTATGCCTTTCTACCTCATATTTGTCTGGGGTGATACTTCCTTGAACAATTAATTCTCCAAGTCCCCAAATTGCCTCAATTATCATCTTGTGCTTGTCATGCCCACGGGGATCAACTGTAAAGGCAATGCCTGAGACCTCGGATTGAATCATTTCCTGGACAATAACGGCCAAGGCAACTTTGAAATGGTCAAATTTATTTTCCTCACGATAAAAAATTGCCCGAGCTGTAAAAAGCGAAGCCCAACAATCGCGTACACTTTCCAGAAGATTGGCGTCCCCTTGAACGTTTAAATAAGTTTCCTGCTGACCAGCAAATGAAGCTCCCGGCAAATCCTCTGCTGTTGCAGACGAGCGGACAGCAACAACTGCACTTTTTACCCACGAACCCATTTTATTGTAACGTTTGACTGTTTCGAATTTTATCTCGTCCGGAATTTTGCCGCTATGCAGAATACCCCTTATTTTCTCCGATGCGTTCTGCAGTTCTCTGGGATGCTTAACATTTGTGGTTTCAAGAATATCCTTTATTTTTTTCGCAAACTGGTTTTCGGAAATAAAAAGTTTGTAGCCTGCGGAAGGGATAACAAATCCAGGAGGAACCGGAAAACCGGCCTGCGTCATCTCACCCAAATTTGCGCCTTTTCCCCCAGCCTCGGAAATACTTTCTTTATTTATTTCATTAAACTCAAGAATGTATTTTGAATTCTCCATAGGCAGACTATATCCATACTACTCCATAATAGAGGCAAAATCCAAACCAACGTAAACATAACTTTTTAAAAACCAGCATCTTGACGGCATACCCTCTACTTGTTATTATCTTGCAATGGCGCTTCACGAGCTAGAGTTCTTCCCACAAAAATTTCAGGAACATCCCGGATACAGAGATCCATCTCTATCCCCTCCATCAGTTGCTAATGGGACCGCTTCGGTCATTGATTTATATTTTACCGACGATAGACCAAACATGGATTGGGGGAAAGAATATCTTACCAGTTATACCCTTGAGTATATTTTTGGCGCAGAAAAAGGTTTTTTGAGAAACTTTAGGCAAATTGATAGAACCGGGAAAATAACAAAAAGGGATTTAGAAATAATACTTGAGCATGCCCGTCCATACATTGATAATGCGGACCCGGAAGAAACCGAAGCATTTGGTCATTCCCTGGTTATATTTTCTGTACTTCCTGCCATGGCAACATCAGATTATCTACCTATGGGTTTCTCAAGGCGCGGGCTACTGACCCCACCGTTCACGACATTAGAATTCCTTGAAAGGCTAAACGAATTAAAAAAAGTAGTTATGAGTATGGTTGCTGGAAAGGTTGATATTGCTCGTCCAATCATAACAAGACCGCCCGTTTTAAGAACTTGTTTATTTTTCGCAATAGCTCGTGACTTACCTCTACATTCCGAATTGAGTGGAAAAGAAAAAGAAGAACAAGTAAGATATACAATTGAGCACTTACTGGAAAATATAAAACTTGATTTGTAGATTAAGCTTTTTTTAAGTTCCACAAAACTTACTTTTGG
>OBEQ012279663.1_pt1 | contig 15986 bp, 14 predicted proteins | sample 1670901 | NCBI WGS metagenome assembly OBEQ01 (sample SAMEA104232315, study PRJEB22302) | groundwater metagenome | biome: forest; feature: aquifer; material: groundwater | place: USA | collected 2011-08-07 | depth 5.4 m | reverse complement strand
TCGCATCCTATGCCCGCATTAACGACTTCGGCATTATCGAAACCCCGTACGCCAAAGTTGTAAACGGCAAGGTGTCGGGCGAGTTGGTGTATCTGAACGCATTTGAGGAAGAGTCGTACAAAATCGCGCATGCGACGGTCCCCATGGACGACGATAATCATTTCTTGGATGAGTTTGTTGAAGCGCGCCACCAAGGCGAGCCGGTTTTGGTACCCAAAGAGGATATTCAGTTTATGGATGTGGCAACCAACCAGATGTTCTCGGTTGCGACGTCCATGATTCCGTTCGTTGAGAACGACGCGGCGCACCGCGCGCTCATGGGTTCAAACATGCAGAAGCAGGCAACCCCGTGCGTTGCCGCTGAAGCCCCCATCGTTGCAACCGGTGTTGAAGAGTTGGCGGCCAGGGACACAGGGCGACTCATTTACGCCAAGGACCCGGGAGTGGTAAGTGCTGTTGACGCACGCCGCATCGTGGTAACCACAAACGACGGCAAGAAGCATGAGTATACGCTCCAGCCGTTCTCCATGACGAACGAGTTTTCTGACTTTCACCACAAGCCGGCCGTACATCTCAACCAGAAGGTCAAGCGGGGGGATCTCCTCGCCGACACCTCGTCGACGGTAAACGGTCAAATAGCGCTGGGCCAGAATGTTCGTGTGGCCTTCCTCTCGTGGAGCGGGTACAACTACGAAGACGCCATCATTATTTCGGAGCGCCTGGTGAGGGAGAGCAAATTTGCGACCATTCACATTGAAGAGTTTGACGTGTCGGTCCGTGACACCAAGCTCGGCCCTGAAGTCACTACCCCCGACATCCCCAACGTGTCTGAAGGAAAACTCCGCAACCTCGACGAAGAGGGTATTGTTCGTGTCGGCGCGGAAGTACGGCCTGGTGACATTCTCGTCGGTAAAGTAACGCCGAAAGGAGAAACGCAGTTGAGTCCTGAAGAGCGCCTGCTCCGTTCCATCTTCGGTGACAAAGCAAAGGATGTGAAAGACACCTCACTTCGTATGGATTCCGGAAAGCGCGGCCGCGTCATCGGTGTCAAAGTGTTCAGTCGTGAGAAGGGCGACACGCTTGAGTCCGGCACCATCAAAAAGATTTATATCACGGTTGCACAAATGCGCTCGGTGTCGGTGGGTGACAAACTTGCGGGGCGCCACGGTAATAAAGGTGTTATCTCGCGCGTATTGCCCATGGAGGATATGCCGTACAGCGAGGACGGCCAGCCTATAGACATCATCCTCACACCGCTTGGCGTGCCGAGCCGTATGAACTTGGGGCAAATCCTTGAAATGCACCTCGGGCTTGCCGCGCACACCCTTCAGTACCAGGCCATTGTTCCACCGTTTGCAGGAGCGACCGACGAAGAGATTAAGGGCGAGTTGGTGAAGGCAGGTTTTAAGGAGTCGGGTACCATGCCGCTCTATGACGGCAGGACCGGCGAGAAATTTGAGAACGAAGTCGCCGTCGGGTACATGTATATTTTGAAACTCCACCACATGGTTGAGGACAAGATACACATGCGCTCCATCGGTCCGTACTCACTCATCACACAGCAACCCTTGGGAGGCAAGGCACAAAACGGCGGTCAGCGATTCGGCGAGATGGAGGTGTGGGCGCTCCTCGGTTACGGCGCCGCGTATACGCTCCGCGAAATGCTCACCATCAAGTCCGACGACATCCAGGGCCGCTCCGCAGCGTTCGACGCCATAGTGAAGGGCAGGACCATTGGCGAGAGCCACACTCCAGCGGCGTTCAACGTCCTGGTGAACCACCTGCGCGGACTATGCCTCGACGTCATCTTAGGCAAGGGGACTCCGGTAGACGACACTACTATTAGCAACTAATCCAAAGACTCTATGGACCAAAAAAGAGGAAAAGTTGCAGATACCAGCGTCTTCGATTGGATCGGACTCAAAGTCGCAAGTCCCGAGAAGATTCTTGAGTGGTCGTGGGGCGAGGTCAGGAAACCCGAGACCATTAACTATCGCACCCAGCGTGCCGAGAAGAACGGCCTCTTCGACGAGGCGGTCTTCGGACCGGAGAAAGATAACGAGTGCTACTGCGGCAAGTACAAGGGTGTGAGGTTTCGCGGCATCGTGTGCGAGAAATGCGGCGTTGAAGTAACGCGCGCAATAGTACGCCGTGAGCGTATGGGTCACATCGAGCTCGCGTCACCTGTCGCACACATTTGGTTTTTGCGCTCAGTCCCCAGTCGCATCGCGCTCGTCCTCGGTATTTCTGCGCTTGATGCGGAGAAGGTTATCTACTTCGCCGGGTACATCATTACCAAGGTGAACGAGGACGAACGAAAGCGCGTTATGGGCGACCTTGAGGCAGAGTACAAAACGAAATCAAAAGCGCTCACCAACGAGAAAGCGACAACGGAGCTGAAGACCCTCATGCTCGCCGCGAAGGCCGACATCGAGCGAATCAAGCCCGGTGTCGTCCTGGATGAGATTGAGTACCACCGCTTCTCGGTGAAGTATGGCACCTTCTTCGAGGCGGGCATCGGTGCCGAGGCTATCTATAATATTTTCAAGACACTAAGCCTCGAAAAGCTCGTTAAAGAGCTTGAAAACACTGTTGAGGGAGCGAGCGCCGACCGCGAGAAGGTGGTAAAGCGCCTGTCACTCCTCCGCTCCATGATTAAGGCCGGGGTGAGGCCCGAGTGGATGTTCCTGACCCGCATTCCGGTCACACCGCCGGCCTTGCGGCCCATGGTTGCGCTGGAGTCCGGCCGTCACGCAACGTCTGACGTCAACGACCTCTATCGTAGAGTCATCAACCGCAACAATCGTCTCTCGAAACTGCGCGACATACACGCACCTGAAGTTATTTTGCGTAACGAAAAGCGCATTCTGCAGGAAGCGGTTGACGCGCTCCTCGACAACTCCATCCGTCGCGGCCAAAACGCCGCCGGCGCGACGAGCGCCGCGCAGAAGCGGCCACTCAAGTCGCTGGCTGACTACCTAAAAGCGAAACAGGGCTACTTCCGCTTCAACCTCCTCGGCAAGCGCGTTGACTACTCGGGCCGCTCCGTCATTGTGGTTGGACCCGATTTGTCACTCGACGAGTGCGGATTGCCCAAGCACATGGCACTTGAACTATTCCGCCCGTTCGTTATCTCACAGTTGGTGAAGCGCGAGTTGGCATACAACATCCGCGGTGCGGGCCGCCTGATTGAGGAAGGCATTCCTGAAGTCTGGGCCATCCTTGAAGAGGTGATTAAAGGCAAACACGTACTCCTCAACCGTGCACCAACCTTGCACCGCCAGGGTATCCAAGCCTTCCGCCCCATCCTGATTGAAGGCAACGCGATTCAGCTCCACCCGCTCGTATGCCAAGCATTCAACGCAGACTTTGATGGCGACCAGATGGCAGTCCATGTACCGCTTTCGGACGAAGCGCAGATGGAGGCCGCGACCATCATGTCTGCGAACAAGAACGTCTTGAAGCCCGGCTCGGGGTCGCCCGTTGTCTCGGTAGACAAAGACATTACGCTCGGCATCTTCTGGATGACGCGCATGATTGATAAGGCACGCGGCGAAGGCAAGTACTTCTCAAGTCCTAACGCCGCCATTCTGTCGTACGACTTTGGAGACGTTGACATCCATGCCAAGATTTTGGTCAATCCGTCAGCGGGGAACCCGAAGTATGCGGCATTTAAGGACCAGCGGTTCGAAACCACCGTGGGACGCCTCCTCTTCAACGCCATTCTTCCAAAGGACTACCCGTACATCAATGATGAGGTGAAGAAAGGGGGGTTGGGCAGAATTGTTGAAGATATGATCCGCACCTACGGCCTCGAGGATCTACCGCGCATTCTGGACAAGATTAAGGCAGTCGGTTTCCAGTTTGCGACCAAGTCCGGTGTGACCTTTAACGCCGCCGACATTCGTGTACCAAAAGAGAAGAAGGCCATAGTTGAGTCCGCGCAAAAGGAGGTCCAGCACATCGTCACCGAATACGAGAACGGACTTTTGACCGACGAGGAGAAGAAAAGACTTGTTATAGAAATCTGGCAGAAAGCTAAGTCCAGCCTCGAGAAGCATACACTGCCATCCTTGGACCCGCTCTCATCCATCTACACCATGGTGGTGTCGGGTGCTCGTGGATCGGTCAGCAACGTGACTGAAATGATCGGTATGAAAGGCCTCATGCAGAATACCAAAGGCGAAGTTATTGAGTTTCCCGTCGTCTCTTCAATGAAGGAGGGCATGACGCCGATTGAGTACTTTACGACGACGCACGGCGCGCGTAAGGGACTCTCTGACACCGCGCTTAAAACCGCAGCCGCCGGGTATCTGACACGCCGTCTCTTCGACGTGGCGCAAGACGTGGTGGTAAGCCAGGAAGATTGCGGCACCAAGCGCGGTGTCACTATTCACAAGATGCGTTCCACCGGCATGGAGGCGGATTTGGCAAAACTGATTTCGGGCCGCGTGCTCTCTGTAAACGTAGAAGCGTCCGGAAAGACCTGGAAGAAGGGGACACTCCTCACCGCTGATGATGCGCGTACGATTGCGGACACCGGTGTTACCCAGATTGATGTGCGCTCACCCATGAGTTGCGAGGCCGAGTATGGTATCTGCCAGAAGTGTTACGGGGCAGACCTTACCACGCGCGAGCTGATAGACATCGGTGAGGCAGTCGGTACCATTGCGGCGCAAGCCATCGGCGAGCCGGGTACCCAGCTCACCATGCGCACCTTCCACACGGGAGGATCCGCGACCATTGGCGGTGACATCACGAACGGTTTGCCTCGCGTTGAAGAGCTCTTCGACAAGCGTCCGCCCAAGGGCACCGCAGTTCTCTCGGCGGTCACCGGGGAGGTTATTGAGATTAAAGAAGACCAGGGAACGAAAACCATCGTAATCCTGCCTGACATCGGGTCGGAAGGTGCATCAAAGGTGCGCGACCAGGTTGAGTACCCTGTTCCTCCGCGTCGTGTAGCTGTGGTAAAGAAGGGTTCCAAAGTCATGCGCGGCAGTGCACTGACCGACGGCTCTGCAAACTTGGATGAACTGTTTGAGCTGGCCGGCACGGCACGCCTCCAAGAGTACATGATTGACGAAGTGTCGAAGATTTACGACCTCCAGGGTGCACCGGTCTCTCATAAGCACATGGAAGTTATCATCCGGCAGATGTTCTCACGCACACGAATCGACAAGCCTGGTGACACGGGCCTCCTGAAGGGCGACGTCTTGGAACTTGGGAACCTACGAAAGCTGAACTCAACACTCCGCGAAGCCGGCAAGGAAGAGGCGACGACAGAATCCATGGTCCTTGGGATTACGGAGGTGTCACTGAATAGGAAGAGCTTCCTCTCCGCGGCGTCGTTCCAACACACGACCCGCACGCTGATTAGCGCAGCTATTCGCGGCGCGGTTGACGGGCTCAAAGGGCTAAAGGAGAACGTGATTATCGGCAGGCTTATCCCGGCGGGCACTGGGTACGCTGGCTCGGAGAAGCACGCACAGATTGCGGAGTTCCAGAAGAAACGTGCAGAAAAGGAAGCACTCATGGGCGACGCCGAAGAAACACGCGAGCGGATGGTTGATATCGCGTAATGTCTGACACAGTTCAAAAAATTAAAGAGCGATTGAGCATCGTCGATGTGGTGGCACCCTACGTGAAACTGACGCGTGCCGGCAAGTATTGGAAGGGCCTCTCGCCCTTCACCAAGGAGAAGACACCATCATTCTTTGTGACACCGGAGCGGGGGCTGTATCACTGCTTCTCAACCGGCAAAGGTGGCGACATGTTTACTTTTATTGAAGAGATGGAGGGAGTCGATTTTAAGGGCGCCCTCAGAATTTTGGCGGAAAAAGCCGGAGTCGAGATTGAGCGCGAGGCGCCGGGTGCCCGTGGGGAGCGTGACGAGTTGTATGCGGCGCTCGCCGCCGCAGACGACTACTACCGCGCACAGCTGAAGAGCCGCACCGATGCAAAGAACTACCTCGGGAAACGCGGTATTGATGAAGCTATTATTCATCACTGGCACATCGGCTATGCGCCCAAGGAATGGCACGCGCTCAAGGACCAGTTGGTGAAGAATGGATTTTCTGAATCCGTCCTGGAGCGCGCCGGATTGATTAAAAAGGCAGACAACTCGGAGCGTGGAGCGCGGAGCGCTGAACCGCGTTCCTATGATCGTTTTCGCGGGCGCATCATGTTTCCGATATTTGATGCGTCGGGGAGAGTCATTGCATTTTCGGGACGGATTTTTCCTGCCGGTGGCGGGTCCGCCTCCGGCGGAGAGGCATACCAGGAAGCCAAGTATTTGAACTCGCCGGAGGGACCGCTCTTTGACAAATCGCGCGCGCTGTATGGCATCCATGAAGCCAAAAACACCATCCGCACACTAGACTTCAGCATGTTGGTCGAGGGGCAGGTGGACCTTCTCTTGGCACACAAGGCCGGGTATAGGAGTGCGGTGGCAACAAGCGGTACCGCATTTACCGGTCTCCATGCGGATATATTGAAGCGCTACTCGGACAATGTCTTAATTGCCTACGACGGTGACGCCGCAGGAGTTGCAGCGGCAGGGAGAGCTGCGGCGCTCCTCTTGCCACGCGGGATGAACGTCAAGGTGGTGAGGCTCCCCACGGGTGTTGATCCAGCGGATTTGATCCACCAAGATGCACAAAAGTTTAAGGAAGCGGTTAAAAGTGCACTCCCCGTTGTTGACTTCTTCATTGCTGAAGTCAAGACATCTGCGCGGGATGAACGGACATTTAAGACGAACGTCGGGCGCGTCGTACTGCCGTACGTGGCGCTTATCGGGAACGCACTCGAGCAGTCACACTTTATCGCACGCATTGCCGAGGCGGTGGGAGCAACTTCCGACGCTGTGGTGACAGAGCTTAAGAAAATCCCCCCAAACCCCGCCGCCGCGATTGCAGGTCTCCAGAATGACCCATTCTTTACGAATGACAGGGGTGAGAAGTTGATCTTCGGTATCCTCAAGACTTTTGAAGATTCCGGCGATACGAGAGCGGAGCGGTTGCGTGAGCTGTTTACAAACGCGTTTGGTCCGGAGCGTCTGCAGGTGCTTCGGCATGCTTCTACGGCCGAGATCGAGGAAGCGCGCATCATCGCATCAGAAAATTTCTTTGTCCTGTACCCGGATACCGAGAAACAAAATGACATACTCGTCGAACTTGAAGCGGAGGCAACCGAGCGAAACCGCGTCGGCACCACTGCGTACGAGCAACTCAAGCAGGAACTAAAAATTGCCGAAGCAGTGGGGAACCAACAGGAAGTTGCGCGCATCATGGCCGAGCTCTCGACGCTTTCAAAGCGACTGCATTAATGGTATAAATCTATAACTGCATGGCCAAAAAACGCAAGAAAATAAAGCGCGCAAAGTCCACTACACGACGTAAGAAGTCGGTTCGCAAGAGTGCGCGTCACCCAAAGAAAACAGTCCGTCGAGTGCGTAAGAAGAAAGTTGTCAAGAAAAAGAAGAAAAAGGCAAAGAAGTTGAAGAGGGTGAAGAAAGTCAAGAAGTCGGCTCCGCCGCCGGTCAAGAAGCAGTCCAGTAAGAAACTCGCCGCGCTCGAGGTGAAAGCAAACGGCGTGATCGCGCGCGGTAAGGAGCGCGGCTACGTCACGTACAACGAGATACTGAAGGAGTTTCCGACTATCGAGGACAACGTCGTATTTCTTGAGGAGTTGTACGAGCGCCTCTCGACCGCAGGTGTCGACGTTTTGGAGTCGGGTGGCATGCTCGAGGAAGTGCCCGATGAAGTCGTGATGCGCGGCTCATACCGCGGAGAAGGTTCGGCACACGACTCCATCCAGATGTACCTTCGCGAGATCGGACAGTACCCGCTTTTGACCGGGCCGGAAGAGCGAGCGCTCGCCAAGCGCATCACCGAGGGCGACATCGAGGCCAAGACACTCCTCGCGCGCGCCAACCTCCGCCTCGTGGTGTCAATTGCTAAGAAGTACGCAAATCGCTCAAGCGACCTGTCGCTCCTTGACCTGATTCAGGAAGGCAACATCGGGCTCTTCCGTGCCGTCGACAAGTTTGACTACACCAAGGGGTACAAGTTTTCAACCTACGCAACGTGGTGGATACGCCAGGCCATTACTCGGGCACTTGCCGACCAGTCGCGTACCATCCGCATCCCCGTCCACATGGTGGAAACAATCGCAAAGTATAAGCAAGTGGTGAGGCGGCTTGAGCAGGATTTGGGCCGCGACCCCATGCCCGAAGAGATTGCCGCCGAGATGGGCGTCGAGACCGAGAAGGTCTACCAGATAGAGCAAATAAACCAGGAGACGCTGTCCCTCGAAGCGCCCATTACCGCAGGGGATTCAGACGACGACTCGTCCGCGCGTGGCGACTTTGTTGCTGACCACTCACTCCCGAGTCCTGACCAGGAGACGGCGCACCGCATCTTAGTAGAGCAACTGCATGAGATTTTGGACGACTTGTCCCCAAAGGAAAGGAAAATCCTCGCAATGCGCCATGGCCTAGAAGACGGTATCTACCACACGCTCGAGGAAGTGGGGCAGGAGTTTGGTGTCACGCGTGAGCGCATCAGGCAAATTGAGGCCAAGGCGCTCGACAAAATCCGTACCCACCAAAAGGCCCGAAGGCTACGGAGTTACTAGCGGCCGGTGCCAATGACGTAAAGGCCTCGTGCGCCTGCGGCGACCAACAGGAGGCCCCACCAGTCGCGTTCGGCAATCGCATAGTAACCGCCTGCGCCGATAGCAATTAGGCTTAACACCCCTAAAAGGGCTTGAACCCTGTTACGGTTATCAAGCATTTTGCCAAGGCGGCTACGCTCTCTACCACCGTTAGACACACTTGCGTTGTATCACAAAATAGTTGCACAAAAGTCGCCCAGCAGTTCCATGCGGACGGCTTTCGCGACAGTGCATAGTTGTGGCGGCAATTATGATGTGCTAATCGACCTGTAGATAAAACTTGCGTGCAGGCTCTTGCGGTTACACCGATTTAGTTTCGTAGTTAACAAAAAACCGCCCCGAAGGGCGGTTTGAGTGGTTGTGACTACTTAACGGGCGGTTCAGTCAGGTAACCGGCCGCAGCCATAATTCCAGCAACAACGTACGCGGCTGAAACCAACATAACTCCAGGTATAACTACTCTTTCCCAAAAACCTCTAGGTCCCATAGATTATACTTAGGCCAGTAATGTGTATATTGTATCACACTACTATGCTATCTGTCAAACGCAGCATCCCCAGTGTATTCTAAGGTCATGGCGAGGGCGAAATACCCAATTAAACACTGGTCGTACTCGAGTCTCATGGCGTACCTACGGAACCCCCTGGCCTGGTACAAGCGCTACGTCGAGCATGTGTATGACACGCCATCGAGTCCCTCGTCCTTTGTAGGCCGTGCCGGCCACGTGGCACTTCAGCACTTCTATAGCGGACTTCCCAAACCGGCATCGGTCGAGTTGGGGCTCGAGTACCTGCGGCGGGTGCCTGACTTTGAAATTAACTTCGGTGTTGCCGAGTCCAGGGCGGCAAAGAAGAAACGTCGCGCATCAATGGAGGCCGAGTATTTGAAGGCCATTCAGTTTTACCTCGCACGCCCTCCCAAGTACCAGGTACTTGGAGTCGAGGTGTCGGCGCTCGCCGTTATCCACGGTATCCCGCTCCCCATCAAGGCGGTGTCGGATCTTGTAGTTGAGTCCAAGGGTCACCCCGGCTCGGTGGACATCGTTGACCACAAGTTTGTTGATTCGTTTAGCCCACTAGGTAAGGACAAGCCGCTCTTTATACTCCAGGCGATATTTAACTACTACACAGTGCAGGGCGAGTTTAAGAAGCCGGTCAAGCGCTTCATACTCCAAGAGTGTAAGAAGCGTACAAACAAGGACGGCCGTAGCCAGATGCGTCGGTACACGCTCGACTATGCCGACTATGCCGAGGACTTTGTCATCTTCAAAAAACTTTTAAAAGACGCGACCGGTGCTATCCAGAATCAGCGAGTGTTCCTGCCCAACCCCTCCGATATGTTTGAGGGTCAGAATTCTTTCGATATCTATAGGCTGGGACTTTGAGTCGTAGAGCACGCGACAGCGCCTACTTTGTGCCGGTGTCTGCGAGGAGGGTATCGATAATCGATTTTACGGTCGCGTAAGGCTGTGAGCCGGGGACGGGGATGGTCTCCGAACCGGAGATGATGATATTGTGGGGCGTACCTTGCCCTCCCGCCGCGGTAGCATCTTTAAACTCTCCGGCGACCTTGTCCTTGTACTTGCCAGACGAGAGGCAGATACTGAAAGTCCCTACCGGAACACCCGAGACGGCAACAATACTTTCGAGTTTGGACATGTCAAAGTGGTCATTGAGTATGGGGGAGGTAAATACGCCGTCAACAAACTTCCAAAATGCATCATTCCCACCTAACTCTGCCACGCACTCGGCCGCCTCGGCTAACGTAGGAGCGTTGGGGTGCAGTTCGACAATGGGGAAGTGCCTGTAGACCCAGGCGACCTTGCCCGATTGGCCGTAGACTGCCATCACCTGCTTCATGGTTGCGTTAAAGGTCCTACAGAAAGGGCAATCGAGGTCGGAGTACTCGACGATTTTGATCGGCGCATTCGGATTACCCAGTACGTGGTCATCCGCGGTGACGGGCGGGATGGTAATAGTCCGCGCAACCTGCACGGCGCTCACACCTCCTCCGGAAACCATGTAAATCGCAATCGCAATGAATGCACCCGCGAGTACAATCGCTATTGCAATCGGCGTCAGCGGATTACTCTGGCGTGCGGGTTCGTCCATACGGTTATGGTACCATGCGAACAATGTGGGACGTGGTGACGTACGTGGTGTTGGGATTTGTTGAGGGGCTGACGGAATTTATTCCGGTCTCCTCAAGCGGGCACCTCATACTGGTGCGGAGTTTTTTCAACCTTGCGACGGGTGACGACCTCGCGATTGATGCGGTCTTACAGCTCGCCACCGCATGCGCGCTCCTCGTGTACTTTTGGCGCGATATTTTGAATCTCGCCTACACCGCGCTCTACCTCGTCGTACGAAAACCTGCGCGCACGGAGGATGTGCGTCTCCTCGTTGCGATTATTGTGGGCACGGTGCCAGCTGTGGTTCTTGGGCTCTTATTTGAGCACGCTATGGAGACCATATTTCGCTCGGCAACCTTGGTTGCGTATGCACTTATCGCGGGGTCCATTGTCATGATTGGCGCCGACTATGCGATGACACGTGTGAGTACCCGCGTTCCGAGCGGGATAACGTGGTGGAACGGCATTGTGGTCGGACTTTTTCAGTCCCTTGCACTTATCCCGGGCATGAGTCGTTCAGGTATGACCATAGCAGGCGGAATGTTCTTGGGCTTTAGCCGCTCCGACGCCGCACGGTTTGGTTTTTTGCTCTCGGTCCCTATACTGTTTGGCTCGGGCCTTAAGAAACTGTATGAACTTGATGCGTCAGGTGCATTAAGTTCAGCGGGGATGCCGCTCTTCGCGGGAGTAGTCGTCGCGTTTCTTACCGGACTTGCCTCAATCGCCGTCTTAATGGCAGTGGTACGGAAAACTCCTCTTGCCGTATTTGCTCTCTACCGAGTCGCGCTCGCAGTCGTCATTTTAGTCTTGCTCCACGGCTAGAAGGGCAGTGTGTGTGTCATTGATACATCCGCCTGCGCCTCCCACCCGCTGACGTTTAACGGTACGTCACGCTTGGTGCCAAAGTCGTCGTAGCATACTTTGCGGTTTTGGAGTGCGTATTCATATATTTCTTTGGTAATCTTTACATCATCAAGGCAGTAGGTGCGGACTTTTTCGATCTTGCCCTCGGCCCACCACTTAACTGCATCAAGGCCATGGCCGCTCTTGCCGCGTCCGAGCGTTGCCTTGGCGACCGAATCGAGCTTGATGCGCCTCCCGAGTACATTTTTGATTTCTGTCAGAAGGTCGATAGAGCGGATGCTGGTTAAGTCTCCCGTGTAGTAGCGATTCAGAATGGGAATATCGAAGTGGTCGGAATTATAGCCCACGAGCACATCTGCCCGTTCGAGAATCGGCCACAACTTAGGAAGTTCGGGTACTGTGAACGACGAATATTCATCGTTCGATGAGTCGTGGATGCCAATGAGTGCAAGTTCCATTGATGAAGGGTCAAATCCGCCCGAGGCGGCGCCCGTCGTCTCTATGTCAAGAGTAACTCGGTGCATGTCAGGCGCTTCGCGTAATAAAGAACTCTGCCACTTTGTCGAGCGCTACCTTTGTTTCAGCGCCGCTCTTCAGCTCCTTAATTGCGAGTTCTTGTGACTTTTCTTCGTCCTCACCACATGCAGCAAAATAGGGAATGCCGAGTTTGTCGGCAGCCTTGATATGGTCGCCAACCTTCTCGTGCTTCATGCCGAGCGCAACATTGACGCCCTCCGCACGGAGTTTTGCTGCCACAGCTGATGCCACCCCCGCTCTCCCAACGGGTGCAAGGTAGAGGTGTGCCGTCGGTTGCATGGTCGGCATCAGCCCATGCGCCTCAAGAAAGTCGCGTGCGATCACGTCTCCCATCGCAAAGCCAACCGCAGGCACCGGTTCAGCGCCATACTTTTCTATCAGAGTGTCGTAGCGCCCTCCGCCGAACATCGAACGGGAATTCTTTGGGTCTGTATCGAACACCTCAAACACCATTCCGGTATAGTAGTCAAAACCGCGTGCGATATTGGCATCAATGCGCACGTTATTGATTCCCTGCGCGCACAACATATCCTGCAATTCGGTAAAATACGTAGATGTCTCCGGGTTCTCGAGACCTTTGAGTAAGTCTGCTCGTACGTCGGCCCCCTTCTCCTTTGCATCTAAGAGGCGGGTGGTTTGTTGACGCTCATCTGCTGGAATACCAAGAGAGTCATACACGGCGTCTAAGAATTTCCTACTCCCCACGCGTATCACGAAGTCGTCTTCTTTTGCACCAAGTTCTTGCATCACGCGGTGTGTCGCTCCAAGCACCTCAACGTCACCCTCAATACCGGGCACTCCGAACAGATCAGCGTTCAGTTGCCAAAACTCTCGGAGGCGACCCCGCTGGGGACGCTCATACCGGAAGAAATTTTGGATTGAATACCAACGGAGCGGATACCCGAGTTCGCGTTTACGTGCGGCCACCATACGTGCGACGGTCGGTGTCATCTCGGGTCGGAGTGTGACCGAGCGGTCGCCGCGATCGGTGAAGGTGTAAGTCTGTGTGCGAATGATTTCCTCACTTGACTTTGACGTATAGAGCTCCGTTGGCTCGAGTATGGATGCATTCATCTCTTCATACCCGTACGACTCGACGGCGCGACGCATCGCGCCGAAAATATGTCTCTGCACGCGCTGGTCTTCGGGGTAGAAGTCGCGTACGCCTTTGTACGTGTCACTCATGGGTTCCGGTCGTGCGGAGTGAGCCCGATTCGGCGTTTCAATTGTATGAGTTCTTCCTGTGCGTCACGTATCATCTTTTCGACCCTTTGCGGGTTCACTGCATCATCAAAGTCAAACTCGACCCTCGTCCCCGCTGTCTGCACATTAAAATGTCCGAAGTTTAAAATGTTGCCTATGAAGCCGCTCAATTCGTAATCGACGTCTTGGATGTGGTCAAGGTCCAATATGGATGCAACGTTACGCCTAAAGAGTCCGCGCTGGTCAATGTCAACAATGCGCCAGTTGGTAATAATCCAGATGTCGTAATAATAATCGGTCCACCGGACGAAGAGTATCTGCCAGCATATGAGGGCCCATAAAGAACCGAAAAAACCTGCAATCGCACCCGTTTCTGCTGCACTACTGCCGGCGTTGACTACAAAGCCGATGAGAGGAAGCGCAATAAACGGGAGAAGGAACAGCACCAATACACCGACTGCCTCTTTGAGCAGTATGAACCAATGGTGGCGCACAATAGTCACCAGGTGCTCTTCTGGTTTTAGATCGGTGAGTGCGAGCTTGGTAAGGTCCATAGGCAACTAAATTGCGATAAGGGCGGCTATCGTAAGCGAGAGAAGCAAAAATGTCCCAATGCCCCACACCGGGATGGCAACAAAGACCATGGGGTAGAGGAACCCGTACCGGAGCCAATGGTACAAAAGTGCAAAGGCGTAGTAGGCTGTTGCCAAAAACACGACAACAAACAAAATCCAAAAAACTATCATACGGCTAGTATAACAGAGTAGCGTTCCTGCCCGTACTGGTCGCGATGGGTGCTCGCCAGGAGCCCGATGCTCTGCGCGGAATTGCGCACTCTCGTTGTGTGCTCGGGTTCATGCTCAATCCAGGCCCGCCCACCTGGATTCAGGTGGGCGGGCGCGCCCTGCAGTGTTGACTGAATCAATGCAAATCCGTCGTCATCAGCAAAGAGCGCTGTCAGCGGTTCATGCTCGATGACCGAGTCCTGAATCCGCTCGCGCCTCCCGAGCGTTAGGTACGGCGGGTTCGCGAGCACAAAGTCGTACGTGTCTGAAACGGCGTTCCAAACGTCGGTCTGGATAATGCGCGAGCGCGAGCGGTCGGTAATATTCACCCCGATATTTTTTTTAATAGTAGCGAGATGACGTGTATCAAGTTCGCCAAAATCGACGATGGCGTCAGGGACGTGCTTCAGGACGGCGATGCCGATACAGCCCGATCCAGAGAAAAGGTCCAGCACCCGTGGTTTGGCGCGCTTACAGATTTCCCCTATTGCTTTCTCGCACCACCACTCGGTTTCAGGGCGGGGGATGAGGGGCTTGGAATCGAGGAGTATCCTGCAGTCGAGAAAAGGCACCCACCCTTTTGTATACGCATCGGGAATGGGGGAATTACTGAACTTGGAGGTCGAATCCGGGTATGTCATTTTGAATAACTTCCCAGCCGTCCGGCACGTCGCACGGGGTTGGGAACTGACGAATGTCTCCTGTTTTCGGGTTACGCGCGGACGTTACCACCTGTGCGCACGCCGATTGGTCTTTAGGAGTCACACCGGTTGGCGATGAAACGCCGGGGATAGCGCCGAGGTGCTTCTGAATTTGAGGTCCAAACGAGTACCACACGAGCCCCACGACGGCAACAATGAGCACGAGGATTAGAACATTTTTGAGCATGTGGGATAATAATATCATAGACTCGCGTACAAGGTACACGTGGTACAATGGCGCAATAATAAATTTTCCTATGGATGACTCAACAATAGAGAAGCTCGGTACACCGATCGCAATCGTTATCGGTGCCGCCATACTCGGCGCGGCGCTGTACTTTGGTAACGGCACCGGTCAGGCACCCGCACCCGTTACTACCGGCACGCAACCCCAGGCACCCGCAGTCGACAGTTCCAAAATTTCAACAACCGACGACCCGTACATCGGAAATGCGAATGCCAAACTGACTATTGTCGAATTCTTTGACTACCAGTGTCCGTTCTGCAAGCAAGTTGAACAGCAGGTACTCCCCCAACTCATCGCGAACTACGTCGCGACGGGGAAGGCGCGGATCGTGTTTAAGGATTTTCAGTTCTTAGGGAGCGACTCGCAAACAGCCGGCATGGCAGCGCGCGCGGTATGGGAAGTGGCACCCGGGAAATTCCAGGCGTGGCACGAGGCCATGTTTGTGAATCAGGATAACGAGAACGGCGGTTGGGGTTCTAAAGCCGATATCCTCGCGCTCACCAAGTCATTGGGTATTGACTCCGCCCGCGTTGACCAGTTGATGACGCAGAACGCGACGGCATACCAGAAAGAAATGGATGCCGACAAGAGTGAAGGTGCCATGAGCGGAGTAAATGGTACACCGGCATTTATTATCGGGAAGCAACTTGTCCCCGGTGCACAATCCTACGACGTAGTTGCCGCGGCAGTTGAAGCGGCGATCAAGTAGTCTTGTCTTTGAGCAACTTCCTGACCAGGGCGAGTTCCTTGGCGACGTTGACCTCCTCAAAGTAGTACTTACCGACGCCGACGTGGATGGGGTAGCCGTTTTCCATAGCGCGGAGTTGCTCGAGTAGTTCAGTCTT
>OBEQ012592788.1_pt1 | contig 15991 bp, 11 predicted proteins | sample 1670901 | NCBI WGS metagenome assembly OBEQ01 (sample SAMEA104232315, study PRJEB22302) | groundwater metagenome | biome: forest; feature: aquifer; material: groundwater | place: USA | collected 2011-08-07 | depth 5.4 m | reverse complement strand
TTCACCCTCACCCTGCCCTCTCCCCTCAAGGGAGAGGGATGAAACAAGAGGAACAATCTCTTCTTTAAACTTGCCACCCTGCGTTGCCGCCCAAGCTTTCTGATGGCTTGCTAGCGCGAATTGGTCTTGCGCCTCCCTTGGAATTTTGTGTTTCTGATAAATGTTCTCAGCCGTTTCGCCCATAGACTCCAAAGGAAACAGTTTGGCCATCTTGGGATTAGGAAACCTCCAACCCAGCGCACTGTCGTAGGCGGTCAGATTGCCATAAGAGAAAGCCTTGTCCGCTTTCGGAAGCACCCAGGGAGCGCGGCTCATGGACTCCACGCCGCCGGCAACGAAAACATCACCTTCGCCCGCCAAAATAGACCTGGCCGCTTGATTAATAGCGTCCAAGCCTGATCCGCAGAGACGATTGACCGTTACCCCGCCAACACTCTGGGGCAAGCCGGCCAAAAGAGCGGCCATTCGAGCTATGTTTCTATTATCCTCGCCGGCCTGGTTGGCGCAGCCCAAAATAACATCTTCAATTTGGTCTTGGGGCACCGGGTTTCGCTTGAGCAATCCGGCAATAACATGGGCCGCCAAATCATCGGGGCGAATACCGCTCAGCGCGCCACCATATTTACCCATGGGCGAACGAACAGCATCGATAAAAACAACTTCTCTATTCACGATCTCCTCTTCAAGACTATCTTCTTAATATCACCAACAAATTTATCCAAGTTCGGAACCGCGTGATAGGCGGCGGCTTTCTTTAACGGCGAAAACAAAGTTATATAACAACCCGCGCACAGGTGAATTCCGTGCCGATTAAGCACATGAAGAACCGACGGATTTTTCTTAAGCAACTCACCCAAAAGCGCATTTTCCAAATTGTTTCGCGCCAAACGCCGCTTTAAAGGCCTTTGTTTTTTCATACCATTAGTACCCGCGCGCGGCCTGAAGCTCAAATGGCCCCTGGGGAAAACGCGCGCCCAAACGAACCGCAGTATCGATACCCTCCTTGGTAGCCACGCCCTCTTGATGCGCTATTTGGGCTTCTTCAATAATCGCTTTCTCAATATGAGACCAAATGCTTTCCAAGCTCCACAAGGTTACAGTGGCGCCTCCGCGACGAACCGGGGCCTCGGAATTTTCTTTCACTGTTTGGCCGGCTTGGTAAATGTAAAAACCTTTTTTTGTTTTTCTGCCAAGACACCCCCGACCAACTAAATCCTCTTGAAGTTTAGACGGCTCAAGCCTCTTGGGTTTTCCTAAAGCCTCAAAAATAACCTTGGTGATCGCCAAATTAACATCTAGGCCTATAAAATCCATAAGCTCAAAAGGCCCCATCGGGCACCCTCCAACTTCTTTAGCCGCCTTATCCACACCGGAAATACCGGCACAGCCTTCCTCCACAAGTCTTAAAGCGCTGACATAGAACGGCCTTAATACTCGGTTCACAATAAAGCCCGGCGTGTCTTTTACTTCGACAGGGGTTTTTTCTAAAGCTAAAGCGAATTCCCAGGCCGCCTTAAAATACGTCTCATCGGTTTGAGGGGTACGAATCATCTCGATGAGTTTCATGACGGGAGCCGGATTAAAAAAGTGCATACCCAGAACGCGCGCGGGGTATCTGGTTTTTTCCGCTACTTTTTGGACAGGTAAAGAAGAAGTGTTGGTAGCTAAAATTTTATTCTCCGGCAAAAAAGCGCCAAGCTTCTGAAATATTTCTTGCTTAACGGCCAGGCTTTCACTGGCCGCCTCAATTATCAAATCCACGTCGACTAAAGCATCGAGCTTATCCACACATTTAAAATAGCTGAGCGCCTCTTTTGCCTGTAATTCGGTAAATTTCCCCCTGGAGACAACGTATGCCAAACCCTCTTTTATTTTTTTATGACCCGAATCTAAGGCCTGAGGATAAGTGTCGTAGAGTTTGACCGAGAACCCGTGTTGCAAACAAATCTGCGCGATACCGCTGCCCATTGTCCCCGCGCCAATAACACCAACTTTGTGAATCATTAAAAAGTCCCTAAGTCTCCAAGTCTTTAAGTCTATAGGTCGGTAAAACCAATTCCATTAATACCCCTTTGGACTTACAGACTTAATGACTTATGGACTCCTGGACTTACCCTGGTATAAACGGTTCTTCGAGCATTTTGGATTGCTCGGGTTTCCATTCGGGAACTGTGAGCCCAAATTCATCGCAACGCTCTTTTACTTCCAAGGCGAAGGCCTGGCGGACCGCGTCGTTATCTCGAACCTTTAAGCCAAGCTTGCGGTAAATTTTATTTTTTGGGGAATTAGCGCGGCCGAATATATTCATCGTTCTTGGATACCATCGATTTAAGGCCAGCTGGGTTTCGTCGTGGGTTTTAGAATCCTGGGCCAAGCGTTTTGCCCAGGCGTCTCCGTGCGCCATGTGCATGGCCTCTTCCTTAAAAATCCCCTCCATCACATCACACCAGGGCTGATAACTGCATTCCTTGGCGTCTTCAAGTTGATGACCGGCGCCGCGATCCATGCAAAAGTTAAACATGATAAAGTCGTACCACGTTTCTATCGGGTAATAAAAAATATTTACCCTCTTATCATCGGCAACACGGGCCGTACCTAAATCTTCTTCCTTGACTCGCAAACTAAAATTGTGGTTTTCGTAATACTTTTGGACATCCAGGCCCATCCCCTCGAGCAAACGATACATTACTCTGGCATGGCGAACCTCATCTTTAACAATTTGAGCCACGGTCAACGTTTCTTGAATATCAGGAGCCTTACTGATCCAAGGAACATAGCCATACGCGCCGGCTAATTCCGAATCCGCCTGCATCATCATCAGGTGAGTCAAGTGTTCACAATACTCTTCGGTCATTTCCTCTAAGGACGTAACCTTGCTACCCTTGGCAAGCTTTTCCGCTAGGCGTTGTTCTTTTTCTAGTTCAGAAATTTTCGGCATAACCCTCCTCGTATCAGGTCTGTAAGTCTATAGGTCCTTAAGTCTTTAAGTCTCCGACTCAAAGACCCGTGGACTTACAGACTTAAAGACTTAATTCAGGTCTATCCAAACACTCTTTAATTGCGTGTAAAGATCGATCGCGTAAGGCCCCTTTTCGCGGCCGTAACCCGATTGCTTATAGCCACCCCAAGGAGCCGCGGCATCCACGAAGTGATAGCAATTCACCCAAACTGTCCCTGCCTTCAGGGTTTGAGTAAGCCGCATTGCTTTTTTAATATCCTTGGTCCAAACACCGGCGACTAAGCCATAGGCCGTGCTGTTGGCCCTTTCCACAACCTCATCAATATTTTCAAAGGGTATCACGGCCGCGACAGGCCCAAAAATCTCCTCACGCGCGATCTTCATGGCATCACTAACGTCCGAGAAAACCGTTGGCTGAACAAAATAGCCCCGTCCCAGAGGCCCCGAGACCGCATCGGCACGATCACCTCCACAAAGCAATTTAGCCCCTTCCTTTTGACCCGATCGGACATAACCCAATACGCGATCCATCTGCTCCTTGGACACCAAGGGCCCCATTTGGGTATTAGGGTCCAAACCCGGACCCTGGCGCACCGTTTTGGCCCGATTGACCAAAGTCTCAAGCAGTTGATCAAATTTTGATTTCTCAACAAATATTCGAGAACCCGCGGAACAGCACTGGCCCTGGTTGTAAAAAATTCCCATAAATATACCGCGCGCGGCGGCCTCCAAATCAGCATCCGCGAAAACGATATTGGGAGACTTGCCCCCCAGCTCCAACGAAAGCCGTTTAAGATTTCCCGCTGAAGCCTTCACGATCTCGCGGCCTACCTCGGTCGAACCCGTGAATGTTACTTTATCGACTCCCAAATGAGCAGCTAAGGCGGCGCCGGCGGTAGGGCCAAAGCCGGGAACAATATTTACAACGCCAGCGGGAACGCCCGCTTCCAGAACCAACTCCCCTAAACGCAGCGCCGAAAGGGGTGTTTGCTCGGCGGGCTTAAGCACCATTGTGTTGCCGCAAGCCAAGGCCGGAGCTATTCTCTCAATGGCCATCAACAAGGGAAAATTCCAAGGAATAATGGCCCCGACAACACCAACGGGCTCTCGAACGGTATAGTGAAAAAACTTTGCTCCCGGAGCATAGGGAACACTGACCGGAATCGTTTCTCCGTGAATCTTGGTTGGCCAACCGGCATAGTAACGGAGCAAATCAACAGCCAATGGTAAATCCCCTTTCTTGGACTCACGGATGGGCTTGCCGTTATTGAGGGTTTCGAGCTGAGCCAGCTCCTCCGTATGCGCCTCGACCAAATCGGCAAGCTTATAAAGAAGTTTGCCTCGTTCCGACGGAGTCGCCTTGGACCAGGGCCCCTCGAAGGCCTTGCGGGCGGCGACAACCGCCTGATCGATATCTGCCTTGTCGCCTTCGGCTACCTTCGCAATCACCTCGCCCGTGGCAGGGTTATAAGTCTCAAAGGTTTTCCCGGAAACAGAATCAACCCACTGCCCATCAATGAGCATCTTGCGCGACTTACCGGCAAGAAACTTCTCTAGACTAGGATCTAAACGAATAGCGGCGGCGGAAATGGTGTTACTCATAAAATTCCTCCCAAAAAAGTAGGATTACAAACTACCCGTACTTGTAAGATACCCCGAACCCTCCGCGAGGCCAGTGGCAGTCTATATTCAAGTAAGGACAAATCATTCGGCAACCGCCGCACTCAATACAATTTTCGTACTGCACGACGATTTTCTGCTTTTCCTTGTTCCAGGTATACACTTCAGCAGGACAAAGGATGGTACAAGGCTTATCTTTGCAAGTATTTAAACAGACGTTGGGGTCTTTAATGGCAATGTGACTTTCGTGGTCATTTTTAAATTTTAGAAATCCTAATCTTTCATCAATCGGCATTTCTCACCTACGGTGAAATTTTGAATTATGAATTTTAAATTCTAAATTAAAGACCTTCATAAATTAAAAATTAAGAATTAAGAATTCAAAATTGGTTCTCATCCTATGGCGCTTCTAAGCGCCCAAGCGTCTTTTACCATTTTCATGACACCACGCTCTTTAAGAAACATTTTCATAGTCTCTTTTTTGTGTTCTTTCTTGGGACGCCCATCTACCTTAAATCGGTTGTAGAGAGCGTTGCAAATGAGCCTGGGGTAAACTTCCAAAATCGAGGGATCCTTTTCCACGTTTCTTTCTAAATCCTTAAATTCCCAGAGATCTTTGCCAATAAAGGACGCTTTGATTTTATCTTCATACATTTTAAGCGTCGAGCGGGAAAAATTGTTTCTTTTTTTGGCCTCCACAATTGTTTCACCGGCAAAACGGCCCGCGGTCATGGCCAAATTGGATCCCTCCCGATGCGCGGGATTGATCATTTGAGCCGCGTCTCCCCCAATTAGAAATCCATCCGACACCAAAGGCGGCATGGAATGATAACCCCCCTCAGGAATCAAATGAGCCGAATACTCAACGGGTTTAGCTCCCGCGATCAGCCGCGAAATCAAAGGATGCGCTTTCACATAATCGAGCAAATCGTAAGGCTTAATTAGCTTTCTGCGCAAGTCAGAAAGTTTACAGCCAACACCAATAGACAGGGTGTCTCGGTTAGTATAGAGAAACGCATACCCCATCATGCCTTGAGTTATCGAACCGAAAAACTCAATCGTCAGGCCATCGTCACCGGAAAGAGCGAAACGGTCCTCGATTTTCTCTTTAGGCAAAGCCAAAACTTCTTTAACTCCCATGGCAACCTCGCCCATACGCCACTCATCCATCAAGCCAACTTTTTGGGCAAGCATCGAGTTGACACCGTCGCAGGCGACAACCACATTGGCCGGCAACTCCTCCCCTTCTGAAGTTTTCACCCCTTTAACCACGCCATTAACCATGATGGGCTCAGCAATGGTAACCCCGGTAAAAAGCTGAGCGCCCTTCGCTTCCGCCTGTTTGGCAAACCATTGGTCAAATTTACAACGAATAATCGTAAAACAATTGGGAGGATCCTGCTTAAAGCGGCCGCTACGGAAAGAAAAAGTCAACCAATCTTCGAGTCCGTGAGTGACAACGATTTTTTGTTCGGTAATAGGGCGCTCGAGAGGACATTCGGGATCTTTCCAAAAATTGGGAATTACTTCAGCCAGGTTGGCCGTGTAAAGGACAGCACCCTGAACGTTTTTGGCACCGGGGTATTCTCCGCGCTCAACTAAAACAACGTTGGCGCCTTTGGCCGCTGCCGTTAGAGCGCAAGCCGTGCCGCTGGGCCCGGCCCCCACAATAACCGCGTCAAAAGCTTCTTCGCCAGCCATCTAGGCCATTCCTACGCTCGTGTAGCCAGAGCAGACTTCACCCTGGCCAGGAGTTCCTCGCTTCGGAAGGGTTTGGAGAGAAAACCAACAACATTGGTGGATTTTTCGAAAAGAGTTTTGGCGGGTTCTAAGGCCGTTAGAATAATAACAGGAATGTTTTTAGTAGCCTTCTCTTGCGACATCTGCATTTGAAGCGAGTAGCCGTCTAAGCCGGGAAGCATGACATCTAAAATAACCAAGTTGGGTTGAGCTTCGATGATAGCGTCCCACGCGTTACGCCCTGAATTGCACGTTTTGACCTCATAACCCGCGCCCTCTAAAATAATGCGAACCAGCTCTAAGAGATCGGGTTCGTCATCAATAACTAATACTCGCACAAAAACGGATTTCCTTATTTGGTTCCCGCGGATTCGTAAAGTTCTTTGTAGCGCGCGGGATTCTTCTGTTTAAATTCGTTCAATAAAGCTTTGCGGTGTTTCTCCCAAGCTTCATGACTTGCGCCCAACTTTCTCTTGTTGGAATCGTAGACTAAAAATTCCCAAACCTTCTTGCCCTCGTCTCTGGTAATTTCACAACCGGGTTTAGACATCATTCTTTTTACGTAACGCTGCCAAATATCGGGCTCAATCTGAAAAACATTTTTATCTTTAAAAAGTTCGGGGTTGGACTTCTTTAAATCCGCCACTTTCTTTTCTCGCTCCGCTAAATCTTTGCCGGAAGGCTCCACGAACTGGGAATTTAAGGGGCGGCTTGGCGCGTGACATTTTGAGCACTTAGCCTGCAAAACTTTGTATCCCGCCTGAATATTCTCCGGGTAGCCGGAAACGTCAAGAGTTGTCGGCCCGAAATCATTGGCATAAGGGTTCTGCAAGGCTTTCGCCTTCTCCGCCTCATAAGCTGATTTGTCATCCTTTTTTGTCGTTGCCACCGCGGGTTTTTCCTCTTTCTTCTTTGCGGTGTCCGCCGCTTGCGAAGATAATGTGAATAAGGCGAATAATGTGAATAAGGCAAATAAAGTCTTTGTGTTCTTCATAAATTCCTCCCGCAAGCTACCACTCTTCGGTTTTCTTAGCTATCGACAATAAGTACGATATCAAATCTTCAAGCTCTTGACCCTTAATTTTTTCTTTCCAAGACGGCATATAAAGTGGCGGGGTCGGGCCATCGGTTTTAAATTTATTAATGCTCACCGATGGCACTCCATTTTGAATCTTCGCGCGCAATTCATCGCGAGTAAAAGTTCCCACGGTATCAGGAAGCGTGGGCTCTCTGCCATCTTCCATCTTGGTTTGATTGGGCCCTAAAGCGTTGAAATTTCTGCGCCCGGCTTTTGCCTCCACACCGTGACAACCCGCGCAGCCAAACTTTTGAAAAACAAATTTTCCATGCTCTGTTGCCGATTTAAACGCGGGCTCAGGCTTCACCGGAACATCAACAAAAAATTTATGCGGCAAACTTTCTTTTTCAGCGGTCAAAGAAAGCAAATAGGTTGTGATGGCTTTGGCCTCATCTTCTTTAAGCTCCAAATAAAAAGGCGGCATACCGCTGGGCGAAATGGGAGCGCTCATGTGACCCTCGGGATCTCCCGGGACAAAACTCATGGGGTCTTTAGTTAAGTGCAGGGTTATCCAACTTTGCGCGCTCCAGCGCTCTCTCGGCAAGCCATTGGCCGCGAACGCCGCGGGATCTATTCTAGCCAAAGGCTTATCCGCGACCTCACCCAAATCCTCCGAGATAACACCGCCCCAACCCTTAACCGCGTGACAGCCATAACAGCCATTTTTGACAAAAAGTCCACGACCATCGGCGGCGACCTCTGCCCCGGGCAAAGACTCGAAATTCTGATGACACTTCGCGCAAGAGGCCTGAATAAAGGGGTGCCCCAACATCGGCTTCTCCCAAGCTTCCACGAATCCATGGGCGTCTTTAACAGTCGTGGCCAAACCTTGCCCCTGATGGCAAACGGTACAACCGTATTTTGTCGGTGAATGGGTTTTTAGAAAATCACCGGGATGCGCTTTGTACGGCTGCTCCGTGAAATTGTTAGTTAAGGTGGGATTAAATAGGGGATCCATACCAACGTGGCAGGTAACGCAACGATCAATACGCCCCAAATCTTTGACAATAAACTGCTTGATCTCTAAACCCGCGTGCTCTTTGGCCCGGATCTGCTTTTTTAAAGATTCTTTTTCCGTCTCATCGGTAGTGGCCGCGAGCTTTGTTTCCAGTTCCTTGGCTTCCAATTGATAGTAGGTCTTTTGGTACTTTTTCCATTCACCGCTTTGATCGCGAATAACGCTAAGAACCAAAAGCACGACCAAAGCGACATTGCCCCAGACAAAAAGTTTCTTAATGGTCGGTGACATTAGATATTAAAGTTGACCTGAGGAATAGAAAACACGTATTTAATATTAAACCCAAGCCTAGCTCCCATCTTCATTAACACGCCAAGCGTCAAAAGCACCAAGAGCATCGCCGCCACGTAGCGCAACAATTCCATATTACGAATATAGCGTTGCGGCATTAAAACTCCAAAAAACGATAGCAGGAATACAAATATGCTCACCAGCACGAAACTGCCAATTCCGAAATGCGGCATGCCATCACCAATGCCAAGCAACGTCGAGACAAAACCGTACTTCAAACTCGCCGGATCCAGGTGGGGTAGCATTTGCGCTAAAGGCGGCAAATTTGAAATAAATACCGCGTGCGCGATTTTGACTGCTATCGCGACAGCGACAGAAAATAAGGCAACCGCGGGAATGACCACCTTCCAATCCAAATCCTTCTTGAGCAGACGCGGCAGAGCCAAGCCCCCCGCGAAATAAGCAAGCAAGGCGGGGCCCCCCAAGAGATTGGGCACATTCCAAGTTCTAGGAGGCAGAGGCTTGTGCGTTAGCATGCTTTCCCAAGGCCAGTACCATGCCCAGCTGGGCCCTCTGAACCAGGTGCCGATGGCGATAAGAACGAACCACATAGTGACCCCCAAAAGAAACATGGTCCACGCGAAGGGCCGTTCTTTGTAGGCGTAATAGCCCACCCCTTTTGGGTTGTTATCAATATAAGGAATGGCGCAGAGACCGACAATAATTAAATTAGGCAACAGCACCCCGGCGATCCAGGGATCAAAATAAACCAAGAGCTCTTGGAGTCCCAAAAAGTACCAAGGCGCCTTTGAAGGATTAGGCGTCACGGTCGGATTGGCCGCTCCCTCCAGCGGCGCGTTCACCATAAAGGCCCAAACCAAAATCGCGACTGTGGTCAGCGCGGCCGCTAAATACTCACGCACGATAAGGTTAGGCCACACTTCTACTTTTTCCTCGTTGGCACTGTACGGGGCGGCCGAAAAGGAATCTTTGCGCACCCGCCAGAAGTGAAGCATCAACATAGCGCCAACCACAAAAGGAACAAAAACGCAATGCAAAACATAAAAACGAATCAACGTTGCCTCGCCCACCGCCGTACCGCCCAAAAGGGCGAAACGCACGTCATTGTTGATACGCATGCCTAAAAGGCTGCTGAAGGGACCCTCGTTACCCAAGAGCGGCGTGGCTCCGGCCATATTAGTGCCAACGGTAACAGCCCATAGTGCCAGCTGGTCCCAAGGCAAAAGGTATCCCGTAAAAGACAAAAACAAAGTTAAGGTAAGCAAAACAACACCTAAAACCCAATTAAACTCTCTCGGAGGTTTATAGGAACCGGTCAAAAATACTCGAATCATGTGCAAAATAACGGTTACGACCATGGCGTGGGCGGCCCATCGATGCATATTGCGCCATAGCCAACCGTAGCTAACCACAAACTGCAAATCTTTCATGTCTCGGTAGGCCAAGTCCACCGCCGGACGATAATAAAACATCAGTAAAACGCCGCTTAAGGTAAGCAAAAGAAAAAGCCAGAAAGAGATGCCGCCCATTCCCCAGGAATAAATAAATCTTAAACCTCGCAGACGGGTGCGAACGGGATGCAAATGAAGCCAGACGTTGCCGATGATATGCGCCGCGCGATCCCTCGGGGTATCTTTCCATACTCCGCCTCTAAAAACGCTGCGCCAAATAGGACTATCCGTGACTATTTTCTTTATTTCTTCCGGAGACGGGAGCTTAAAATCTTTCATGTTTGGCATAGTTTTAGGAAGGCTTCAGCTCAACAAAATAAGGAGCCTTGTCTCTAAATCCGGGGCGATTTTCCAAGACCGCCTTGTCAATAATTAAATCGCCATTGGCGGCCAGTTCAATTTTGCAATGCCAAAGCGGTTTAGGGGCCGGACCCGCGATCACATCTCCGTGAGGATTGAAATTGGAACCATGGCAAGGACAACGAAATCTTTTTTCGGCCTCAAACCAATTAGGAGTGCAGCCTAAATGAGTGCAACGCCCCCAGATGGCGCTAATCCCCTGGTCCTCGCGTACAATCCATACCCTTTGCTCTCTCATCCATTTGAGTGAAACGCCCAGGGGATAATCCCTAGCGGTACCGGCGTTAAACTTTTGCGAAGGCTCATAGACAACGTTGGGAAACAAAAATCTAAGCGTGCTTAAACCCAGTCCTCCCAAAAAGACAACCAGCGCCCCCCAAGCGACTTTAATGAAATTTCGCCGAGTTAGCTCTAAAACCTGCATCTGCGGCGATTGAGTTTGTTCTTGTATTTCTGACATCGATACTGATTATTACAAATGAATGTAACAATGATAGATAAAAAATTAATTCAGGTCAAAAGGCCGCCAAACTGTCATCCTGACTCTGCTATTTTTTATAGAGAAAGAAGGATCTTCTGCATTTATAGATTCTTCTTTCTTAATGTAGATTATGGAATCAGAATGACAAGCGGAGGATTAAAACCGCAAACCCAAGCTTACTCGATGAGTATCCCCGAGGTTTCCAAATGGAACGAAAGCATAGTCCACGCTCATGTTGGAATGCCTAAATCCAAGGCCCACACCCAAACCACCGGCTTTGGAATCGCGCCCAATCTGATACCCCGCTCGAACGGCCAGCATTTCAATGGGCCAATATTCAACGCCGGGTTGAACATAATTAAGACCATCGTTAACGAGCAAATCCGCGTCTAAAACGGCATTAAGTTTTCCAAACCCAACATCGCCTTTCCACGCAACCCCCGGCTTTATGTTTAAAGGGAGAGGATCGCTTGCATTGATATACTTAAGTTTTGTTCCTAAATTCAAGACTGCCAAAGAAGCCTGAAAGTTTTCATTAATATTGTACATGGCTCCCAGGTCCAACGCGAAAGCGGTCGCGGCGGCCTTGCCATAATCAGAGCTTCCCAAATCAGAACTAATGTATTTTAAACCAACACCCAAGTTCAAACTATCCAATTTTTTCGCGTAAGCTAAAGTGCCGGCCAAATCAGAAGTCTTAAATGTTCCCTGATCCGGAGTGTCCGCATCGCCACCAGTAGCAGAACGTTTGCCGATATTCTTCACGGAAAGCATATCCACACTCACTCCAAAAACACCGCCTGCCATCGGCTGGGCATAACCTAGAAATTGGGCGGATGTATCCAAAAAATAAGCGTTATAGGAGAGACTAACTTCTTTCTGATTTAACTGGGCCAAACCCGAAGGATTCCAGTAGATCGCCGAAGCATCGTCGGCTAAAGAAGAAAACGCTCCACCCATACCGGCCGCGCGAGCACCAACGCCGACGCGAAGAAACTGGCCGCCGGAAGTGCCTGGTCCGGAAGCAAAAGTAATCAAGGGATTAAGCAATTGCGTGACTAAAGTAAATAAGAATAATTTCTTCATGGAATCCTCCCAAATTTCTTTATGAGATTGCTTCGTTCCTCGCAATGACAGAAAGAGAGTTCGCTTCGTAAAATTTTCATTTCACAACCACCATTTTTATTGGTTTCTTCTTGTCAACTCCGGAAGCGTCCACGACACAGAAGTAGACGCCACTGGCGACATCAGAACCTTTTTTATTCTTACCGTCCCACTCAAAGTAGTTGTATTGACCCCTAGTCGCCGTACCCGTAATCTCGCGGACAAGATCTCCGGCAAGATTAAATATCTTCAAAGTAACGGTTTCCGTACCGCTTCCCGTCGGGGCAACTACGATGTAGGTTCCGGTGATTGTCGTGCCAATTCCCGTGGTGCCGGTTCTTAAGGTCACTGCCTTAGACTTTAAGTTAAACGGATTCGGGAAATTGTAACCAAGATACTTCGACGCGGTGATGCCGCCGGTGGCGGCAGGTGTTACGGCAAAAGAAGCCTCTTGGTGTCCCGCCGCATGCGCGCTTGGGACAAACCCGCTACCAGCGGAAAACAGCGCCAATCCGGCTTTTGGATCGGCCGCCAACGCTTTGGCGCTACTAACCAAGCTTGACGCCGCCGCGATAGAACGCACTTTACAAGAAAGCGTGCTTTCTTTCTGATTGAGCGTCACTTTACCAACACAATTAACAGCATCCCAACTACCATCAGTGGAGTCGTATTGGCTGATTATGCCCTTACCGCTAGCTATATCTGAAGCAGATACCTCAGTTGGGTCGTAACTCACTTTAAGCTCAACTAAACGACCGGTGTTAATTTGGGCACTAGAGATGGTAACACTACAAATGTCACCATAAGTTTTCTCCCCGGTAGTCCCGGCCTTAGAATCCAGGGCGTCATCGGTCAAGCTAACGGAAGCGCTCATTGAGGTGGCTCCGGTAGTTTTGGTCAACGCTCCCACGGGAAACTTCACGCCGCTATTATCAGTACCCGTCGTGTCTGCCTTCACCGAAACATCACCAAAGAAAGCGGACTCAATATCCGCGTCGTTTCCTCTTTCGCTTTTTGTCGGATCAATACATTTCTGCCTGTTTTCTTTTCTAGCGCCATCATCCGTGTTCACCTTAATACAGAACGGTTTGGAGGCTATGGTGGATGATATATCCGCCGTAAACTGGTTAACGCCGGCCACAGAACTAACCGTTACCTGACTGGCATTGCTAATGTTAAAGGTCGTTCCCGAGCTCACCAAAACGCTTGGCAAAGATCTCGTTTTCTTTTCAATATCAATAGTCACCTTGAAAACTCCGGTCGTCGCGTCTTTATAACCCTTTAATTCCGGTATAGGAGGTTTCGATCGAAGCTCGAAGTCAACACCCAAGACATCTGTCACGGCCGAGGTCGCTGTTTTTACATCAATAGTGCGCCCGTCCTCCTTGACGAACATCTTAAAGAGATGTCCCACCTCGATATCGCAAAGTTGGTAAGTTCCATCCTCGCCGGCTTTGGTAGTAATCAATGCTAATTCCTTGTCTCCCGCCGTGCCAGCGGCAATTTGAGCATTCAATGTATCATCGTAGGCTCTGACAGTAGCCCCGGGGAACAACTTAGGAGAAGGAAAACGCTGAGAATATACGCTTCCCCTTATACATCCGCCGGCCAAAGACATAGCGTTGGAGGACCCGCTGAAGTTCAAAGTTGCTACCTGTCCAACAGTCACGTCAACTTTCTGGGTGGTAGCAACATATCCCGAGCATTTGGCTTTGACTTCAAAGGTGCCCGCCGCTAGACCATCCATCGTATAGTTTCCGGAAGCATCGGTCTCGGTACTAAAGTCATCAAGATCAGATTTGGCGCCCACTTTGCATCCCTCTAAGGCAACCGAGGCCGTCGATTTAACAACTCCAGAGATTGCCCCGCCCGTATTAGCCTCGGTGTCAAGATTAATGTTTCGTGTCACAGTCGAGGCCGTGACGGTCATGTCCACGTTAAAAGACATGGGTACGTAGTTTTCCGCGTCCACCGCGCAAGTAAGTTTTTTAGCCGGTAAAAACGCCAGTTTATAGGTATTACCCGTGCCAGAAAACAGCGCACGGAGTCCCGTACAATTTTTAGCGTGTGCCATACCCTCTACCGCAAAAATATCCGCTACTGACGCGAAATGCGGCACCGCGGCACCGCCTCCCACAAACTCTTTGGTGTCCTGGTCAAAACACGCGATAAAGGGTATGTAGTTAAATAGATTCTCAAAATCCTCAAAGACCCTTGAGCAATCTTCCGCCTTAAGCAAGCTAGCTGCAACAAGGCTTCCCGCCAACACCTTATTACCTAAACTAAGAGGTATTTTGACAGGGCTAGCGTTAGTCGCGCTGGGCCCGAAGCTCCCTCCACCCTCAGGGCTAAAAGATATTTGGGCTTCTGTCGATCTCCCAACCTCAAAGTTCTTCCTCACACCGATAATGGTGGAATAAAACGCGTCGCAGAGCTTTGGCGCGAATGAACCGCTGTCTTTGTCGGGCTCACTCAGAATGTCTCTGGTGGCAACCACGTAAAGATCTAAGGCTTTCTTGGCTTGACGCGGCGCTTGGAACTTAGGTTTTCCCGTCGACGTGGACAGGACGATTCCACCGGAAAACACGTCATCAGGACCGCCGCTAAAGTTCGTGATGGCTTCGATAAACTCGTCTCCCTTCTCTTTGCCTGAAGGCCACGCTCTCATGATCACAGAATCGCATCCCGACTCAAAAGTGACACCCGCGGCAACCAAGGCCGCCGTGCTGATACTAGGCAGAACGATTTCTCCTTCTTCTAAGTTGAGTGTAACATTAGTGGTTTGACCGACTTTAACAGTAATACCGGATTCGCTGGCATTGGTGTACTTATATCCAGGACCATTACCGTGAATACTGCAATTTAGGGGACCAGGCAAAAGCCCGGTAATATTACACTGACCCTGGGTATCCATCTCCGTGAACCCGGCGGTATGGGCCTCTTCGCCGTGGCAATCACAACCTCCGTTCCAGTAATTATTCTCCTGACCGGAACGCGGGGTATTGTTCGGTATGGCATTCGTACCATCAGGCAATTTAACCGTTATCTTAACGCTTCCCGATGGAAACATCTTGAAATTGTTACCAACGGAGGAAGTCGATTGAGAAAGGTCCGCCTCTGATCTATTTTCCCACGCCACCCCGTAATTACCAGATTTTATCTCCAGGAAGTACTTTGTTCCCGTAGCCACGTTCATGGAATAATCGCACGTACTTGCTCCATCGGCGCTGCAAACGGCTATGCCTGTCTTTGGGGGCACAAAGTTTTGGAAAGAAGCTCCACCGGTGAATTGCTCATGAGCGATCACCACGACAGGGCTGGCGGCCAAATTAACCACTCTGTCAAAGGTTATTCTCCCGCCAATTACGCCACCGGTAGCTGAGGTATCCACCGTAACTGTAACATCTAAGTTTCCGCCAGCAGTAAAGCCGGTAGCAAGAGCTCCGGCACATGTATAGACTCGCAATAAATCATCCCCACCCATACTAATACGGATATCATCCGCGGCATTACCACTACAACTGCTAACTTCTCCCCCATCAGTGCCGCTCTTGTTGAAGTTATAGGGTCTATCCAAAAATGGCGTAAACAAGTCGCACTCATAATTTCCTTTCTCAAGACCGGTCAAAGAGTAGTAACCGGTGGTCGATTCCGTATCACCATAGCCCAATCCGGCGCAAGAAATAGAGGCCGCGGCGGTTGAACGGCTCACGTCACAAGGATTAGGACCCTTCCACGCTCTCCAATCGGGTCTACAATTGACATGGGCGCGAGAAAGGGCAATAGTCGCGTTGGCTAAACGAACCTGCAAATTCCCGGCCATGTGGGCCGTGCTAGGACGCAAAATAGGATTGAAGGTTGAAACGGCAATGCCATCGTAGAGAAGGGAAGTCGTAGACCCCTTGAATCCAAAGGCGGTACAAGTAAC
>OBEQ011529742.1_pt1 | contig 15991 bp, 9 predicted proteins | sample 1670901 | NCBI WGS metagenome assembly OBEQ01 (sample SAMEA104232315, study PRJEB22302) | groundwater metagenome | biome: forest; feature: aquifer; material: groundwater | place: USA | collected 2011-08-07 | depth 5.4 m | reverse complement strand
CACTATTATTTCTTGGAGATAGAATAATGTTTCCTGTTGTTGCCCCTCTAATTGTTAAGGTATTGTTTCTCACCGATTGCACTGTTCCATCTCCTGCTAGAGTTAGAGCTTGTGTTCCTGAAGAGACAGAAGCAGTAGGAGTTCCTGAGTTAACATTGAGAAAACCAAACTTAGCAGAAACTGTTGAAGTTGCACCGATGAGAACATCCAAAGTGTTGCTAAATGGTGAGATAACACCACTATTCAATTGCCAGTAGTTTGTAACACTGCAAGATCCCCAGGAAGGAATTGTTCCTCCAAGTAGACATTGGGATCCTGTGCCTACTCCTGTTTGTCCAATGAGTCCAGTTATAGCAGTATAGAGCAAACCTCCTGCATTAGTATAGGTACTTGAAGTTATTGTTCCTGAGTTATTGATTGTAAACTTTGGTACTCCACCAGTTGATGCTGTAAAGATATCATTAGCTCCTCTTTGATCTACAAGAAGTGCTGCAAAAGATGTAGTGCCAGATATTGAGGCAATAGCTAGTGTTCCTCCGTTACTTGTGTTTGGTCTTACGTCAAGAGTCGCAAGAGGAGAGGTTGTACTTATACCAACGGTACCCGTAGAGGTAATTCTCATGCTTTCTATTGCCCCAGCTTGAGTATTGAAAGCGATAGGTCCTCCGTTAGCTAAAGCGTTGTTTTGTATATATACTAGATTAGCGTTGCTCATGGCAAGAATAGCGCGTGCTGTTCCAGCAGTATCTTTACTTTGAAACTGTTGATTATTGTCAATAAGAATTCCCCCGCCCACGACCTGCAACTTTTCTATCGGACTTGTTGTCCCTATTCCAACATTTCCTGTTCCATTTGGAGCAAGGAGAATATTGCCTGAAGTATTGTAGGTTGAAGAGTTGCCAATTGTTATTGTTCCTCTGTTGGTTGTAGCAAGTGTTCCATCTCCTGTAAGATATATTGCAATGTTTCCAGAGTTGCCTGATATAGAAGCAACTGGTGTTCCTGAGTTAACATTGAGAAATCCAAACTTTGCTGAGGCTGTTGAAGTTGCCCCGACTAGGAGATCTAATGTACTATTGCCAGGATACAAAGCTCCTGATGAGGAATTCCAGAAAGCATCCGCAGCACAGTTGGCAACAGAAAGACAAATAGTTCCAGTAGCATCTGGGAAAGTAATAGTTCGAGCAGCTGTTGCGGCAGAGGAGAAAGTATTAAGGAAATTGGTTTGACCAGCCCATCGTATATCTCCATTGTTTAGGATTGTAAACTTGGTTGCTCCAGATTTAGAAGCTGTAAATAGATCTCCAACTCCAGAGTTATCAGCAACAAGAGTTGCAAAAGCTGATTGACCTGAGATAGAAGCAACAGGAGTTGTCCCCGAATTTCCCCGAACATCGAGTGTTGCGGTTGGGGAGGTGGTGCCGATGCCGACGTTGCCACTTGAGTCAATGGTTGCTCGCACGGTGTTGCTTGTGGCAAGCTGTAAAGAACGGGCAGACTGCATATTAATAACCCCAGCATAAGCGCTACTTCCACCTGCTAATGCTCCGCCGTTACTACTATCAACACCGAAATATAAGCTACCGTTAGTGTTGGTTGTAAATAAGTACACACCATTTGTGCTTGTTGTAGATTTAAGTTGTAATGTCCCTGTAGTAGCTTGAATGTCTGTAGTATATCCCGGACTTGCTGTTCCTATCCCTACATTTCCTGTTCCGTTTGGGGCAAGGAGTATATTTCCTGATGTGTTGTATGTTGATGAACTGCCAATTGTTATTGTCCCTCTGTTGGTGGTAGCTAGCGTTCCGTCTCCTGTTAAGTATGTTGCATTGTTTCCCGATGCTGCAGAGATTGTTGCTGTGGGAGTTCCAGAGTTAATGTTAAGTACCCCAAACTTAGCGCTGGTTGTTGAAGTTGCTCCTACCAAAAGATCCAAAGTGTTGCTGAAAGGGGAGATCGCACCGCTGTTTAACTGCCAATAATTTAAAGAAGCTGCAGAACATGAAGACCAAGAAGGCGTAGTTCCTCCGATCAAACATTGAGATGAGGTTCCGATACCAAGTTTTGCAAGTGCTGAAGAACTGCTTGCATAAAGGATATCTCCGATTGTAAATGATGTTTGCCCTGTTCCTCCGTGGTTGGCAGCCAAATAATTAGTATCAACCGACCATGTTCCAGATGAAATAAAGGGGACACCAGTTGAACTCGATGTGTTTATTCCAGTCCCTCCGTATGTAGAGGAAATTGAAGTAGCGTTCCATGTCCCAGAAGTGATAGTCCCAGAAGAAACAGTAAGCCCATTTAAAGTTCCAGAAGCAGTTAAGTTTCCTCCATTATCAACTCTAAATTTGGTCGCACTCGAGGCAGAAGCTATAATTAAATCTCCTGTTGAGGCTTGTTTTATATTAAGCACAGCCTGAGTTGAGGAAGTCGCTAAAATTGCGAAAATGTCATCAACCTCAACAGATCCCGGAACCACTGTGTTATTGTTTGATGTATTTTGTAATGGTTTTTGTAAGTCTATAGTGCCTGTTCCGTTTGGAGAAATTTGAACATTACCATTACTAGAGCTTGTCAGGACCAAAGTTCGGCCAGAAAGAGTAAATGTTCCTCCTGTTGCTTGGAAAGTGGGGCTTGCACTGCCTCCAATGGATAAATTGCCAGAGGAATTTAGAGCTAGCACGACATTTGAGGTATTGCTCGAATTCGTAATGGGCTCGAGTCCCTGGAGAGTTTCAGCATTGGTTGCATATGCAACTGTTGCTATTTGTTGGCGTGGTACAAGCTCAGAAGTTTGATCCACTGTAACCCCAAGCCAGAGAGCGGAGTTTTCTCCAAACAGACTTTGCTGAATGGGAGTGTCTTTACCCAAGATTACATTAAAAACCCCATCGCTATCGGGAGTCGGGCTGACAACCTCTTGCCAAAGTAGAGCAGAGCCTGACGCTTGGGAACTATTGTAAATTGCCATCCTTAAAGTTGTCTGTTTGGTAATTGGATTGTCAGAGGAATCAGTAAGTCTTCCTTGAAATGACAACACTCTTGGAGGCGCGCTAGGGAGCGCAGCTAAGGTAGGGGGCTGTTTCTTAAGATTTAAGTTGCTAAACAGAACGTATCCTAGCATAGAGATAAATAACATCAAGATAGAAAAGTGAAGATAAGATACAAATGCATAAGAATGATATTTTCTATACCAATTTGGTCTTGTGTTTCTAAAATGATGCCAGATTTTCCTATGTAGAGAAAAGTTTTTAGTCGAAATTAAAGCCGGAGCATAGAAAGATTTGGGAACATTTTTTATTTGATGATAGAAGATTGAGGATGGATCGTAGAGCCTTGACGATAGAGAATTGAGGATGGAATTTCTACCTTCTAAGAATACCGGTTTTCCTTTTAAAGTCCAAAAAAAATGATCTGATTTTTCCAAAAGCTGAATAACAGGATAGATAAACAGGCTGTCCAAAATTGCAGCAACTCCATTTTTTGTTTTTTGGATCAGCCTCAGAGGAGGGAAGGCCGAGGAATCTCGGGGCCCCTCCTTCGCTAAAGCTTCGGCGGGCAGGCCTGTTGCTCGCCCCTCGAAGCTCAAAGAGCGAAGTGGGGGAAATTGGAAATTGGAAATTTCCGCCGGCTGGCGGATCAGTCCCTCTTCACTAGCCCATTTAATATATCTTCTTAAAGAAGACAGCTTTCTATTTACTGAAACTGGAGAAAGATGTGTCTCTGTAAGAAGTCTAGTTTTATATTCCTCAATAAGATCTGAGCTGATTTTGTTAAAAATCTCGTTTTGGGAAATTTGCCATGATTCATCTTCTTTCAACACTTCTTGTGCCCAGTTCAAGAACTGTTTAACGTCTATGATATAGTTCTTTATAGTAAGATGTGATGCGTTGAAAACATATAAATGATTCTTGAAATCTTTTAACCTCCAAGGATCATCAGGCTCCATTTTCACGCTGGGAATTTCAAAAGGAGAATTAGACATTTGTCCGTCCACTTTCAAAAAGTGAAAAAACTTACGAAGAGAAGAAAGAGATCTTTCCACAGAACTTGCTGAATATCTAGTAAGGCTTTCTTTTTTAAAGGATTCAATAAGAGAGTGGTTTGCCTCTGAGGGAATAAACTCCCGGCCAAGAGTGCTTTCGCACCACCTGATGAATCTGTTTACATCGGATAGGTAGTTTTTAACTGTAACCTTAGAAGGCGGATTAGCTTGCGAGGCTAAATATTCTTTAAACTGGGCAGATAAATTCATCACGTTAGAGATAAAGCATTAAAGAGCTTATTTTTCTCAAGAATACATTGGTTTCGATGTGTGGATCTCTAACGTGATTCATTATTAAGAATTCCCGAACGCTAGAGAGCCTGCCTGTCTCCCCAGCTTCGAGATTATACGGATTATACCGATTATTGACAATGTGAAAAGATTTATCGACATACTATTAGAATATGGAGTGTACACCATTATGTCAAGAACCTAGAGTAATCAAAAATGATCAATTATTATATATTATGATACTCTTACTACGGATAGGTTATTTCCCGTGAAAACAAAGAAGGATTTGTAAATTTCACTTCAATATCGATTTCACAACGGAATTTCAACTTTTCGGAAATATATCTATGGTTAATTGGTCTTTTAGCAAACTCAATATTAAAGTGCTACGATTTTGCGTATTTTGGAAAACAGACACCTTGGAATAAACCTTGCATCGGTGAGGAGTAAATTGTAAATTGTAGATATGAGATTAAAGTTCTATTGTTTCATTGTTGCTATTGTTTCATTGTTGCTATTTACTCTTTCGAGAACCAATGCCCAGTCAGCCAAGCTTCAGGCCTCTGTAGGGAAGTATAATTTCTCTGCTTCAGGCATTGTCTCTCCGTTTGCTTCAATAGTTTTATCCTTTAACTCTTTTTTTATGGCCTCAACAGTGGCCGATGGGAAAGGCAATTTCTCAATACAAAACGTATTAATTAACGAAGGATTTTCAAAATTTTGTCTGGAAGCTGTTGATGTAAAAAGAATAGGAGACTCGCTTACCTGTTTTACTATTCCTCCGGCCAAAGGAAACACTGAGAAAAAAAATATTTTTCTTCCTCCAACAATGGGACTATCAGGCAAGAAGATAAATCCGGGATCATCTGTTTTTGCCTCAGGATATAGCATGCCAAATGCTCTAGTGATCCTAAACATATCAGAAAATATCATACTGCAAACTAAAGCTGACCAGTCAGGCTTTTATAAAGTAGAAATAAAAAATCTTCCTCCAGGAAAATATAGCTTATTTGCTACTGCCAGGTATGAAAAGAGGGATTCGGAAAAACCAACAAAGAAGCAGGAGCTTGAGTCTTTGTCTTTTGGGAATCTGATTAAACAAAATCTACCAAAAATCCTATTGATACTTTTGATTATCCTGTTAGTCCTTATCCTACTTATTATACTTTTGTCAGAAAGGGTTAGGAAGAGAATCAGGGAATTGCTCAATAAAAAGCCATTATCAAAAAAGAAACCACCTCAAAAGCTCCATCACGAGTGGCTCATTGGTTACTAACTGGTTGAATCTGACTTACTTCTCGCTCTTCTTATGACCCCGATTAGTAGAGCAACAGCCAGTAAGATTAAAATAATAGCCTGGGCAGGGAAGGCGAAGAAGGTTAAGGATTTTCTCAAAAGCGGTCCTTCATCGGATAAAGCTAGGGTCAAATCTGCTTTATAAATCCCGAGCAAGAACTTTTCATTCCAGTTAACTCTGGGTTCCAGGCTGTTTTTGTTGTCTGAAGATTCAATAAGGCGATTTGACTCCGCTAAGATATTTACTGGAACCAAGTCAATGTTGCCAACGACCTGACCCAACATATTCTTTATTACTAGATTTCCTTTGATTGTAACAAAGTGCTTACTTGTGTTAGCTACGTTTAACTTGAATTTAACTGGGCCGCTGTTCACGAATTTCGGCGCAGAGAATTCTTCAATATGGCCTTGAGTTAGGGATTTAGGGCCGATTGCGAGAAGTATATTTGTTCCTATTCCGGCTCGAGCTCCAAGAGAACTATTTTCCTTAGTGTAATCGAGTTCCTGCGATATGAAAACTACGGAGAAGTAGTAATCCTTTGGTACATCATCTTTGGAAACGCTTATTGAAAGATTGAGCTCTTTTTTTTGTTTTGGAGCCAGAGTAATCTCTGTTAAAGATCGATTTTCGTCCAGAATTTTAATTCTGCTAAATATTTTTTTATAGTCGTCACTTAGATTATTATCAAATTCAGGTTGTCCGTTGTTTGATTTGCCAGGCTTAAATGAGAATAGGAAGATGTTGTAAGTTACAGTTTGATCTGACGCATTTTGAATAGTTACTGGCGTTTTTATCCGAGCAGGCGTTTTGGTTTCAATCTGAATTATTGGGGGATCAATGCCCACAGAAATTTCTTGAGCCTTAACGGGCGCAGCAAATAGCAAATAGCAAATAGCAAATAAACAGAAGATAATTTTTAATTTTAAATTTTTAATTTTCATTGAAAATTGCTATTAGGTTCTTCTAAAATCCCGGCGTTGCAATATAAGTTATTGAATTCGTATAAACTCCTGTTGCCTGAGATGATGAAATATTAACTTTATAAGTAAGAGATGCTTTTTGATCTCTGCCTTTTCCTCCTCTTAGGATCACTTCTGTCTTTTCTGACCGTGAGACATCAGCAAACTGCTTGAAAAAAGAAGGATTTTTGAAAAAAGAGGAGTCATCCTGATTACAGCTATTGCTTTTTGAGCCTTGCGATATGATTGAAACACTATCACATCTATAACCAAATCCATAAGTCAAAGTGCTTGACCACTGTGCCGCCGTGGCTTGACTGCAAGCACCTCTATCGCAAGTTGTATCCGGAATTATTGCGCCGGATCTTGTTACCAAAAGCTGATGATTCTCAGAACCTGTCACTTGGTAAGAAGGAGCGCTAGTATTTGACACAGTCAAAGTAGTGGTTCTTGTCACAGGATTAGTAGGAGACAAAGTGCCAAAATCTATTTGGGTTCTGGATAAAGAGAAAGAAAAAAGCCTGTTTCTGGCTAAATATTGAAAACCAGCTCTGACTTTGTAATTTGTTCCGCTATAAAGACCTGGTGCGTTTTCACCAGAAGTTATATTTAAGTTATAGTTTGATCCAGTGCTCTGCCCAGCTACTGAATTAAGATTGCCCATTTCGATCTTGAAGCTTCCGTTAGACATTGTTTCCGCAAACGCATCCTGCCCAAGAATACTGCCAACTCCTAGAATTATCGGGGCCAATACTACCAATAAGTACCAATACTTTAATAAACTTTTAAGTGTTTTACTTGTAGTATTTGACATTTGTAGTATTTTTTTATTTCTCTTCGCGAAGAGACTCTATCTCCTCTAGTGCGTCACTCAATTTATTAATCTCCTGGGGATTCAGCTTTTCTTTCCCGCTCTCAATTACCTCCTCAACATCTTTTGCTATATCCTTAGCTGAAGAAGTTGTTCTCTCTTTGGTTTTGAGGATTTCGTCTTCTTGTTTGTCGTTTTTCCTAAACTGGATTCCAAAAAAGTAGGCGAGAGGAGAAAGAATTGCTAACGAGGCCATTTTTATTATATTTGCAGTTATATCGTTTTGAAAAATCTGCGTCCAGAAGATTATAATGGTTGCCAAGGGAAAGATAAATACGCTCCGGGGATCCATAATAAACGCCACTGCGAAGAGCAAAAAGTAAACAAGAAAGAAAAGATTGGATAATATTCCGCCGGTTGAGAATATAAAAAGCATGAGAACCGTGTTTAATATAAAGAAATTGACAGGGCCGCCAAGATTAAGATTGCGCTTGTTCTTAATCGAAATGAGAAGAAACATAAATACCAAAAAGCCAATGAAAGGAACCGTGTAGTTTGAAAATTGGCTGTTTTGCCAAATAAAAACAATCAGAAATGAAGCGATCAGTAGCAATGAGTGTTGATAAAACTTCATAAGCTTATGGTAGGAGAATTCTCTCCAAAAAGCAATCATAATTGCGCTGAGGTCGCTCGCTCGGGGTCCTGCCAGACGTTTCCCTCCCGCCTGCTCCTGCTAGTCTCTCTCCGCGCCGAACGCAGTCCGCGCTGTCGGGAAGCCCTTCCTCTTCTGTCACCCCTCGTAGAAAATAATTGCGAAAATTTTGCAAGCTCCCCGCGCAAATTGAAAATCAAAAATTGAGAATTGAAAATTGTTCTGTGTTATACTTGCAGTGAGGCTAAGATGAAAAAACCAACAAAGTATAATCATTTGGAAATTCAAGAAAAGTGGAATAAGAAATGGGAGGCGCAAAAAATCTATCACCCGGACTTAGATAATGCTAAAAATCCGTATTACAGCCTTTACATGTTCCCTTACCCTTCGGCTGAAGGACTTCATATTGGGCACGCTTTTTCAGGAACTGGAGCAGACGTTTACTCTCGATTTAAACGAATGAAAGGGCAGGATGTCTTTCAGCCAATGGGCTTTGATGCTTTTGGAATTCACAGTGAAAACTTTGCAATTAAAATCAATGATCACCCACAAAACCTAATTAACCGCGCGACAAAAAAGTTCCGCAAGCAGTTCGATTCGCTCGGATTCTCTTACGACTGGTCCCACACAGTGAATACTTCTGATCCAAACTATTACAAATGGACTCAGTGGCTTTTTATTCAACTCTTCAAAGCTGGCCTTGCTGAAAAGAAAAAGGCAAGGGTGAATTGGTGTCCGAGTTGTAAAACAGTTTTGGCTGATGAACAGGTGATAAGCAAAGAAAATAGTAAATTGTCCCGCAGCAGCGGGATCCCGCATTCGCGTGGACAAATAGTAAATAGTGAGCCAGGAGACCAAAGAACCAGAGTTTGCGAGCGGTGCGGGACAGAAGTAGAGTGGAAAGATCTAGAGCAGTGGTTTTTCAAGATCACAAAATATGCTGATCGCTTGCTTGAAGGACTAGATCGGATCGATTGGACTGAGAAAGTCAAATTAGCTCAGAAAAATTGGATTGGAAAGAAAGAGGGAATCAATATTGAGTATCAAATTGAAGGATCGGCTGAAAAAATTAGGGTTTTCACAACACGGCCTGATACAAACTTTGGCGCGACTTTTATAGCTTTGGCCCCCGAACATTCATTAGCGTTAAAATTAGCCACAAAAGAGCATAAACAAAATGTATCAGAATATATCAAAAGATCAAAATCAAAATCAGATAGAGAAAGGATGGAAGAAGGTAGGGAAAAAACAGGAATTTTCACTGGTTCTTACGCTATTAACAATCTGAACCAGGAAAAAATGCCAGTTTGGATTTCTGATTTCGTCTTAATGGGATTTGGAACAGGCGCTTTGGTTGGGGTTCCTGGTCATGATAAAAGAGATTTCCAGTTTGCACAAAAGTTCGGCTTACCAATCAAAAGAGTTGTGATCGGAAAAGATGGAGATCAGTCTGAGATTAAATCTATTGAGCAGGTGCAAGAAGACCAAGGGACAATGATAAACTCCGAATTCCTGAACGGACTTGATATTCATAAAGCAATTGCCAGAGTAATCGATCATATACAAGAGAAGGGTTGGGGCAAGAAAGAAATACACTATCATCTTCGGGATTGGCTAATTTCCAGGCAAAGGTATTGGGGAGCACCAATTCCAATGGTTTTCTGTGCAACTGACGGATGGCAACCGGTTGCGGAAGACGATTTGCCTGTCTTACTTCCGTATCTTGAAAATTTCAGACCTCTTGGAACGGGAACGTCTCCGCTAGATCAAGACAAAGAATTTGTGAATACTACTTGTCCAAAATGCAACGGTCCGGCTAAGCGAGAAACAGACGTTGCTGATACATTTCTTGATAGTTCGTGGTACTTTTTAAGGTATCCCTCGACCGACTTTGACAATAAAGCATTTGATCAAGATCGTACTAAGAAATGGCTGCCGGTTAATTCTTATATCGGAGGCGCGGAACATTCAGTCTTGCATCTTTTATATTCGCGCTTTGTTACAAAAGTGCTGTTCGATCTAAAATTATTAGACTTTGACGAGCCTTTTAGCAAATTCCGTGCGCATGGGTTGATAATTAAGGATGGGGCAAAAATGAGCAAGAGCAGGGGAAATGTTGTAAATCCTGATGAATATATTGCTAGATACGGAGCTGATAGTCTTCGATGTTATTTGATGTTCTTAGGGCCTTTTGATCAGGGTGGAGATTTCAGAGATTCTGGAATCGAAGGCATGGAAAGGTTTTTAAAAAGAGTACGAACATTATCAGAATACGTAGTCTCAAGCCATTCGGCCGGCTCAGGCCAAAAGAATCAGTCTAGGAAAGAGAGTGCTAGCTTTTCAGCAAATTCAAAAATTGAACAGTCTCTCAACAAAACAATAAAAGGGGTAAGTAGCGATGTGGAAAACCTGCGTTACAACACAGCTTTGGCAAAAATAATGGAACTTGTAAATGATCTATCTAGTTCAAATCGCGTCAAACGCGACTCAGGAGATAGCATTAAACCAGAATACATAAAAATTCTCCTACTCTTACTTGCTCCATTTGCGCCATATATCACAGAGGAGCTTTGGAGTCAGCTAGATGATTCTGCTTCAATTCACAAGCAAAGCTGGCCGAGTTATGACGAAGCTAATTTGAAAGAAGACAAAATAACTATCGCTATTCAGATTAACGGGAAGCTACGTGATGTATTAATGTTAGAGAATGATATAGTATCGACTCAAGAGAAAATAGAACAATTAGCTCGGGAAAGTTCAAAGGTTAAAGTTTATTTGGAGAGAAGCAAAGTAAAAAAAATAATTTATGTTCCAGGCAAAATCCTCAATTTTGTAGCTGACTAAAATGAACTTGCTAAAAGCAAACATTTTACCTATTGGCCTTGGAGCATTAGGCCTATTGCTAATTTTGATCGGCGTTTTCCAGATGGTTTCAAAGTCACCGCCCAAAGAGAATCTCACTTTTGAACAAACCAAAGTCGAAGCTCCGCAGAGCTCATCTCTGATAGTTGTGGATATTGAAGGTGCAGTAATTAATGCGGGAGTTTACAAAATCCCTTCTGATTCACGTGTTGTGGACGCACTAGCGGTCGCTGGTGGACTTTCTCAAGAAGCAGACAGGGATTACGTACAGAAAAGTATAAATTTGGCTAAAAAAGTCACTGATGGGCTTAAGATATATATTCCTAGAGTTGGTGAACAAATATTAAGCGAATCAACAATTAACTCAAATTCTAGCGGACCAGTTATGAATATAAATTCTGCAAGTCAGAAGGATCTTGAATCTTTGCCTGGGGTAGGAGCAGTTACTGCACAAAAAATCTTAGATGGTAGGCCATATTCAGAAATTGCGGATCTGTTAAACAAAAAAATCGTTGGTAAATCAGTTTTTGAAAAAATAAAAGATAAAATTGCCGCTAATTGACTGAATGTACAGTTTGATCTGAGCTATGATAGCTTCTCATCGGTTCTGCGACTAAGTCTCGCGTATCTATAGGCAGGCAAAATGTGGCAGTAGTGCCTTTACCAACTTTTGAATTGATAATTATATTCCCTCCGTGAGCCTCAATGATAGCTTTTGTAATATAAAGTCCTAATCCACTACTCAAATTATCATTTTCTTTATTTGAGTTATTATTTAGGTCTGCAAACTTGGTAAAAAGCATGTGCTGCTTATCTTCCGCTATACCGATCCCATTATCCGCGATGCTAACCATTACGTTACCGACTCTTTTAGTCTTTTGATAGGTTTCATCCGCATATACGGTAATTTTTATCTCTCCGTTTTCGTTAGTGTACTTCAAACTATTCGAGAGAATATTATTAATTGCTTCGGTTATTCTGATATTATCAAAAGGAAAAGTAGGCAAATCATTGCTAATCTCTGCAATAAGTTTAATATTCTTGCGTTTTGCTTCAGCCATAAAAAGGGACATCTCGTCTTTAACGATTCCGCCTAAATCACCTAAAGACTTTTTAAGCACTAATTCTCCGTCTTCTACCTTTGCCGAGTCAAGAATGGTTGAGATTTTGGCGAGCATCTTATTTGCCTGCTCATGAATAAGATTAAGCATTTTTTTTTGGTCCTCCTCGCTTAATTTGCCAGAGACCAAAAGTCCGGCAGTATCTTTGATTGCTACAACAGGGGCACGAAGCTCGTGGACTATGATGTGGGTTCGCTCATCATGATTGTTATTTTGCTGCAAATTTTCGTGGTGGCTAGACAGTTCCTCTGTGTCTTTCTCGTTACGAATGATGAAGTAAAGAGCTGCCAGAGTAAAAACTGTAGCAATAGCTAAAAGCAGGCCGGTAATTACCATACAGACTTAGATTATTTGTTCTGCGTCCGATTGAGCTTGTTTTGCTTTGATAAGCTCTGCAATTTTTGTACTTAGATATTCAACCTCGATTTGATATTTGAGTATGTAATCAGCAGCGCCTGTGTTAATAGCTTTTTGAATGAGTTCGTTTTGTCCGAAATTTGAGAGCATTGCAACTGGAATTGCTTTTGTTTCTAAATCTTCCTTAAGCATTTTAAGGACTTCATTCCCTTGAATATCAGGTAATACTTGATCAAGAAGAATAACGTCTGGCTTATCAGTTTTAGCCTTTTCAAATCCTGCTTTTCCGTTTGACGCAGTTACAACCTCATATCCATGAGCTTTAAGTGATGTTGCATAGACGGTCAGTAAGGCTTCATCATCGTCAACTAGAAGAATTTTCATAATTAGTATAAACGTAACACTTGAACATATAAAATGCAAGAAGCAGTTGGGGTATAATTATTATGATGAACTCAAAGCTAATTCTTCTTGCTCTAGCCTTGCTATCAGTCATCTTATCTTTTCGCTTGATCCTTTACTTTGCTAATTCCGAGTCTTATTTACAGGGCCAGCTGCTTACATTTGAGACTACAATTCAATCCCAACCTAAAAGTTCTTCTCGTAGCCAACGCGTAAGCTTAATTCTTCCTAACTCCCAAAGAGCAGTAGTTCAGTTTCCGTTAAAACCAATTCTTTCTTACGGAGATAGGTTTAAGCTTGAGGGTAAAATTCAATATTTTAAAGCCCAGAATGGCCATCGAATAGCCTTTATCGATTATCCAAAGATTCTGATTTTAAAAAAGGGAATTGAAGGGAGCTTGATCCTTAAAGTTAGAGAAAGTATCATTAATTTTTTCAATTCATCCTTGTCCCCAATTCAGAGTTCTCTTATGCTTGGAATAGTTTTTGGAATAAAGCAAGAAATTCCTTCAGGTTTTTACGCAAATCTTCAAAAAACAGGTTTACTTCATGTAATTGCAGCCTCAGGTATGAATATATCAATGGTGGGTGGATTTTTGGTTGGTATTTTTGGGCTAATCTTTAAGCGTCAGTTAGCTTTAATTCTAAGCATTTTAGGCATTTTGCTCTACGTGTTAATGGCAGGGCTGGAGCCTTCGATTGTCCGAGCATCTATCATGGGCATTTTGGTTTTTGGCGCTCAACTTGTTGGGAGGCAAAATAGCTCATTCCTAGGTTTGTTTGCAGCTGTGTTTGTTATGCTATTTTTAAATCCCAGCCTTCTGCTCGATCTCGGATTCCAGCTTTCTTTTATGGCGACCCTTGGACTCATCTATTTCAGGCCACTATTCTTTTTGAATAAAAAAATAAAGTATTTGATCGAAAAGTCCTTGCTCGGAGAAGATCTAGTAACTACCATTACTGCACAGATTTTTACTCTTCCAATACTCCTTGTTAATTTTGGAAACTATTCTTTAGTTTCAATCTTGGTCAACGGAATATTGCTTTGGACAGTGCCTTTATTAATGATAATTGGTGGCCTAGCTTCAATTTTTGGATTATTTTTTCAACCCTTGGGTAGGTTGATTGCTTATCTTAGTGTTCCGCTTTTGTTCTATTTTGAGAAAATAGTTAATCTATTTGCCGGGCTAGGGGGTAAATTTGAGATCAATAATCTATCAGTTCTTATTATTTGCGGCTATTATTTGATTTTAGTTTCTCTAGTTTTGTTCATTAGAGAGAAAAGATGAAGAAGAGCTGTATTTTGCTTTTTCACAGCCTCAGTTTTGCTAATATTTCTTATATTTTTCGCGTTAAATGATCAGATTTAATAAAGCAGCATAAACGATTTCCTAGATATTTAATTTAGCTAATTTTTCTATCTAGGCACAAATTAACCGATCGGATTGAATAATGTAATAAAAAGATATCAACTGAGTAGTTTTTATACAGAAGAGGTGTTTGGGAGACCAGAATATTTAAGCTTTTAATAACCATTTTAGCAGAGCAATATCTGAGTGCTAGATATTTACGGTTAAATAATAAAAGCAAAATTCAAAGAGTTTGTGTTACAATTCTGATATGAGACTAAAATTGGAAATAGAAAATAGCATATCGCAAATAATTAGGAAGTTATCAGGACAAGAGTTTGATGTCCAGATTCAGATATCAGCCGATCTTTCAAGGGGAGATTATTCTACGAATATCGCAATGAAGCTTAGAGGCAAGCTTGGAAATCCAATGGCTGCTGGAGAAAAAATAGTTGAAGAGTTAAAAAAGGACAACGATTTATATTCAAAGTTTTCAAAAATAGAGCTGATTAAGCCTGGATTTATTAATTTTTGGCTATCAGAAGAAGAAATTATCAAACAGATAGATAGAGTGTTAACTTTTGGTATAGAACTGCAAAGTGCTGGGAAGCAAATCATATTAGAATTTGGAGATTTAAATCCCTTCAAAGAGCCCCACATAGGACATTTAAGAAATTTAGCGCTGGGTGAATCGCTCGCTAGGTTATTTGAGGCTAAAGGTAATAAAGTTATTCGGGCAAATTATGAAGGAGACGTTGGGATGCACGTGGCAAAATGCATATACGGCATTTTGCAAAATCAAAAATCAAAAATCAAAAATCAAAACTTGGACGAAGAAAGTTTGGAAGAAAAGGCTAAGTTTTTAGGAAAGGCTTATGCTCTGGGCGCTAAAGCTTACGAAGAAGACGAACAGGCAAAGCATCAAATATTAGAAATAAACATCAAAATATATCATAAGGATACAGAAGTTTTGGAAATTTGGGAAAAGGGAAGAGAGTGGAGTTTGGACTACTTTGAAAATCTTTACAAAACTCTGGGAATAAAATATGACAAATATTATTTTGAAAGTGAAACAGCACCTCTTGGGAAAAAAATTGTTGAAAAAAACAGCGATAAGGTTTTTGAAAAAAATGACGGAGCCGTTATTTTCCGCGGAGAAAAGTTCGGACTTCATACTAGAGTTTTTTTGACAAAAGAAGGATATGCAACATATGAAGGAAAAGACTTGGCGTTGGCAGTTTTAAAAAATCAAGATTTTCCAGATGTTGAAAAATCATTAATTATGACAGCAAATGAACAGACGGAATATTTTAAAGTAATGCTGTCAGCGCTAAATTTGGTCGACAAGAAAATTGCTGATAAAACTTCACATCTTTCATTTGGATATGTCGCTCTTAAAGAGGGGAAAATGTCTTCTAGAACGGGGAATGTAGTACCTGCTTTTTGGTTATTGGATGAAACAAAAAAAAGACTAAAAAAGGGGTTTAAAGAAGTGGAAAATGATGTTTTAGAACAGCTTGCTGTCGGCGCTGTGAAATGGACCATGTTAAAGTTTTCACGGGAATCGAATATTGCCTTTTCCATAGAGGAATCTGTTCAAATTGAAGGTAATTCTGGGCCTTATATGCAGTACTCATATGCAAGAACACAGAGTTTACTAAATAAGGGGCCAAAAAACCTTTCTGAGGCTAAACTTCGTGAAAATTTGGAGCCAGAATTATTAGCGCTCGGACGTATAATTTGCCAGTTTGAAATGCTCGTAAAAAACGCTATTGACGGTTTTTCGCCGAACCTTTTATCAAATTACTTATACAACTTAGCCCAAAATTTTAACCAGTTTTATGAGAAGGAAAAAATCATTGGCAGCGATAAAGAAGAACAGGAATTGTTAATGACAAAAACTAT
>OBEQ010443465.1_pt1 | contig 15991 bp, 13 predicted proteins | sample 1670901 | NCBI WGS metagenome assembly OBEQ01 (sample SAMEA104232315, study PRJEB22302) | groundwater metagenome | biome: forest; feature: aquifer; material: groundwater | place: USA | collected 2011-08-07 | depth 5.4 m | reverse complement strand
TGGCATCCTCCTGTTTTGGTTGAAGAATTTGTCCTCATAACAAACTCAATAACTCAAAACTTGGGGGATGCCTACTCTCTTTCCCTTACCAGTCCTGCAAATCCCTCATTACCCTGTAACTTATGTCTTGAGACTGTTCAATAAAGTTTTTCTCATGCGTGTTGTTCAAATTCCCACTTTATTTGATAACTACACTTACCTCATCATTTGTGAAGTTACGGGGCAAGCAGCTATTGTCGATTCTCCCGACGCCGAGGCGACGCTCGCCGTGATTCAAAAGGAAAAAGATATCGATCCTATTGCTATTTTTTCGACACATCATCACCTGGATCACGTAGGTGGAAATATCGATCTTCTTAAATATAAAAAAATGGAAGTCTACGGAGGCGCTAATGATGCTAGTCGAATCCCGGGGCTGACTCATCCGTTGAAAGAAGGCGATAAAATTCAACTTGGGAAAATCCGATTTTCCATCTTGGATATTCCCGGTCATACGCGGGGGCATATTGCTTACGTTGGCCCGCAATCCGTTTTTTGTGGCGACACTCTTTTTGCAGGAGGGTGTGGGAGGCTTTTTGAGGGGACACCAGAACAGATGTTTCATTCTCTTTCGAAATTAAAGAATCTTCCCAACGACACTTTTGTTTATTGTGGTCACGAATACACTCAAAAAAATTTGGAATTTGCTTTAAAGTTGGAGCCGAAAAATGAAGCTCTACAAAAGAAGTGTCAGCAAGTAGTGGCTCTTCAACAAAAAAATATTTCGACGGTACCAACAACCATGGCCGAAGAAAAAAGTTATAATCCGTTTTTAAGAGGAGAGAGCGTTGAACTCATTGAAAGTATGAAAAAGAAAGTGCCGGGATTAAAAACAGACGCCGTCTCGGTTTTTGCGGCGGCGCGAAAGTTAAAAGATAATTTTTAACTTTTTTTATTATCCCAAAAATTGTTCCACCAAAAAACCCACCACAAACGGAACCGTTAAATTATCCCAATCTTTAAAGGGGAGCGATTCCAAAAAGGCTCCGATCACCGCGATCATCAGGGCTTGCGCCGGTGGGAGATAATAGAAGGAGACCGGCAGGGCCGCGAGTAAGAAACAAAACGAACCGACATAGGTTTTGCGATTGAAAAAAGGGATTTTTGTTTTGCCCCACTTCTTGCCGCAAATGGCGGCGACCGTATCGCAAAAGCCAGCTTGATAAATTCCAATCCAATAAGCGGTCGGGTGAAAAAAGGTGATGCAAAGAAGAGCGCCAATAGCCAAAAGAAGTGGCGCCTTGGCAAAATTATTTTTTTCTCCATCGCGATGCATTTTGGCAATGAAAGAATGGGCGAAAAATTTCTGCCCTTTTATTTTTCTCCATTCGGAATAGGCATAGAAAAGAATGAAAAAAAGAATGAGGGTTTGGGTTGCCAACAAGTTGCGAGAAGCACACCACGGAACAAAGAGGCTTAAAAGGTGAGTTGTTTTTCGGGGGAGCTCGTATGATTTTTTCATCAGCCTCCCCCCTCGCCAACGGCTGTTGGCATCTTCTTTTCAAGACTATTTTCGGGAATTCTTTTTTCCTGTAATTCTTCCCGTTTTTCAAAAAAGTTTTTTTCCGGGTGCATAAAAATTTTCTTTTTTTGGAAACGTTGTTTCATTTCTGATCGTTGTTCGTGTCCCACCAGCAAACGGAAGGGGACGTAAAGAAGATAATAGAAAGGAATGAGCATGAAAAAAAGAAGATTCCACTGAAGGGCATGAGAGATAAGCAAAGAAATCATTTTTCCAAAACTGGCTTGCAAAAGACCCAAAAAGCTTGCCTCGATAAGAGGGGGGACGATCAATCCGATGAAGCTTGCCAAAAAAAGTCGAACAATCATAAATCCGTTGTGGGTGAATCGCCGTAAAATTTCGTAAATGATGATGATGAAACTAAAACCCAGTGTGACTTGCAGGGCTTGAGAAATCAGATCGGGCGAATTGAATTTAAAAAGTGTTGTCAGCAGTGCATCCCCGCTGACGTCTTCCGGAGTTCCGGGAAGAAAGGGGATGATTTTGAGGCAAGTTCCGGTTAGAAAAATGACGAGGCCAGCACTGACGGCGACAGCGATTGATTCTTTTCCACCAAAAAATTCGGCTATCATAAAGGTGGCAAAGAGAGAGACAACCAGGAAAACTAATTTGAGGGGAATGATTCCGAGAAAAAGGGAATAGGGTTGGTTGTCGACCAGCAAAGTGATCCAGGGGCCGTCGATTAAAGCGAGGGATCGTTCTCCGACAAAAACAGACAAGCTGGCCCCAAGGCAGGAGAGGCCTGTTAAAAGAATAAGAATGATGGAAGCTCGTCGGGACATTTGGTTAATTTCATAAATTCTATAGCATTTTTTTAAATTCTGCATCACTATTTAATATCTTATGATCGAATGGCTGGTTCGGAAGTCCCTTCAGTATCGTTTCCTTTTTGTTGTTGTCATTGCCCTGTTGACGTTTGTTTCAGCCCGAAATTTTTTCAAAAACTATGGAGTCTCCGATAATTCCCTGCCGGTCTGGTTTGATGCGCATGACCACGATTATGTGGCGTATCAGAATTTTCTAAAAGTTTTCGGGAACGACCGGTTTGTGGTCCTCGGTTTTCAAGCCCCCGAGGTTTTTTCTTCCGACGTTCTTCAATTTATCAAAGAATTAACATCGGCCCTTGCGCAAATTCCCGACGTTGAAAAAGTGACCAGCATCACCAACGCCGAAATTATCGAAGGGAAGGGGGATGAAATTCATATTCATCCCCTGGTCGAATCGGTGCCAAACGATCCTCAAGAATTGTCTCGTCTGAAAGCTCAAGCGTTGGCAGAACCTGATTTTGTGGGGAACATTATTACCCCCGATTCGACCATCACCGCGATTACCGCCAAAATTAATACCAAAGACACCGTGGCCGATAGCAAAATTTTAAAACAACGGCTGATGGACGTGGTGACGCGTCTCAACGTCCACCATTATCCTTTTTACCTCGGTGGTTCTCCCATTACTGACGAAGCTTTGGACAAGTTGGTGTCGAAGGATCAAGGAATTTTTCTTCCTGGAATTTTTATAGTCGTTATTTTGATGATCCTTTTATTTTTTCGCAGTTTTTTTGTGGCTCTGGTTCCCACCGTGATTCAGATGGTTGTCCTGTTGTGGATCTTGGGAATTTATTATGGCTTGGGACACAAGATGAACGTGGTTGGCGGCATGCTGGTGCCGATTATGGTGGCGGTTTGCATTGCCGATTCGGTGCATATGATGCTCGATTATTATCGCGCTACGTTGGCTGGGCTTCATCGTCACGAGGCGTTGGTGCATTCGGCCGTTGATTTGTGGCGCCCCTGTTTTTACACGTCGCTGACAACGGTCGAAGGTTTTATTTCGTTTCAATCCAGCTCGATTGTTCCCATTAATGTTTTGGGGACTCTCACCGCATTGGGTGTGGCGTTGGCGTTTTTGCTGACAATATTTTTCATTCCGGTGATTTTGTCCTATATTCCGGAACCGAAGAAAAAGGTCACAGAACATGTTAACAGCGTTCTCATCCAAAAATTTTTGGTAAAAGTAACGGGGATCAACCAACGTCATGGAAGAAAAATCATGGCGATCTTTTGTGCCCTGACTCTTTTTTCCGCTTATGGGATTTCACGTCTTAAAATAGAGACCAATTTTTTGGAATATTTTCCGCGTCACGATAAGGTTCGCCAGGATCTCGAATTTTTCGATAAAAATCTTTCCGGCATCGGCGATTACGAATTGGTGCTCAGTACCGACAATCCTCGGTGGGAAATTGCGAAGGATCCAACAGTTTTAAAAAGTGTGGATCAGTTTAAAGAGGAAGTGTTTCATCACCCTTGGACGAGAGAGCTTTATACGCATGTCAGTATCATCAAAAAACTCAATCAGGTTTTTCACGAGGGGAAACCGGAAGAATACCGTATCCCCGATACACAGCAAGAGATTGCCCAGCTTTTATTGTTGGCGGCCAGTTCGGGCGATACCGAAATCGATCAATACAAAACTCCCGATGATTTGAAAATTCATATGACGCTTCGGAGTAATTGGAGAAGTTCCGAAGAGATGAAAAAATATATGGCGCTGATTGAAAAGCAGGCTTCAACACTTTTCAATCCGTTGGGGGTTCATGTATTACTCACCGGTTTTGGGCCGCTTTGGATTCAGCTCGATCACAATCTTCTGTTTAGCCAAATATCCAGTTTTCTCATCGCGTTTACGATTGTGTCGTTGATGATGATGATTTTTCTCAAAAGTTGGAAAGTAGGTTTGATCAGTATGGTGCCCAATGTTCTTCCCATTATTTTTGTAATGGGGATCATGGGATTTCTTCGTATCAAGCTCAACGTGTCGACGGTAATGATTGCGGGGGTGACGATTGGTATTACGGTGGATGACACGATTCACTATTTGAGTCGGTTCAAAGAATTCCTAAAAAAATATCACGATTACGATCGTGCCATTTTTGAAACGAATCAGACCATCGGCACGGCAATTATTTTTACGACTTGTATTTTAATTGCCGGCTTTTTGGTACTTTGTTTTGGATCGTTTGTTCCTTCTATTTATTTTGGGGCGTTGATTGCTCTTACTCTTTTTCTCTCTGTCTTTTGTGAAATTTTTCTCACCCCTGTGCTGATTAAGTGGATGAGACCGTTTTAGGTCTTGTCTTTATTTATTTTAATTGGTTTAATCCCTTTCGCAAGCATTTTGCTTGTGACAAACTTCAAATAAGGAGAATGCAATGGCCGCGACAAAAAAGAAACCTGCTTTCGGTGGTTATACAATTAGTTTCAAGGGATGCAACGAGAGTGTTGAAAAAGTTTTCGGTTCTAGCCCCATCGCCCCAAGCGAGATGACCAAAAAAATCTGGGCGTACGTGAAAAAGAACAAGCTCGCCAACAAGTAAGCGATTTCCTATTTTAGGTATTTTTCTTAAAAACCGAAAAAAACGGTTAAGGTCTCCCTTTGCCTTGTGCAAAGATTTTATGCTTTTAAGGATGATGCTTGCATTAACAATGCTTGCATTCTGAGTCCAGACTGTGAAAAATAGAAAGGACTATGAGTCACATCTCAAAGGTCGAGGGGGCCAAATAAAAAAATGTCTAAAGCCGTAGCAGCCATTACATCAGCGAGTAGTGCGGAATATTTTTCAAAAAATCTTCAGCAGGTCGGCTTCTCTTCTTACACTAAAGCGGCTTTGACGACTATTAAAGAGGCGGTCGATAATGCTTTGGACGCTTGCGAGGAGGCGGGGCTTCTTCCCGAAGTGGTGGTGACGGTGGAGCGAGTGGGGGAAGGGGCGGCCAAAGGGGCCGATTCTGTTCGGGTGCGGGTCGAGGACAATGGTCCGGGGCTTGGTGCCGAAGATGTCGTGCAGGTTTTTGGCGAATATTTGTCGAGCTCGAAATTTGGTCGTGGGCGTTGCACTCGGGGTCAGCAGGGGATTGGTATTTCGGCGGTGACTACCTGGTCTCAACTCACCAATGCTCGGGGCGCGGTGGTGATTACCAAGACGGCTAAAATGCGCCAGGCGATTTCCTGCCAGATCGAAGTGGATATCAAACACAACAAAGGGGTTTTGAAAAATAAGGAAAGTATCGATTGGGATCGTCCTCACGGATTGGCTTGCGAATTTTTAATTGATGCGCGGATTCAGATGCAAGGGGAAGGGGGGATTTTGGCTTATCTCAACGGTACGACGTTGGTTAATCCTCACCTCACACTTCGCTACAAAATTTTGGATAACGAATGGGTGGAAATTCCCCGAGTCACGGACGAGGCTCCCGATATTCCGCAAGCGACCGAGCCGCATCCCCACACCATGAAGTTGGGGGAGTTCATCGCGCATTCGCATTTGTTTGGTCGGGTGACGATGGGGGCGTGGCTCAAAAAAGGTTTTTCGCGCATTTCGGATGGCACTTTTACCGAGCTTAAACAGTTTGGTGTTTCAAAAGGGCTTCTCGACAAAAGTGTGGACGCCACCACCGAAGAAGATTTCAAAAAAGTCTTTGCAGGCCTGCAAAGATGCAAACTGATGGCGCCATCGACGAAAAGTGTTCTCTCGATTGGAGAGGCCTCTCTGGCCAAAAGTATTCAGCGAGTGGGACAAGTCGATTTTTTTTCGGTTGTTTCGCGCAAACCGGCCATCTGCGATTTTAAACCGGTGCTGGTTGAAGTGGCCATCGCCCGATTGATCGACCGGCATCTGTCAGAGGAAAATTCGGTGATGCTCCTTCGCTTCGCCAATCGCGTTCCTCTTCAATTTGACAAAGCGGCTTGCGCCATGACTAAAGCGGTGGAATCGGTGAATTGGCGGGCGTATGGGCTCAATCAACCCAAGGATAGTTTGCCGCAAGGACCTTACATCATTGCGGTCAGCGTGGTTTCTCCTTTTATCAAATTCAAAAATGCCTCGAAAGAAACGGTGGACGCCAGTGATGAACTGGTGGAAGAAATTCGCCGCACTCTCATTCAGGCAGGCCAACGGCTTTCCAAACATATCCGTCGCGAAGACAAAGAAGCCGATCTTGAAAAAAAACGACAGCACATCGAACAATTTGGCCCGATTCTCGTCGATGGGGCATGCCGGATTGTCGGTGCCAAAAAAGAGCGTCGTGAAAAAGCATTGGAAGGTTTGGCCAAACTTTTAGGGCGCGAGGCAAAGTTAGCCGAGCAGGAATTGGAAGAGGCGATTGTTCATTCGGAAGCGGCCGTGCTAAAAATGGCAGAGACGACCGGTATTTTGCCAGCGGTTGTAGAGGAAAAAGTAGAGGAAAAAGAGGAGCTGGAACAATTAAGTTTAAAAGGGATGGAACAACCTACGACAAAAAAAAAGAAAAAGAAGAAAAAATAAAAAATTATGGCAACGGATGTCGACGTTAAAGAATTATCTATAGAATTATGTGAACGCCTTTTGCGTGATCTCGAAAAGGCCAAACGTCCCGTATTGACCGCGACCAAATGCTCGCTGGATAATTGCGAGTACGATCCGAAAGTGGGCTACCTCACGCCAGGGAATAAAAGAGTGGCGACCGAACTTAATGTCAGCTCGGTTCAAAAAATGTCGCGCACCATTTTCATGTTGGAATTGATTTTGCGAAATCTGGAAGTGGGAGCCACCAATACTAAACGCGAACTTTATTATATTTCCAAAGGGGAAATTAAACATGATCCCGCCCTAAGGCCTCTCGATTTTGCTGATCAGGATGAAAGCGATTCCATCGTCGATTTCATTTGCGAGATGATGGAATGTTATCGCGAAGATCTTAATTGCTTTGCCAACGATCGCGGCGGACAAACTTATTCTCAGCAATTAGTGGTTGTCGAAACGATGCCCGACGGAACCAAAGCCACGATTGATCTTTCCACGCTCGGCACTTCTCCCTTTCAACCAAAAAATCGTCCGCAAAGTCTCAAGCTCAAAGCCAAAAAGAAAATTGATTATTGCCTGATTGTCGAATCGGAAGGTACCGCCAACACATTGGTGTCGAGTGGGTTTACCAAGCGGAACAACGTTATTTTGCTGGGTGCACAAGGGGTTCCCTCCAATGCGGTGCGGGGATGGACAAAACTGATTCAGGATCAACTGGAAATTCCCTGTTATTTTTTTGGAGATCTCGACGCATATACCATGCAGAATATTTTTCGAACCCTCAAAGCGGGTTCGGCCGCGAGTCTTATTCGTAACGCCGATTTCTCCGCCCCCGACGTCAAATTTTTAGGAGTGCTGCCCGAAGATATTAAAAAATACGATCTTCCCGATTATGCGGTCAGAGAAGCCGACGTCTCCGAAGGGCGCGCCCTCAAAAAAGCCCGCGATGCACTCGCCAACGATCCTTTTTTCAAAGACAAACGCAACAAAGGTTTGTCCGATATTCTCAAATGGCTTATCAGTCACAAACGCCGTTGCGAACAACAGGCCTTTTTTTCGGTCAACCCGCGCGATCCGCTCATGCCCGAAAAAATCATCGTCGAAAAAATCAAAAACAAGAATTTTGTCTGATTTGACAGAATGTATTAAAAAGTATACATTTTGTTCATGTTCCCTATCCAGCTTACCGCCTGGCGTGAAGCCAAAGGCATCACCCAAGAAGCTCTGGCCCAAATGACTGGCATCTCCCGCCCGAATCTTTCTGCCATGGAGAGAAATCGGCGCGATGTCACACTTTCAACTCTGAAAAAAATTGCGCAGGCACTGGAAATCAAATCCGGACAATTACTCGATGAAGCCCCCCGAGTTATTGGTTCGCTGGATCGTCATGACGTGGATGCTGTAGCTCGAGCTGTGGTGAATGGAAAAAGAGTGCTGTCCCCCCCTCTCAACAAGATGGCTGATGATATGGCGTCATTGGTGATTAATCTTTTGGAAGGGCACAAAACCCCTGGATTTAAGCAAGTACGGAGACTATCTCGGCATGACCCTCAGCGACGATTAATAAAACAGGCACTTTATGGCGTTGAAACAGTGCAACGTGTTCTGAAGAGAATTCCAAAATATTTTTAAAATATGAAATCTTCCGATATTGACGCTTTCTTTAAAAATTTAAGCCAGGAGATTAAACGGCCTGCAACAATCATTTTGATTGGCGGAGCCGCTGCTCTTCTTTTGGGAGGGGTTCGGCCGACAGAAGATATCGACTTTTCTATTGCAAGTAAGGAATCTGTCGACAGTCTATCGAAAGGAATTTCTCTTTCCGAAAAACAGTCAGGAATTCGTGCTGAATATTCGGACGATATCGAAAGATGGTCCATGTTTGATTTACTCGACTATAAAAAACATACTCGTCCTTATAAAATTTTTGGAAAATTAAAGATTACGATTTTAGAGCCGGAATATTGGTCGATTGGAAAAATGGGGCGTTATTACGATTCGGATGTGGAAGACATGATTTGCGTTTTTAAAAAACAGAAGACCAATTTAAAACAGCTACTCACTGTATGGACCAAGAGTTTGAAGAAAAGTCCACTTTCTGATGATTTGTTTCATTTCAAAAAACATGCGGAACATTTTCTAAAAACCTATGGTTCTCGTATTTGGGGACGTCAGTTCACCTTGGAAAAAGCTCTGCATCGGTTTTTGGTTTTCTCAAAATGACAGCACCCCTGTCAATCACTTGACGAATTTCACTGTGTTTTACGTGAACATGAACCCCACGCACGTAAAATATCAATTAAAATCAATTGATTACTGATTCATAGGCGGGGTCATGTTTTTTGCACTAAAATTGCTCTAATATTAATACTCATGAAGAAAATTGTTTTTTTATTTTTAGCTCTGCTCTGGGGCTCATCTGCTTTTGCGGCAACCATTAGCGTGACTACCACGTCAGATGTCTTGAATGGCAGCGATGGATACTGTTCTTTGCGCGAAGCCATCACCAACGCCAACAATAATGCCCGCACTTATGCCGACTGTACAGCGGGGGTCAATGGTAGCGACATTGTCAGCCTACCCGCTGGCAATACCTTTACCCTGACGCTTCAAAATGCAGGGACATCAACTTCGACTACCTCTCCCAGCTCTGGAACAGATGAAGATAATAATGCTACCGGCGATCTGGATATCAAAAATGGCCTGACAATTTCTGTGACAGGCACGGGCACGGCAACCATTGATGCGGGAGGAATTTCGGGAGCCTTCGACCGTGTTTTCGAATTGACCGGAGCCTACGATTTGACCATCAAAAATTGCATTATTAAAGGAGGCTATATCGTGGCCCCAACAGGCGATGTCTATGGCGGGGGAATCTATGTATCAGGCAGTTATGCCACCCTGACACTGGATGGCACCACCGTCTCAGGAAACACGGCCATCAGCAGTGCTGCTGTTGTTCGTGGTGGAGGGATTTATGTCACCTCGAACTCATCCCTGACCCTAAGTAATAGCAGTGCCATCTCGGGAAATACAGCAACGGGCGCCACTTATGTCTATGGTGGTGGGATTTTTATGCATACAGGTTCCACTCTGACCCTAAGTGATAGCAGTACCGTTTCGGGAAATACATCAACAGCAACTACCGCCAGCTATGGCGGAGGGATTTTTATATACTCAACCGCCGCCTCGCCCGCCACCCTGACCATGAATGACAGTACCATCTCGGGAAATACTCTGTCAGCAACCAATACAGTGGCCCAAGGGGGAGGCTTCTATTCAGGCATAAGCAGTAGCACCACACTGACTAACAGCACTATTTCTGGAAATACAGTGACGGGAAAAACTTCAAGCAGCGGTGGCGGGGGTTTTACGGGTGCGAGTGCCACCCTGACAATGACTGGTAGTACCATCACCGGAAACTCTCTGACAGGCACTACGACTACTACTTATGGTGGTGGTCTTTATCTAACGACAACCGCCACATTGACTGGAACTACTATCTCCTCAAATACATTACATGCCTACACGGCAGCCCAGGGGGGAGGCATTTATGCTGCCGGTGGTACCCTGACACTGAATAGCATGACTATTTCTGGAAATACGGCGACAGGTGCAACTGCCCAGGCCTATGGTGGAGGGGTTTTTACGAGTACAAGTGTCGCTATCGCAATGACTGACAGTACTGTATCTGACAATACCGCAACGGGCGGCACTATTGGCAGTGGTGGAGGAATTTTTGTTTATTCAAGCGGAACTTTGACAATGAGTAGCAGCACCATCTCTGGAAATAAGGCAACAGGCAATAGTACGTATTCTCTTGGTGGAGGAATCTATTCAAACCCAAGTTCCACTCTGACAATTAATAGCAGCACCATCTCCGGAAATGAGGCCCATGCCGCCACTTATGCCTATGGTGGAGGCATTTATCCGTCAGCTACTCTTACGGTTACAAACAGCACAGTCTCTGACAATACGGCAACAGCAATAGCCTCTGGCTCCTATGCCCGTGGCGGAGGGGTTTATGCCAATTCAACGACTACCATTACCAACAGCACCATTGCCGGCAATGGTGTTACCAACTCGGCTTCTTCCTCCTATGCCCAGGGGGGAGGTCTCTATTCTGCCAGTGCTCCCTCATTAAAAAGTACCTTAGTGGCTGATAACACAGCGACCAGTGGTACCGATGGTTACGGAACGATTAATTCCTCTGGCTACAATCTTTTTGAAAGCACTTCTGGCGCTACATTGACAGCTGTAGCCAATGCTGGAACCGATGTCACCGGCTCAGATCCTTTGCTACTCGCCTTGGCCGATAATGGTGGTTCCACTCATACTCGTGCCTTTGAATCCAGTACTACCACAAACCCGGCCGTTGATAAGGGGAGTTGTGCGAGTACCGTGACAACCGACCAACGCGGGCAAACCAGAGACTCCCATTGTGATATTGGTGCCTTTGAAGTGGTTTGCGGGGATGGTGCCGCGAATGGCTCTGAAACCTGCGACGACAGCAATACTATTGCATGGGATGGTTGTTCTTCCACTTGTGCCCTGGAAGTCGATAGTGATGCGGATGGATATTATAACGGGCACGATGATTGTAATGATACCAATGCCGATATTCATCCCGGTGCCACGGAAACATGTGATGATGATGTTGACAGCGATTGCGACGGGGCTGAGGCCGCGACGACACTTTATGTTGATGCCGACGGGGACGGCTTTGGCGCGTCAAATTCAGAAGGAACCTCTTTCGAATGTGAAGCAGATGACTCGCGCACGGGCTATGCCGCCACCGACACCGATTGCAATGATGCCAGCACGGCCATCCACCCAGGCGTTACCGAAACCTGTAATGGTGTTGACGATGACTGCAATGGAGCCGTGGATGATGCTCTTGAGTTTACCACTTATTATGCCGATGCTGATGGCGACGGTTATGGTGATGCCTCTTCCCCAACATCAGCCTGCAGTCAGCCTTCCGGCACTGTTTCCAATACTAATGATTGTAATGACGCCAGTGCCTTGGCTTACACCGGGGCCAGCGAAATTTGCGGTGATGGTGTGGATAACGACTGTAATGGTTCGTCCAATGAGGGAACGACCTGGTATGTCGATGCCGATGGTGACGGTTATGGAGATCTAACAACCTCCACCATTGCTTGCGCACAACCCACCGGTTCGGTTGCCAATTCCAACGACTGCAATGACGCAAGCGCCTTGGCCTACACCGGAGCCATAGAGGGTTGCGGTGATGGTGTGGATAACGATTGTGATGGTGTAACCGATGAAGGGGACACCTGGTATGCCGATGCCGATGGCGACAATTTTGGTGATGCTTCAAACAGCACCACAGCTTGTACAAAACCCGAGGGTTATGTTTCCAACTCTACCGACTGCAAGGATACCAATGCATCCATCAATCCGGAGATAATCGAAGTAGCTGGAAATGACATGGACGACAATTGCGATGGTGTCAGTGAAGCCGCGCCCCCAGCAGATCTCCCGACAGAGAATGCTCCAAGTGACTCCGGGGGCACTGTTGATACTGGAGGAGGTGAGATTGCGGATACTGCGGATACAGGGGTCGGTACCGATTCTCCAGCGGGATCGTCCGGAAGTGATGTGGGGACTTCAAGTCCAGGTGCGGATAATTCAGGCGCCAGTAATGATAGCTCGGCGTCTGACACGACAGAAACACCAAAAGGGAGTTGTTCGTTGTCGGTGCAAAAAACAGATCCCGATTTTGGAAGTTTACTTCTTTTGCTGATTCCCTTGTTGATAAGTGCTAAAATTCGAAAGGAGAAAAATGATGTCTTACTTTAAAAAAATTATTCTTTTGTGCTTGGCTCTGCTTTGGGGTGCTCCTGCTTTTGCGGCGACCATCACCGTGACTGCGGGTTCCACGGATGAACTAACCACCAACAGTTCTTGTTCGCTACGCGAAGCGATCTACAACGCCAATAATGATTCCAACACGTTGTATCCAGATTGCACAGCCGGTTCTGGTGACGATACCGTTTCCATTCCTGCGGGTACTTATTGTTTAAGTATACAAAATACCGATGCTGTTTCGGGTTCCACATCAGGTACCGATGAAGATAGTTCTTTAACAGGAGATTTGGATATCAATGGTAATTTGACCATCACGGGTGATGGCGCTAGTACAACCATCATCAATGCGGGTTGCAGTAGTGGTGCTCTTTTGGACAGGGTGATGGAAGTGGGAGGTTCCCTGACTGTTTCACTTTCCAAAATCACCCTTACCGGCGGGGCTTTAAGTAATAATACTAGCAGTACATCTCCCGTTTATGGCGGCGGAATTTATGCTAATAGAAGTTCAATCCTCACCCTGACTAACAGCACGGTTTCGAACAACAGTGTTACAAACACTTCTGCATCTGCCTCTGCTACTGCAGGTGGAATTTATGACTACTGGGCCACACTGACTCTTTCCAACGTTACGATTTCAGGAAATAGTGTTACGAACACAGCTTCATCTTCATCTACCACGGGAGGTGGAATTTATACTTACAGAAGTCCACTGACAACTATTTCCAACAGCACCATTTCGGGCAACAGTGTCACGGGGAGTAGCAATGCTTATGCTGGTGGCCTTTATGCCGGCTACGCTGGCATACATACTCTTACCAATAACACGATTTTTGGCAACAGCGTTACAACCAGCAGTTCCACGGCTCTTGGCGGCGGGATTTATGTGTATTCAATAGCGACAGTGAATCTTTCCAATAACACAATTTCAGGAAATAGTGTGACCGGTCCCTATGGTTATGGTGGCGGGGTTTATATGCGCATGAGTACTTCCACCGTGAATATGAAAAGCACTATTTTATCGGGCAACAGCGCCAGTGGTACTACAGCCAGTGCTGGGGCTGAATGCTACAATTCAGGCACCTGGAACTCATACGGTTATAATTTTGTAGCCACAGCCACCACTACTGATAACTGTACTTTGACTTACACCACGTCCGGAGTTAGTTCGAGCACAGATATTACCAGCAAGACGAGTACGGAGCTTCTACTCGATTCTTTAGCCAACAATGGCGGCGATACACAGACGATGGCTTTACTTGCTGGCTCACCGGCCATTGATGCCGGAAGCTGTACTGATGTCAGTGGAGCTTCGGTGACAACGGGTCAGCGCGGAGAAACCAGAACTTCCCCTTGCGACACTGGTGCTTATGAAGTGGTTTGCGGGGATGGCGATATTGCCGGCAGCGAAACCTGCGACGACGGCAATGCAACGGATGCCGATGGTTGTAGCTCTGCCTGTGTTTCTGAAACGCTTTATTATGTCGACTCCGATGGCGACAATTATGGCAACAGTGCCAGCACCACATATGCAACAACTCAACCTTCCGGATATGTCACCACTTCAACCGATTGCGATGATACCAGTGCTTTAGCCTATCCCGGTGCGTCGGACACTTGTGGCGATGACATTGACCAAGATTGCGATGGGCTGGATACGGAGTGCGAGGCTGGTTCCAGCGAGGAAAGCGGTTCTAGTGAAACTGGTTCCAGCGACGCTAGTTCCGGTAGCGATATAGGGACTGGAACGAATACAGGGGGGACTGATATCGGAAACGAAACTGTTGATGGCGAAACAGCGGAAATTGAATCCGGTTCTTCGTCGGGGGGTTCAACAGACATTGGTACAACAACCAGCACCGGTATCGGTGCCGATACGGAGACTGTTAGCACCACACCCGCTACCGGGGGTAACGGTTGTTCGTTAACACCTCAACAAACAAATCCCAATGTTTGGAGTTTTGTTCTTTTGTTCATGCCGTTGTTCGTGACTTTCAAAATTCGTTTTGCAAAATGGAGCCGACAATTTTTTGTCGGTCTCGGTAAAAATTTCCCTCTTTTTTTGAGAAAAGCGTTTTGACGGTAAATGCTTATCCGGTTGACTCCGGTAATTGATAAAGTGATACTTTTTAGTGGTGCTTTATTTTCGTTGGAAGTAAGAACTTTTTTACTCGACACTCTCCAATAGGCTCGAGCCATGAATCACACGCAGTACCGTTACTTTCCTTTCCGCTATTCTAAAAACAGTTCGATACTTTTCATAAATCAAATGTCTATATTCTTTTCCCAGAGATTTGCTTTCGGGTATCAGAGGGCAGCGAAGGGGGAAGTGTTCCAAAGTGCCGGCTTGTTTTTCCAGTTCTGAAACAAAAAGAGTGGCCATTCTTTGGCTGTCTTGGGCAATATAATTCCAGATAGCTTCAATGTCTTTTTCGGCAGTTTCGGTGATATCAACACTAAATTTTGTGGACATTTTTGAACTCTTTGAGAAATTGTTTGAGAGGGCGTATTTTTTTAGAGACGATATCTTTTTCCGCAGGTGCCAACAGTGCGGCCATTTTTTGGGTACTCACCTGGTTTTCGTAAGTTTTAAGATCGAGTAGCACGGAATCGGCTTTTCCGTTGACTGTCAAAATAACAGGCCTTCCGGTACGATGCACTTGGGTTAAAACATCTTTTGTATGACGCTTTAAGTCGGTCACTGATCGGATATCTTCCGCAAGATGGATGGCCATAATAGCTCCTTTTAATAAGCTCAACTAAACTACTAATAATATGCTTAACTAAGCTCTTTTTCAAGCCTTATTCTCACCAAAATCCCGATTTTTGGAGTTTTGTTCTTTTGTTCATGCCGTTGTTCGTGACTTTCAAAATTTGTTTTGCAAAATGGATAACGACAATTTTTTGTCGATTTCGGTAAAAATTCTCTCAGTAAAAAAATTCTTTTGGATACGGTCACTGTGAATTATAATCCCCAATCGGCCAGCAACCTTGGATTTACCCTGAAATCTAATTCTGAATCTCAAAATGTTGGAGTGGCTCGACCTGCGGCGTGGGCATTTGATTCACGATTTTAGCGGAGCTGCTAAGTAAGAGCATTACAATACCTGTACGGTTGAATGATATAGTGAAGTGAAACCGAGCATCAACGAAGTCCGTTTTCAAAGTTCGATCAAAATGATAATGTAATAGCTCAAGACCTCCGATACAGGGCGATAGTCTGATTGGAGGTAATGGAGGTATTTTAAGTAGGCATCCGT
>OBEQ012089975.1_pt1 | contig 15994 bp, 11 predicted proteins | sample 1670901 | NCBI WGS metagenome assembly OBEQ01 (sample SAMEA104232315, study PRJEB22302) | groundwater metagenome | biome: forest; feature: aquifer; material: groundwater | place: USA | collected 2011-08-07 | depth 5.4 m | reverse complement strand
TTAAAAATCAAATTCCCAATCTGCTCGATCTAAAACTTCCCCTTCCCACATTTCCGAACGGAAGCTTGGTTTCATTGGGAATTTCGCCATGGATGGCGAAATTAGGTTTGGAGCGCATGGATGCGCTTCCAAACCGACCATTGAAACCAAGCTGGAGTGAGGTGCGGACTTGCAGAAGCACAACCGTAAATTCCGTCGCTCAAGCGTATAGAAGAACAAAAGCCAGTTAAAATGTGGAGGGGTGGCCTTTTTCTTGGTTACTTCTTTTTGGCCACCCAAAAAGAAGTGACTCGCCCTAAAGGCGAAAAGATGAATTAATAAACCGAGCAAACCTCAAAAAGAAGAAAAGAAGAAAAGCCCCCCACTACTAGAGAATCGGCAATTTTGCTCTATAATTAAATAGAACAAAGGAGCACCCCCATGTCGACCGACGAGCAAAAAAACTCAAACAAAAAACCAATAAACAAACTCCTCTCCCCTCGCCGCAATACCTCAAAAGCCACTACCACCCCCGAACTGGTCAACGAACAACTCGAACACTTCGGTATCGATAAAAACTCCGAATTCGGCCAATCGCTGGCATCGATCGCAGATCATTTATACCACTGCCAAGACGATATAAATAAAATATGGGAGATCACACAAAAAACCATCCAACAAATTCCCACCGAAGACCGCATCGCGCATTTTAATGCGAAAAAATTTCTCTGTTTCCAGTTGGCAAAATTGCTCGATGAATTACAGGCGCCTTTTCGCCGCAACTATCAATCGCTCGGCTATGACGAATCTACTTTGTCTGCGAAAGGCGCTTATCCGATTTTTGATAATGTCACCGCAATATTTTCTGCCACACCGACCATAGCCCGCACCGCAACGTATATCTATGCCTGTGCCGAATGGATTGAAGATGCGTTTAAAGGCAAAGAATTGATGTTGGAGATTTATTCGCGCTTGTTAAATCCCACCTCTCTCGCATTAGCGAATCACATTGTCGATCTCGAGGCGGGACCTTATGCCAGTGAATACCTGGCGTGGAATTACAACAGCGGCATGGCGGCGATCGATGCGGGGTTATCGCATGTGCTGGGGCGCGAAGATATCTTGATTACCAGCGGGCATATTTATGGCGGCGCGCATCAGCTGATACACGACTGGTTTGCCAAACCGTCCAATCTGAATATTGGGGTCGAAACTTTTCACGGTGAAACCGCCGCTGACTTTTACAATTGTTTGCAGATGACTAAAAGCAAATATCATGAAAGGTTGACTACTAATCCCTATGTTAATATTTATGTCTATTTGGAATCGCCGTGCAACCCCCACGGCTATGTGCTCGATGTGCCTGGCATCTGCAAAGCGGCTCATGAACACGGCTTGCGTGTGATCTTAGATTCTACGGTCGGCACGCCCTTTTTATCGCAGCCACTGGAGAGAATCGATCTCGCCGAACGCCCCGACTTTGTGATTCACAGTTACACCAAAGATTTAGCCGGTTCAGGTTCTGTCATTGCAGGTTGCGTTATCGCGCGCAACGAAGATATGTTTATTTCCAAAGGCGAACCGGGTTGGGATAAAACCATGTTTTGGAATGTGTATTACATCAAAGGGGCATTCTTAAACGCCGATGCGGCGTTTGAAGTGATGCAGGGAATGAAAACGCTCGCCTTGCGTATGTTGGCCAAATCAATCAACACGACAATTTTGGCAAAATTTCTCGATAGCCATCCGCAGATACAAGTGACATCAAATTGTTTGCCGAACAATAGTAATTACGCGCTGAAAGAAAAGGTAAATTTTCTCGGCTTCACTGCGCCGCTTTTCACCATCGCAATGGATGCGATACCGAAAGAAGCCTTCCAACGTTTTTTTGATTGTTTAGAACCGACCTTTGCGCACATGATTACCCTGGGACAAACCAATTCAATCGTCAGTTGCCCAGGGTTAACGACTCACTCTGAACTGAGTGCAGATCAATTGATTGAAGCAGGCATCTCGCCGCACACTATTCGTTTTGCCGTCGGACTTGAAAGCCCTAATGATTTATTGCGCCATCTGGTCAGTGCGGCAAAATTGGCAATCGATCCATTGGTGCCGCATTTTTCTCAACAGTTTATGCCAAGGGAACAGGCGAAAAAACTGATCCAAGAAACCTATGTGTCCCATCATGATCGCTACATCAGCGCGCGTATTGCGGATCTCTAGCGCATTAACTTTTTTGAGCACTCTTTGCTGCCGCATGTCGCGCTGCAATATAGCCAAAGGTCATCGCTGGGCCGATCGTTGAACCGGCACCAGGATAACTGTCGCCCATGACCGCGCCCGAACAATTGCCGGTGGCATATAAACCGGGAATCACATTGCCGCCTGTATCGAGCACACGGGCAAACTCGTCACATTTTAATCCGCCCTTTGTGCCTAAATCACCGGGGTAAATTTTCACAGCGTAGAAGGGCGTTTGTTCGAGCGGAGCAAGACAAGGGTTAGGTTTATTTTTTGGGTCACTGTAATAACGATCAGATGCGCTGTTGCCGCGACCAAACAAACTGTCCTTACCTTCTAGGGCTTCCTTATTGTGTTGGGTGACGGTTTTGATAAGGCCTTCTTCATTAAGCCCAAGTTTTTGGGCGAGTTCAGACAATGTATCAGCACGCAATATAAAATCTGAGTTTTTGTATTCATTTGACATCATGCTGTCTGGCTGGATGCGCGACGGCGGTAGAATGCCAATCGGATATTTTTCCCGATATTTTGCGTCAAAGATCAAATACGCCGGAATCGCTGACCAGCGGTCGGAGTTTGCTGCGTACTGTCCCTTGACCACATCTTCATAGGGCGCTGCTTCGTTGGTAAAACGACATCCGGATTGATCGACCATAATGCTGCCGGGCATTGCCTTACCGATGATAAGCGCCCAATTGGAACCATCGGGTTGTTTAATCGTAGGTGTCCACCAGGCGCAGTGCATGAATTCCAATTCAGCACCAACTGTTTGCCCCATGCGAATGCCATCGCCCATGTCGGTATCAACAGCCGAAGTCCATTCATTACTGATCGGGGCGCGTTGATACTGTTTACGCATCTCGCTATTTTGCGCAAAACCGCCGGCTGCCATTACCACACCGTGGCGCGCCTTAATGCGGAGAATCTTGCCCTCTTTACGCGTTTCAACGCCAACGACACAGCCGTTTTCTTGAATTAAGTTTTCGACACCGGCGTTTAGCCAAACGGGCACATCTCTATCCATCAATGAACGCCGCAGATGACCGACCAATGCAGCGCCTAAGGTCGCGCGATTGTTTGGCAAACCACGCAGGCGTGAAGGCAGATCCAGATAATGCAGCATTAGACGATAGGCGATAAAGAGCACCGATTTGTAAGTGATGTCCAACACAAAATGGGATTCTTTGGCCGTTAGGGAAAATCGATTGAGCACGCCTTTCCAGCGCGGCGGCTGTTGATTGTTGATCTCTTTGCCTAGTAAGCGACGGCTAAACGGCTTAGGGTCGAGTGATCGAGCCCCGAGCTTTCCGCCGTCGAGCTCCGGATAATAATCGCAATACTTTTCGGCGGCTTCGAATTTCACTCGGGTATGGTCTTCGAAATATTTCACCATCTCCGCAGCGTGCGTTACATACGCTTTAAGTCGCGCTTCAGCGACCTCGCCTTTAGTCACCTGCTTGAGATAATTAAAACCCTCCATCGCCGAATCAGCAATGCCTTTTGCTGACATCTGGTGATTGTTGGCAACCCAAATTACGCCGCCCGATACCGCTGTGGTGCCACCATAGTACTGACTTTTTTCTAATACCAGTGTTTTTAAACCCTGATCGTGTGCCACGATAGCAGTGGACATTCCACCAGCGCCGCTGCCCACTGCAATTAGATCGACTTCATGATCCCAATTTGACAAAACTAAACCTCTTTTTCCAACGTCTATAGCTTTTATGGAGAGCTTTTGTAGAAAGCTATTGACGAGTGCTTTTGACGTGAGTTTTTTACTATATCAAACATGTTCTTGAACTAGTTAGCTTTCAATTCAGTTAGCCTGCATTCTATTCTTGGCCAATCTATTACCAAGCAAGACTATTTCAAGGATAGACAATTGACCATCAGGACATATCTCTAGAAGAAAATAAATTAAGAACCTATCTCAAAAATGGCTGAAAGGTGACTCACTGTGTTGAGATGAATGAAACAATGCTCATTTACTACGTGTAAACTCCGCTTGTTTAATTCATCTCGCCTTGTTCGCCTACCTTTGATCCATTTTTGAGATAGGTTCTAAGCAAACTTTACACTGAAAATGATTTGCCTCAAACTTAACCAAAATATTGAAACAAGCTTAGGAATTTTACGCAATGCAGGTCATTACCACAGATTATCCAGCAACATTGCAGAAAAAGCCTATTGTCTGGACGATTGCCGGCTCGGATTCTGGTGGTGGCGCTGGCATTCAAGCTGACCTTCACACATTCCACAGTTTACACGTGCATGGTTGTTCGGTTATTGCGGCGATTACCGCGCAAAATTCGCAGGGCGTATTAAAGATCGCCGCGAGTGATGGAGAAATTCTAACGCAACAGATCAGCGCCCTGGATGCCGACCTGCCGGCCAAAACAATTAAACTTGGCATGCTGGGTTCAACTGAAAATCTCATCCTAGTGCACAATTATCTCAAAAATTTTCGTGGCGCAATAATCTGTGATCCCGTGTTGTCCTCCAGTAGTGGTCAACTGCTGTTTGACCCGCTTGCTCTCGATCTGTACCGTCATAAAATACTGACATGCTCCACCGTGATCACCCCCAATTTACCTGAGGCGGAGTTATTGAGTGGCGTGAAGATTTTAAATCACGCCGATATGGTGAAGGCCGCCAAGACCCTTCACGCGTTTGGCCCCAAAGCAGTGATTATCAAAGGCGGGCACTTTGACAGTAGGCACTCTGACAATAAAAACAGTGACGATCCAACTTGGGCGCAAGATTTTTGTTATCTCGGCGAAGAAAGTTTTTGGTTAACCACGCCACGTTGGAGTAACTCAAACCTGCACGGCACTGGTTGTACCTTTGCTGCTGCAATCGCCGCGGCGCTCGCCCTAGATTATATTTTGCAAGATGCGCTGATCATTGCCAAAGCCTATGTTAGTCAGTCCATCCGTTTTGCGCAGCAGCTTGGCAAGGGCCCCGGCCCGGTTGTTCATTTGGGTTGGCCGAATTATCGGGAAGATATTCCGCTTTTAACCTCGACCGCAGAGGCAGCCTGGGAGAGAAAAAGCTTTCGCTCCTGTGATACCCAACAGCTGGGTCTTTATCCGATTGTCGATAACCTCGCTAATCTTACGATGCTATTAGAACTCGGCGTTAATACCCTTCAATTGCGCGTCAAAAAAGTTGAACCAGACGAATTAGACGCGCTGATTCAAGAGGCCTGTCGCCTGGGTAATGCATTTGGCTGTCGCCTTTTTATCAACGACTACTGGCAACTTGCCATCAAACACCACGCCTACGGTGTGCATTTAGGTCAAGAAGATCTGCTCACTGCCGATCTCGCTGCCATTAGAGAAAATGGTCTGCGGCTTGGCGTGAGCAGCCATTGTTATTTTGAGATAGCCACCGCGCTCGGCCTAGCGCCGTCCTACATCGCTTATGGTCCCGTGTATGAAACTTTTTTAAAGCAGATGCCGTTTTGCCCCAGGGGGATTAAATCATTGCATTATTGGGTGAGTTTATTGGATGACTATCCCATGGTGGCTATAGGTGGTATTAGTGAAGCACGTATGCCGGAAGTCATAGCGACTGGTGTCGGGAGTGTTGCAGTTGTTTCAGCGATTAGTCAGGCCGAAGATCCCGTCGCAGCTACCAAACGATTATTGGCGATGTTTCCACAGCAGTGAATTCGAAAGCTGACCTATACCTCGCGCGGATATAGTCTGCTAATGAAATTCTAATTTAGGTTTTTCAGACAGCGGAATATTACCGCGCCGCGTCTGTGCTTGAGAACGTTTGGCGGTGACAATGTTGCTCTTCGCAGTCGGTGTATTTAAATCTGCAGCGCAATACATATCTTGAAAATGCGCGGCGATGCTTTCATACATGCAGAACATACTCCAGTCAGTCAGACTCAACACCCCTTCTGATTTCGGCTGATCCCTCACGTCTGCCAGATAGAGATAACGCTCCAATAATTGGTAACAAATAACAACTTCTTCCTTATCAGAGAGCCACATACCTTCAGCATAAGAGCAGTTTACAAAACTCACTTTAACATCTTTGGGTAATTGCGTGAGTGATAGAACATGAGCTGTCATGCGTTCCACAATACCGGCGTCTTTAATCCAATTTCTTACCAGGTTGCCGTTGTGTGAATAGGGTTCTTCATAAGTAATTTTGAATGTGCCACCCTCTCCCGCAACTTTTTGCGCTTTTTTCTCAGCCAAGCTAGAGATGATCATGTTAGTGGATTGTTTAACGCGACGGTATTCATCACCACAATACATAGCTCTTGCATAGGGTAGCTCAGTATAATCTCGAATATTCTCTAGCTGCTCTGGATTGCTGCCATAGACCAGGCAAGCCAAATTATAAAAACGTTGCGGTTCAAAGGGGTGCAAATTCCAGTAGGTTTTTTTATCTACGTCGGTTTTAGTGTCCCATTCCATGCGGGATTCATCCGCGATGGCTGAGAACGCTTCCATTCCAGCCGGTGTCTCAATTTTTTCCAACAAGTCAGAAAATACCATGAGGCCGAGAAGGTCTGCGGCATCTTCCATATTGCCCAGAACAGGCAACTCATTTTCATCAATCAACAGATGGCTAAATTCATGGGCCAGGGTCATTTCAGTATTGGCAATAACAAACTGTTTACGATTTTCTTCGTCGACGTTGAGTTCGTGCTGAACGAGAGCCTCTTCAACGGAATGAACAACAAGCGGGTCAGCGGCATGAGCAACCAACGGGCGCGTCACTAGGACAGCAACCAATGTCAGAAAGAGTGAGACAAGAAACACTTTTTTCAGTTTTTCGTCCATGGCTTTCGGGTCCACTACTACTCGCGTTGCAATGATTCTGGCCGGGTATGGATTATTACTTCTCACTGCGTGAGGCTTCAGCCTCTTATCCAAGTAATAATCACCCCCTAATCTTCTCATCCGAGTACACCACAAGGGGGGGTTAACTTCGCGTTTTTAAACACCACTAACCCGGCATTTAAGAAACGACCAACTGCAAACAATCACAGTTTCACACCCTTAAATGTAGTACTGCTCGCTACTCCTCGCCATTCATCGCCCAATGGCCTTGGCGAGAATTTTTAACTCGATGATTTTTTACGACTATTCCTTGTGTATTGACTAAACGATTTTGTGACCTGCCGTCCTACTAGCTTTCCGCTCTACAAGTTCAGCAAAATTTATTCCCATTGCTTATAGGTTCTTTAATAACTGCTATAAAAATAACGAACGAATAGCCAAATAATCTAACAATAGGGTCATTTGGGATTATTTTTTTGCTTTTCTACGGATAGGCAAGAGATTTGCTCAGTCTAATTTTCTTAATCTCTTATTTTTACTGCTTCATCTATACTAAAAATATCAATAGATGAAACTAAGACTGGAAAATCGGGTTAGCAAATCGGGTTGGAAAATCATGGGTTCAACAGACTATCCTTCGGCTCCCCTAGCTACGCCACCATTTGTGATCATCATCTTCGGCGGCAACGGTGACTTATCAAGACGGAAACTTTTACCCTCTTTATACAATCTTGAAGCTGATGGCTTTATACATGAAGATGCAAAAATAATAGCCGCTTCACGCAATCCGCTCACGGATAAAAAATTCAAAGGACAAATCAAAGCACATTTAGCCAACCAACTGGGTAAAAGTAAATTCAGTGAAGAAACCTGGAATAGATTCAGTCAAAAATTACATTATCTCTCGCTGGACGCGGTCAATATTGAGAACTTCCATGAATTGCAACAATTGCTGAAGTCTATTTCCGCACCCAAAATGGATATTGTCCACTACCTTGCAACAGCACCGAATTTATTCGGTTTAATTTGTCATAATTTGGCTGAGGTTGGTTTGAATGACTACAACGCCCGCGTAGTAGTCGAGAAGCCCATTGGCAATAATCTCGCCTCATCAAAAAAGATTAACGATGAAGTGGCAAAATACTTTAAAGAGAACCAAACCTTTCGCATAGATCACTATCTTGGCAAAGAAACGGTGCAGAATCTTCTCGCCATTCGTTTTGCCAATTCATTATTTGAACCATTGTGGGATCATAAAGGAATCGACCACGTCCAAATCACTGTGGCAGAAACCATCGGGATTGAAGACCGCGAAGCCTATTACAGTGAAACCGGTGCGCTAAAGGACATGGTGCAAAACCATATACTGCAACTGCTGTGTCTGGTTGCCATGGAACCTCCAACCAATCTGGACGCCAACTCAGTTCGGGATGAAAAACTCAAAGTCTTAAAGTCGCTGCGGCCAATCATTGGCAAAGATATTCGAGAGCATACTGTTCGCGGTTATTACACTAGCGGTTCAGTGGAAGGACATAATGTGAAGGGTTATAAAGAGCTGATGGCGCAATTTGATCGAAGCGCTGAGTTAGAATCTACCGAAGAAAAAAAATATGGTTATGCAGAAACTTTTGTTGCGCTTAAAGCCAACATCGACAATTGGCGCTGGGAGGGTGTGCCCTTCTACCTCAGAACGGGCAAACGACTACCGAAACGCTATTCGGAAATAGTTATTTTTTTCAAATCCATTCCACATTCAATTTTTAGTCAGGCGAAGGGTGAACTTGAACCCAACAAATTAGTGATTAGACTGCAACCGGAAGAAACAATCGAATTGTATATCACCAACAAAGTTCCCAGTCTCACACCGGGCGTCATGAAGCTGCGTTCCGCGCCGTTGAATCTCAGCTTATCGCGCGCGTTTGATTCGAAACGTACCATTGATGCCTACGAAAGATTATTATTAGATGTAATCAACAATACGGCTACTCTGTTCATGCGTCGTGACGAAGTGGAGGCCGCCTGGCAATGGATCGATACCATCACCGCTGGCTGGGAACAGTTTCATTACAACTGCAACAGTTACGCGGCGGGAACTTGGGGTCCAACCTCATCTATAGCACTACCACTCAAAGAAGGTCGATGTTGGTATGAGTAACGTTGGTATGAGGAACATGCGCTGGTGTGAATTTACTTCACGAGATGCCTTAAATCGCGCACTGACTGACACCATCGCGAATACGCTGGTGACCGCAATTAATAGCAAAGGTAGCGCCAGTTTTATCATTTCTGGCGGCAATTCGCCGAAACCCATTTTCGAACAATTGTCGGCGATGATTAATGTAGCTTGGAACAAAGTCACCATTACACTCTCTGATGAGCGCTGGGTTGAGACAGATTCAATCGATAGCAATGAATATCTGGCAAAGACCACGCTGCTAAAAAATGCCGCCGTTGACGCACACCTTATCGGCTTGAAAACAGACCACGACTCCCCAGAAGAAGCCATGACACAATGCAATACCAATTTGCAGAACTTTCCGTTATCTTCGGATGTCTGTTTATTAGGGATGGGAGAAGACGGGCATACTGCTTCGCTTTTTCCTCATGCGGATAACCTCGCCGCTGCCTTAATGCCTGCTCCACAACAGAGATGCCAGGCGATTAATCCCCAACATGCGCCCTTTGCACGGATGACATTAACCCTACCCACACTATTGCAGAGCAAGCAGATTATTCTTTTGCTGACCGGCGAAGAGAAACACCTCGTATACAATCGCGCCTTGGAAAAGGGACCGGTGGAGGAGTTTCCCGTGCGCGGTATTCTGCATCAGTCACAAACCCCAGTGTCGGTCTACTGGTCACCGTAAACTAATTACAGCAATGAATTTGTAGAGATCGTTATGCACAGCGCTATGAATGAATAGAGTGATGAATGAACAAAGTTATTGAAACAGTGACCAACGCCATAAAACATCGCAGCGCCACATCGCGCGCTGAGTATATTCGCCTGATGAAATCCCTCGCCCACAGCAGGCCCGCGCGCGAAGATCTCAGCTGTTGTAATATAGCGCATGGCTTGGCCGCACAAGAATCCGATGAGCGCGCGAAATTGTCCACGGACAATGCCGGCAGTATCGCAATTATTACCGCCTACAACGATATGTTGTCCGCCCATCAACCCTACGGTGAGTACCCGCAGAAAATCAAACAAATACTCAAACCGACGCGCTACACCTCACAGGTTGCCGCCGGTGTACCCGCGATGTGTGACGGTATCACGCAAGGCAATCCCGGCATGGAATTAAGTTTGTTTAGCCGCGATCTAATCGCCATGGCCAGCGCCATCGGTTTAACCCACGCCATGTTTGAAGGCATCATATGCCTGGGCATTTGCGATAAGATTGTGCCCGGATTATTAATCGGTGCGTTGCGCTTTGGTTATCTGCCAACAGTGTTTATCCCCTCCGGTCCAATGCCTTCGGGTATTCCCAATAAACAAAAAGCCCTGGCCCGACAGTATTTCGCTGAAGGAAAAATAGATCGCAAAGAACTCTTAGCCTCAGAAACCCAATCCTATCACTCGGCGGGCACCTGCACCTTTTACGGCACAGCGAACAGCAATGAAATTCTACTGGAGGCCATGGGACTGCAACTGCCTGGCTCATCCTTTATAAACCCAACCGATCCACTCAGACCCGCCTTAACCGAACATGCGGTGCTGCAATTCATAAAAAAAACGCCACTGGAGAAAAATTATTTACCGCTGTATGAAACGCTCGATGAAAAAGCACTGGTCAACGCCATGGTGGCGCTGCTGGCATCGGGTGGTTCGACGAATCACACGATGCATCTGCTCGCCATTGGGCGTGCCGCCGGCATCCGCCTAGAATGGAGTGATTTCGAGAAAATCTCTTCAGTTGTACCACTGCTCGCAAAAATTTATCCCAATGGGCACGCGGACGTTAATGATTTTCAACACGCTGGCGGCATTGCTAAATTGTTCCGCTCATTAATCGAAGGCGACTTGCTGCACACGGATATTAAACCTGTTGCCTGTGATAATTTCCTTGAATACACCCAAGCTCCGCAACTCATCAACAATGAAGTTCGCTGGTCGCCTCACCTAACCATTAGCAACCATGACGATATTATTCGCCCAGTGGCAAATCCCTTTGCAGCGGAAGGCGGTATCAAGCTGCTGCGCGGTAATTTGGGCACGGCTATTATCAAAACGTCGGCAGTGGACCCAGAGCATCTCAGGGTAAAAGCGCCGGCAAAGATATATCAAGATCAGCAACAATTTAAAGATGATTTTAAGACCGGTGCGCTCAATCAGGACTTTGTCGCCGTGATCATGTATCAGGGACCGAAAGCGAACGGTATGCCGGAACTTCATCAATTGACTCCAATTCTCAGCAGCTTAATGAAACAGGGATTTAACGTAGCGCTGGTAACGGATGGCAGAATGTCGGGCGCATCAGGCACAGTTCCTGCAGCCATTCATGTCACTCCCGAAGCCAAAGAACAGGGGAATATCGGCAAGATAAGAGAGGGCGATATCGTTATTGTTGATGCCATCGAAGGTGTGCTCAGTGTGGAACTGAGTGAAGCTGAATTAGCGAAACGAGAGATCGTACCGCTCGACCCACTCAGACAATCGGATGAGGGGTTTGGTCGAGAACTTTTTGCCTTATTCCGCAATAACGTGACCAGTGCCGATCAGGGTGCAACTGTTTTTGATAATTTAAAGTGAGTGAATTGCACGACGTCGGCATTCCCAAGCAGGAGCATGGGAACGAGTAACTAGAGATTGTTCTCGCTCCCATGCTCCTGAGGGTGTCGTAAAAGTAATTTGGTGGGCGGTGCCCACCCTACAAGTAGTGCTAATTCGCAATATTTGCCTCTAAATGTAGGGGGGGCAACGCCCACCGTTAGACTTTTACGACACCCTCTCCTGCGTGGGAATGTCAATGTCTTGGACTGAACAGTTACTAAAATGATTTATTTAAAGTGAGAGAAGCTATGACGCTGCATTCAATTTTATCAACCCAGCCGATTATTCCGGTCGTTGTCGTTGACGATATTCCCAGTGCGTTGCAGCTCGCACAATTGTTGATGGAGGAAGATATCCCGATCATGGAGATAACTTTGCGTCGCGCGAACGCGTTAAAAATTATCAAGGAAATTCACAACAATTTTCCCACGATGACTATTGCCGCTGGCACCATTCGCCATCCAGAACAAATAGCCTCAGCATTACAGGCGGGGGCTGAGTTTTGCGTTTCCCCAGGTATTTCGACTATTTTATTAGATGAGGCGAAACGACTCGCCGTGAACTTGCTGCCAGGGGTGGCCACTGCGTCCGATATTCTGCTTGGCGAACCCTACGGGTTGACCTATTACAAATTATTTCCCGCCGTGCCAATCAATGGCCTCGCGCTGTTGAAAGCTTTTGCCTCACCTTTTTCCGATTTGAAATTCTGTCCCACTGGCGGAATTTCGCAAGACAATTATCTCGATTACCTGCAACAACCCAATGTCGTTGCTGTCGGTTGCTCGTGGTTTTGCAGCAGCGAACTTATCGCCAACAATGCCTGGGATGAGATAAGGACACGGATTCAATTGTTGAAGCACGAAGCTGTAGGCAACTCAGTCTGGAAAAATCAAGTAAACCCAACCCTCAATGCTCCCGCGTCGCCCTAAAGGTAATATCTGGCCAACGCTCTTCCATAAGAGCTAGGTTCACTCGCGACGGCGCCAGATAAGTGAGATGGCCGCCGCCATCAAGGGCAATATTATCGGCGGCTTTTATCTTAAATTCCTCGAGTTTTTTTGCATCTTTACACACAACCCAACGCGCGGTGTGTACGGTAATATTTTCATAGACGCAGTCAACTTTGTATTCATCTTTGAGCCGAAACGCCACCACTTCGAATTGCAGAACACCGACGGCACCCACAATCAGGTCGTTGTTTTTCATCGGCATAAACAATTGCGTCGAACCCTCTTCGGAGAGTTGCTGTAAGCCTTTTTGCAATTGTTTCATCTTTAACGGATCTTTTAAACGGATACGGCGGAAAAGCTCCGGTGCAAAGTGTGGAATGCCGGTAAACTTGAGATCTTCACCTTCAGTAAAGGTATCGCCGATCTGAATAGTGCCATGATTATGTAAGCCGAGTATGTCGCCCGAAATGGCCTCTTCGACACGCGAACGCTCACCTGCCAAAAAGGTGACCGCATCAGCAACTTTGACATCTTTGCCGATGCGCACATGTTTCATTTTCATGCCCTGCTGATAACTGCCCGAGCAAATGCGCAGGAAGGCCACGCGGTCGCGATGTTTGGGATCCATATTCGCTTGAATTTTAAAGACGAAACCGGAAAACTTTTCTTCTGTCGCTAGCACAACTCGCGATTGAGTTGCTCGGGGTTTCGGTGGCGGCGCAATCTCGACAAATCCCTCCAACATTTCGCGCACACCAAAATTACCAAGTGCGGTACCAAAATAAACGGGGGTCATTCTGCCTTCGAGATAAGCGTCGAGATTGAATTCGGGAGTCGCCCCGCGCACCAATTCTATCTCTTCGATAATTTCTTCCACATAGGTGCCAAAGAGCGCTTTTGCTTCGGCACTTTTTAAACCCTGGATGCGAATATCATCGGGAATCGTGCTGCCTTTCCCCTGCTGATAAACATGGATGTTGTCAGTATAAAGGTTGTAAACGCCCTTAAATTCTTTACCCATGCCAATCGGCCAATTAATTGGGGCACAGTTGATTTTAAGAATTGTTTCAATTTCATCGAGCACTTCAACCGGACTGCGGATATCGCGATCCATTTTATTGATAAAAGAGAGAATCGGCGTATCGCGCAGCCGGCAAACCTCCATCAATTTGATGGTGCGATCTTCTACGCCCTTGGCGCCATCAATCACCATCAATACCGAGTCAACCGCAGTCAGTGTGCGATAGGTATCTTCAGAGAAATCTTCGTGTCCGGGTGTATCGAGCAGATTAACCACGCGGCCATTGTAGGGAAACTGCATCACCGACGAGGTGACCGAAATACCACGCTCTTGCTCCATCGTCATCCAATCGGAGGTCGCGTGTTTCTCATTCCGCTTACTTTTCACCGAGCCGGCCACTTGAATCAGATTGCCGAACAGCAACAATTTCTCGGTAATGGTGGTTTTACCTGCGTCGGGGTGCGAGATAATCGCGAAAGTGCGCCGCTTAGCTATTTCGTCTTGAATATGGCTCATAATTTAAACTGTTGCTTGTCGATTAGATGGAGATCTATAAATTGGTAAGAGAGGGCGTGGATTATCCTAGAAAACTCAGTTGAACCCGTAGCGAGGGAGACTAAGACCTTGAAGATGCGGAAATTTTTCTCCATTTTTAGACGATAGCGTGGTCACTCGCACGGTGAGTTTAAAAATGGAGAAAAATTTTTGCAGATTCATGGTATTAGGCTTCCGCAGTAGGGTTCAACTAAGTTTTCTAGGATTATACACAGATGAAGACGGATTTTGTTTTCATTTGTTGTTTAAGCGGCTGTTAACGGGAGCGACGGCTTTCTTCCACATTTTCAGCAAGCCAAGCTTTTATCAATGACTGATAAGGCATATCGCGTTTGTTTGCTTCAATCTTGATACGGTCCAATAGCATCTCTGGCAGCCTTAGCGAGATTGTTTTGGTAGAAGGTTTTAAGTTCGGCAGCGTAATCGCCGCTGCCGTACTCCAATTAACGTAGTCAGTGGAATCATGACTCTCCCAGAAAGCGCGTTCTTCGGCTTCGGTTTTGAACTTAGGTGGTTTTTTAAATTTGCTCATAGACAGATCTCTCTTTTCGGTGCATGTCGCGAGCGGAAATAACTCGAATCAATGTTTCGGTCGCACGCAGTGTAAACGTGATATGTAACAACCGAAAATCATCCGATATCCCTAGGGCATGGTAACGAGTTTCTTGCTGGCTATGTTTCTCATCTGCCAATACTAGAAGCGGCTGATTAAAAAAACCTGCTCAGCTTCAGACTGACTGACATCGTGCTTCTTTACGCTTTTGCGAAAGTTTCCGTCATCCCAGTCAAAACCGCATATTTGCGCCCAATTGATCATTTTTGTATATTATAATCATATACAAAAAAGGGCAAGCGCTGAGAATTTAAAAACGATATTCAGAAATTTAGTTAGTGAAAAATTGCTACGACCCCCATTCTCTGCCGCGATCTAACCATCAACCCACTGCAGCGTAGATAAAATCGCGTCCACGGCTTGGTCATCAAAAGTTCGATGCTGCTCATCACAACCATACACAATAAAAAGTACCACGGCTTTATAGGCCACAATCCATTCGCGCCACGCACCGTCATCATCTGTGTAATCAAAATATAAACCCGCAAAATCGCCGCATTTGATCGCACTTGATGGATACCCCTGCCCCACGAGATCTGCGGCAAATTCGGTTAACTCCGCACTATCGACCTCGCTGCTGTCTTTCCTGAGCGCGCTAATCTCGAGGGTACTGACATTATCTTCATCACTGATAACTATGGTGTCTTCATCTTCTTCTGCGTGCCACTCATCGGGGAGTTCCAATAGCCACCAATTGGTTTCTAAAATTCTGGTCATCGAGTTTGGTCTCTTTATCTATTCACAATTGCTAATTTAAAAAGCTAATTTAAAAAGTAATGCAGCCTCTCGGCCGTCTGCGGTAGGGTAGTAATTTTTTCGTTTTCCTGTTTGGATAAAACCAAATTTTTTATACAAGTTAATCGCCGAGAAATTAGATTCACGCACTTCGAGAAAAATACTCTGCTCAGCAGGTGCTAAAGTCGTTACTCTACCCTTTAAAGCAAGCAACAGATCTTGCGCAATGCCTCGACCTCGATACTCAGCCGCGACGGCGATATTCAATAATTCCATTTCAACAACTTGTATCGACAGTAACGCAAAGCCGATGACACGCTC
>OBEQ010271712.1_pt1 | contig 15995 bp, 15 predicted proteins | sample 1670901 | NCBI WGS metagenome assembly OBEQ01 (sample SAMEA104232315, study PRJEB22302) | groundwater metagenome | biome: forest; feature: aquifer; material: groundwater | place: USA | collected 2011-08-07 | depth 5.4 m | reverse complement strand
GAGTTGAAAAAACGAAGGATCACCGTGTCCAAGCCGTGGTACTGGTGAAAAAATTCGACGTAGCGTTCCCCGAGGAGCTTCGTCGCGCCATAAGGCGTATCCACGCTGAATGCGCGGTCACTTTCCTTTAAAATGCCCTCTTTATGCCCGTAAACGCACGAAGAGGAACTGAAAACAAAGCGCTTGATCTTCCACTCGAGGGAATACTCCAAGACCTTCAAAGTCCCCATGCCGTTGACTTCCAGATCCTTGCGCGGGTACTCCACCGAACTCTGGTTCGCAAAATTAGCGGCAAAGTGGATAACCGCATGGAATCTTCCGGCCCTAAAGACCTTCTTCAAGAGCTCATCATCGGTGACACTGCCACGGATGAATGTCATCCGCGAACTTTCGGGTAGATTCTCCAGATAACCGGAGGAAAGGTCGTCCAATATGGTGACATGCTCAATGTCGTGATCCTGAACCAACTGGCAGATCAAACTGCCGCCAATGGCGCCTGTCCCGCCGGTCACTAGAACATTCATGCTGTAAAAAACTCCTTTTTTAACCAGAGAATTTAAGGTTTAAATTATACCTCTTTAAATTGGCTCTTTGCACCAATAAACTTGTGTGGAACAGATCACCAAACCGAATTTTTCTTCAAAATAGATTCGTCCTTTGCTTCGAATCTCGCGCAGCTTGTCCAAGTGCGGCGTCATCTCGGCTGGAAGCGTCCAGTCTTGAGCGCCTACTTGTTCCACGATGCGAAAACACGCGCGGGCTTTTTTTAAAATTTTGGGGACATTCGAGAGCGACAGGATCGGGAAAAACAAATTGCCGCCTTTTTTAAGATAAGCCGGCGCTTCCTCAAGGACGCGAGCGGTTAAATCCATCCCCTCCGCGCCCGACTCGCAGGGGATGTGGGGAGAAAACCAGGGGGACAAACGCGCCACATCCTCGGTGATCCCCGAGATATCGTCCAGAATACTCTCAAAAGTCTCCCTCTTCCACGGATCGAAGACCGATCCGGATCGAACCTCCATGGCCACCTGATGGTCCTTTGCGTTGCGACGAGCTAAGTCAACGGCCTGTGACGAAATATCAGACGCATGGACCTGCCCCTCGGTCAAGCCCATCTTCGCCGCCGCAATACCCACCACACCACAGCCGCAACCAAGATCCAGAGTTTTGCCCAATTTTTTCCCGAAGTCATGAGCGGCCCGAATACAAAGCTCGCTTGTGTGAGTAGGCCGAAAAACATCCTCAGCCGTCTGAAACTCAAGCGTCATTCCCGTAGGAAGCTTGATCCGATAAGCATCGCTCATAATTTTATTTCTAAAATTTTTAAAATTCTCCCGGCGGCTTTTCCATCCCAAAAGCGCGGCGATCTTATTTTCACGCGGTCTTTGGAAAGCGCCTGGTCCATTGCCGCGATAATTTTTTTAAGATCCGTTCCCACCAAGCGGTTCGTTCCCTGTTCGAGAGTAACGGGCCTCTCGGTATTCTCACGCATCGTAAGGCACGGCACTCCCAGTGCCGTTGATTCTTCCTGCACTCCGCCCGAATCCGTAAGAACAAACGCCGCCTCCGCGGTCAGTTTCATAAAATCCGTGTAACCCAGCGGATCGATAACGCAAAGACCGGGCAAGTTCTTAAAATCCAGCCACAGGCCGGCGGCTTCTATTTTTTTGTACGACCTCGGATGGATCGGGTACATCAGCGGGATCCGTGAAGTGACGGCCCTTAAGATATGCAAAATGCGCCGCAAAGATGCGCGGCTATCCACATTGCCGGGCCGATGCAAGGTCAGCACTCCATAGGTTCTGGGTTTAAGGTGCAGTTTTCTTAAGATCAGAGATCTTCGAATACGCGGTAAATGATAAAACAGTGTGTCGATCATTACGTTCCCTACGTGAAAAATTTTTGAGGCCGGCACGCCTTCTTTTTTTAGATTTCGCGCCCCGCTCGGCTCGGTGACGAACAAAAAATTCGCGAGACGATCCGTCAAAATTCGGTTGATCTCCTCCGGCATGGATCGGTCCCCGCTCCTTAAGCCGGCTTCGACATGCGCGACAGGGATCTCAAGCTTGGCCGCGGCCAGCGCCGCGGCTACCGTAGAATTCACATCCCCAAACACACAGACCAAAGCGGGTTTCTTCTCAAGAAAGATCTTTTCGAGTCCGCTTAAGATCTTTGAGGTCTGAGCGGCATGCGTGCCGGAGCCGGCCTTAAGACAGACCTTGGGTTTTGGTAATCCCAACTCTCTAAAAAAAACATCTGACATTAAAAAGTCATAGTGCTGCCCCGTGTGGACCATCACCGGTGTCAGCCGGCGGGAGCTCCGTAAAGCGCGCCACACGGGCGCCACTTTCATGAAATTGGGGCGCGCCCCGGCTACCAGCATCACGCTCAGTTTTTTCACTGCCGCGCCAAGCTTTCGGCGAAGCGATCCATGCGCATCGGCCGGTATTTTTTGCAAAGCTGGTCCAGAGTTTCTTCCAGAGCAAGGATTTTTTTTCGCCAACTCATTCTCACCGTAGGGTGCACCCGAAGCGCGCGCGGCACTCCGTCGGATTCGTCCACCAATTCAATGAGATGGATCAGATAGACCAAAGTCGGTGCTTTCATCCCCCGCACCGAAAAACGACGAGCCAGTGACCCCGCCTGAAGGTGAAAATTATTATAAAAAGGCAGGCAGAAGTGAGGGCTTCTGGGAAGAGGAATTTCTAAAAAGCCGCTTGACACCGGCGCAGGCATTCTCCAGTCTTCGCGGGAAGGAAAGTAAGGCTCACTCGGGATCCGAGAAGAACCTTGGCCGAATTCCTCTGAAAATTTTTTCTTAGTAAACCATCGGTAATACACCTTCATCAGAGGTTGAAGCAAGTTCCAGGAAGCTGAGGAATCGTACAAAAAAGGAAATTCCCTCACGATCTCCATGAGCTTCTGGCTCATGTCATAGGAGGGCGACCGAAACCCCGCGGGCGGGCGGCCCGTCACGGCAAGGATACGCTCGGAGCATTCGGTGATCTCGCGGCGAATCGACTCTTTCGAAAGACCGGACAATCCGTAAGGATGCGTGAAAGTGTGGTTTCCAATTTCATGCCCTTCTTCAAACGCTTGTCGGACGCGGTGACGCGCCGCGGAGCTTTTGTCCAACTCATCGCCGACGCAAAAAAAAGTCGCCTCTATTTTTCTTTTACGAAAAATGGTAAGCGCGCGCTCCATCGCGGTGTCGTAGAATCGGTCAAGATGCGCTTGGACTCCCTCGATGCCCCAAAATCTAAGAAGAGTCGCGGTCGAATCCAGGTCCACGGTAAAAAAAACGGTGTGTTCCATAAGAGCGGGATCAGCCGAGCGTGACGGCCAAGAGCGAGCAATCCTCGGGGACAAAATCGCCCTCGATCGGAACTGCCCCGCGTTCGCGATGAAAGCGCATGGCAAAAAAATTAGTCTTCTTGATCACCAAAAACATCCTCCGGCACCCTTGGCTCTTTAGAAAATCAGCGGCCCTCGCAAAAAGCGCTTGAGAAGCTCTTAAGCCGGTACTTTCTTCGGCGTCTGCCGCATGGGAAGCCCGTACCGCCAAAGACAAATACTCTCCCACCTTCTTATCGCGCGGGGTGAGATCTCTTTTTTTTGAAAGCCGCGAGATGCTCAAAACCGCTCCAAGGCGGGCCGGTTGCAAGACAAAGCTTAATATCGTCAACACCGCCAGTTTTAAGAAAAATTTGCGTTTACCCCGATCCATAAAATCATAGGGATACAGCGTGTAAGCGCTGAGGCCCACAGCCTGATCTCCGGACAGAAAAAGATCACAGCGGATCAAGCCCTCCCGCACCAGATCCCGGTAATAAAAACGCTCCATGAAAAGGCGCCCCATACGCGCGACAAAGCTGTCCGGAAGAAGCTCCGCATGAAGGTTGGCCGCCGCACGACGATGGAGTGAGTTCTTCCAATCCAGGTCAACAATTTTTCCGGTCGTCATTTTTATCAGCATAGCGGTTGCCTCAAGCGTCCGCAAGTTTTTTTAAGAGCCGCACTTGGCATTGTCCGGCATCTGTGCTAAGGTAACTTTCAATGCAAATTGCTTCCTATTTGCCGGAAAAATGTTTTGAAAACTCGGCGTTCGCCGACCTGGGATGGTCCGAAGAAAAGATCTTCGCCAAGACAGGCATCTTAAGCCGCCGCATCGCTTCGGAGACTGAATTCGCCCTCGACCTGGCTGAAAAAGCGTCGCTGAAACTTTTTAAAAATTTTAAGATTAAAAAAGAAGAGATAGACTACCTGCTCTATTGCACGCAGAGCCCCGACTATCTCATCCCGACGAACGCCTGCATTCTCCAAGATCGCCTGAAGCTTTCCGAATCCATTGGAGCGCTCGATTTCAACCTCGGCTGTTCCGGATTTGTGTACGGCCTTTCACTGGCCAAGGGCCTCCTTGAAACCGGGCAGGCAAAGTCGGTGCTCCTAGTGACCGCTGAAACCTACAGCAAATACATCCACCCAGAGGATAAATCCAGCCGCGTGATCTTCGGTGATGGAGCCGCGGCAACCCTCCTCACCCAAGAAGATGCCCGGAAACTCGGTCCATTTGTCTTTGGCACTCAAGGCGCGGGCGCCAAGAATCTCTGCGTCAAAACCGGCGGTCTCCGGTACCCCAGAACGGCCCTAACCGCACGAAGCTCGAAAGACCGAGCCGGCAACGCACGAAGCGAAGATAATCTGTATATGAATGGCCCGGAAATTTTTTCTTTTACGCTCTCAACGGTTCCCGGCGCCGTCAAGGAGCTCCTTCGACGCTCCAGGCTCAGCGCAGAAGAGATTGATCACTTTGTTTTTCACCAAGCCAACGCTTATATGCTCGAAGCGTTACGCGAAAAAATGGGTCTACCCAAGGAAAAATTTCCTATCTATCTTGAAAAGATTGGCAACACCGTCTCCTCTACGATACCCATTTTGCTCGAACACATGACAGCTACAGGAAAATTTCGTACGGATCAACGTCTCGTCCTCTGTGCTTTCGGCGTGGGCTACTCCTGGATAGCCACTCTCTGGAATCCGTGATATAATTTGCAATCATGATCATCCTCTTGGGCGCATCGGGAGGCCTGGGTCGTAAGCTCGCCCCGAGCCTGACTCACCTTGATTCGGTCGTGGCCACGTACCACACCAAGCCTCTTAATCTTAAAAAAAAGAACCTTGAAGAAAAGCGCCTCGACCTCACCTCGCCCGGCGAGATCAAAAAATTTGCCGACTGGGTTTGCGCCAAACATCACCGTCTTACCCTAGTCAATCTCGCGTCATTTTCGCCGGACGGACTTTTGGTGCAGACCGACTACGAACACTGGAAAAAAAGTTTCCAAATTCACGCGGACTCAAATTTTTTGCTTCTTAAGAAATTGCTCCCCCGCATGATGGAAGACCGCTGGGGACGCCTGATTTTTATATCCTCCATAACAGCCCAAACGGGCCCGGTCGGCGCGGGCGCTTACGCGTCGAGCAAAGCCGCCTTGAGCGGCTTGTGCCGCACCGCCGCGCATGAATACGGGCGCTTCGGGATCACAGCCAATCTTCTTCGCATCGGATACTTCGATCAAGGATTGATCCATACGCTTGACGCAACCAAACAAAAAGAGATCCTTAAAAGGATCCCTTCTCAAAAATTCGGCGACACCAATAATCTGTTTCACGCCGTGGATTTCATCATGAAAGCTGATTATCTGAACGGCGCCGAGATCCCCCTGGATGGCGGATTTTTTTGACACGGGAAAAATGAAAACCGAAGAACTGCTCCAAACGATTCAAAAAGCGCTGTCGCTTAAAAAACCGGTGACTCTTGAAGATTCAGCCGAGACACTCGAACCCTGGGACAGCTTGGGACAGCTGGCCATTCTCGTAGCCATCGACAAAGCAACTGAGGGCAAAGCCGCAAGCATCAAAAACCTGGCCAATTGCCAATCAATCCGATCGTTGGCCGAAACATTACAAAAAAACGGCCTTCTCAAAAACTAACTTTTCTCTCCCGGGCGATCTTCCACGCAAAATATAGCGACAATAAACAAAACACCAGACGCCCAAGCCCGATGAATTTTCCCCAGGGCAAAAAATTCTGCATCACTTCGTGAAGGCTCGGCCACTCCATCGCTCGGGGAATAAGAGGTGTCAAGAGCCCCAAATTCAAAGACCGTGAATCCAAATTATAGAAAAAAAGCAGAGCGATGAGCGCCCCCGAAAGCCAAGGAGGCCAGGGTTCCCCCTCGGCCCGGATGAGGACAAAGAAAGGCAGGATCCACATAAAATAATGGGCGGTGATGAGGAAAGTGCCAAAAAAGGCCAGGAGTACCGCCGCAGAAGCGTGGACAAAAAAAGCGGCTTGTTCCCGGGGAGTCGTGCGCTTTGGTGACAAAAAATGCGCCAAAATCCAACCGTAAAAAATCAAAAATAGGAACTTCGTCAGGATCGCCCCGTAAAGACCCAGAGCCGGCCAAAGCCCTCGGAATCCATAGCGAGTGATGTGCGGAGAGACGTATGCGTAAAAAACGAGCCCCTTTGAGTGGATGGCCAGCGGCACCAAAAGAGCCACCCAGGGAACCGCCATCCACAGCAATAAGCGCAGTCTCTGTCTCGTGCTTTGGCCGAGAATGAGCAGAGCAGGAGCGATCAGTAAGATCGGGAAATTGTCCATGAGACACAGGACGCCCAACAAAAAACAAGCCGTGGCGTTCTTGCCCCTCAGGATCAAAAAGATCATCCCCAAAATAGCCAGCGCCGTGTAAATACGGTACGTTCCGAAAATATAGACCGAAAAGATAAGGACGGGATTAAATAACCACTCTCGGATCGCCTTTGCGCGAATCTCTGACGATTCTTTAAAGATCTTCGAGATCAAAAAAAGACAAGGGATTTCTGCCAGTAGATACGGTAGCTTCATGATGAACGTCCAACGAAGCCGATCCAATAAAGCAAACCCTCGAAAGCTGTCGGCCACGGATCTGACCGCGTGATCAAACATCAGCCCGTGCGTCTGATCCATGAAGGCCTCAAATCCGGGATTGATGGGCTTGAAAAGCCACTGCGCCGCGCCAGTCACGTAGTAAACCAGAGGGGCGTAATAAATATACCCTTCCCTTGCGAGATAATGATCCCCAAAATACCCGTAGATATCCCAGACTCCCCGGTAGCTCAAAAAATAAGGAAAGTAGTTTGTAAAAATCAAGTCCCCGTGGACGGTCACCGGCATCAACGCCAGACGCAACGCGGCCGCGGCAGAGATCCAGACCCAAAAAGAAGCACGAAAAAAGGTGGAACGAGTCACTTGTGCGGTCATGAAAATTATCTCTTTCCGCGACGCCATTGAAACAACACGGCCTATTGAGCTTCTTCCGGAAATTTTAAATCAATCTTTCTGGCGAGGGATCTGCGATGGACGTAGTATTTTCTTTTCATGTACTCTTCCGACTCCAGATCAGAGTAACGAAGTTGTAAGGAGAATCTCACGGTTTTGGCATGATTGGAGCCCGATTTATGAATAAGATGCTGCGAAAATACCAAAATTTTTCCAAAGGGGGTGGGGACTTGCACGAATTCACCGTGTTTCGAAGGAGAATAGTCTTTGACCAGATCGTTTTCGGTTGGGAGAACGCCCAGCTTGTGAGACCCGGGAACAACCCAAAGCGCGCCTGAAGTCTCGTCCACATTCTGAAGCGGCATCCAAAACGTGACGGAGTTATACGATGAATAATTATAGGGAAAATCCTGGTGCACGGGGAAATTAAATTTATCATCGTTGGGCATATCCACTCGCAGCATCGGCGCGAGCGTCCAGACGGGAAATCCGATCCCCGTCGTCTTCACCATGGACAGGATCTCAGGATGATTGATCAGCGCCCCAACCTCAGGAACAAAACGCATCTGATCATAAGCGGCCACCCACAAAGATCGAGATTCACTTCTGTAAAGCTTAATGATATCCTCGTCGTTTTTGATCTCCCCATATCCATGAAAAGTGCATATCGTATTTAAAATTTTGAAACACTTGGCTCTGAGGTCTGAAAGGATCCGGGTATCTCTGAGATCAAAAATAAAGTACCCCAGCTCATCAAGATCGTCTTTGAATCGTGAGTTAAGAGTTTTTGTATGGCTTTGGATGGTCATTGATAAACGCGGATCAAGCCGGCTGCGACGCCATCCATGTCGTTCATCGGGTGCACGCCCTGAACATAATGGCAATTGGAACAGGCGGGGATGCTTTTGCGGTCTCCTCGCAGATGGGTCAGGCGGAACTCACGCATTTTTTCCCCGTTCCAGATATCAACGATGTTTTCCCGCGCGGCATCTCCGACGATCGTGCCCAAGCTCCAGTCAACGTTACAGACGGACACCAGGCCGTTAAAATTAACCGCCATGGTCTTGAACGGCTGGGGACATACCTTGCGGTCTTTCTTGAGTGGGCTGATCCCATCTTGGCCGGTGGTGATCGCAGAACCCATCCCCAAGGTAAAATCCTTTTTCTCGCAGTCACTCCAACCCATCAGGCTGTCAATGTTGACGGCGTCCGCAATGGGCGTATAGTCCTTGATAAATTTTTCCTTCTCCTCCTCGGAGAGGCCCACGTCAATGATCTTGGCGACAATGCGCAAGGGGCTTTTTCGGAGCTGTTTCTCTTTGAATAAATGCTCGATATTTTTTCGAACGGCTTCATACGTGGTATTGGTTTGGGTGATTTTTTTATAGCCGGCGTCATGGACATGTTCAACGGAAACCCGCAAACCGTCCAGGCCGGCATCCAAAATCTTCGTCGCCCAGGCCGGGTTGATCAGCGCACCGTTGGAAGTGATCTCAATGGATTCGGCCACGCCCGCCTCTTTGGCGTAAGCGATCATGTTGGCCAGTTCCTTATTAAGAAAAGGCTCTCCGTCCTTATACATAAAAAGCTTGATCAGTTTACGGTCAAATCCCTTCATGTCGTCAATGATTTTACAAAATAGCCCCAAGGTCATGATGCCCAAAGGGCGATTGACCGATTTTAAAAGCCCGCTATCGCCCGTCGGACAGAACGTGCATTTGAAATTGCAAGCATTACTGGGGTCCACCAGAACGGAAAACGGAGTCGAGAGCGGCAGAACATCTTTCAGCCGGTGCAATTCGGCCGAGTGTCTGAACTTTGGATCGATTGTTTTGGACGCCTCTAACATTTGAGTTGACGTTTCTCAAAAGACATTAATAAAAAATGGCTCCGGGAGCCGCAGGAAGCTCTCCGTTATTTTTGCGTGCCTCATCCCACAGGCCGGCGGTATCATAATGCAGTGAAATGCTTTTTACGGAATTATCGAGCACGCTGTTTAAATAAGATTGCAAAAGTTTGTGTTTTTCAAATCCATCCATAGTACGGCTGGTTTCGGCTCTTACACGAAACAGGCCTAAGCAAAAAGAGCAGGCGGCCACCGGGTCATTCAGTTTACCAAAATGGGAAATAATTTTATTTGAGAGCGCTGCGGATTCTTTCACATGGTCAGGCATAGGCGCGGAAAACTCATCAATCTCGCGGGTATACTGTAAAGAATTTGAAAAAGAGGCCTCCCCGCATTTTTGAAATCCCATTCTCAGATAGATACAGTCTACTCCGTGGGTGTCGCCTAAGGGTGGTTTTGGCGTTATCGGCTTGCAATTCAAGAGTTCCGCATCGTGCATCAAGATCTCATAAGTCACCGTATTGCAGTAAGGCACAAAAAAATCGTCAAATATGATCTCCATGCATATATCATCCGGATTATTAAAGCCTCTGAAGCCCGTTGGAAAATGAAATTTGACATACTCTTTCATTAAATCGTACCATTCCAGCTTTAATACTCCTCTGGCAATTTGAGCAATAAAAAACCTGAATGTCCTGGCCAAGTACAAACTTAAATATATTTTCCCCCCTTTTTTTAGAGAAGATAAAAGATTCCAAATCACAAGCGACGGATTTTCCGTATGCTGCACCCAATTGTGCGCGCTCACCAGATCAAACTCTATTTGGCTCTTAAAAGGCGCCGTGAAATCATGCTGGTAAAATTGAACATTGCTTAAATTGTAATATTTTTTGAGCTCCTTCCCTCTTTCAATATTTTCAGGCGATAAATCTGTCGCAATCACATTGGCCCCCAAGAGCGCCAGAACGATCGCATGTCTCCCGCAGCCCGCTCCCGTTTCTAGTACATTTAAATTCTTAAACTCACTTTGCGGGAGGTTGAAATATTTTGAATAATTGTTCTTATGATAAGCGACGAATCCTTCCGGCAACTTAAGGTTGTCGATCGCATACTTGAAATGGCCTTTTCCATACAAATCAGACGTATACTTAAGTTTATCCATATTTAATTTGCCTGCCTCCCCGGAAAGAATGGGTGCTGTTTCCTCGCTCAAATTTGACCCCATATCTTATGACTATAAAGTATCGTGTCCCCGTTTGTCTAGACCATTTTTGATATCAATTAGCCGGAGCTTTCAACTCAGAAACGGTCTAGTTTTAGGGGGAAGGTCGATTAAGACCTTCCCGCCCTTTTGTCTTTCGATAGAAGAATCGATTGGATCTCCGGTTTGGACGAAAAAGGATTGATGACCGTTTCCGGGTCCAACAGGCGCGGCCCAGAAGAAGGCTTATAACCGGGAAAGTCGCTAAAATCCATTTCGGCTACAATGGCTTTTGCCAGCTCCGTATAACCCGCCTTGCTTAGATGGTTCACATCTCTGGTTCCATGCAAGAGACCTCGCTTAGTGGCGGCTTTTCTGAAATACGGGCGCACGTCAATGACCGCCATTTTCCTCTCCTCGGCGAGTTTCTGAATCGCTCCGAACACCTTATCGCTTCTTTCGAACACTGCCTTGGTATCTTCAACCACAGTATCCGCAAGACCTTCTTTTTTCACTGTGACTAAATCGGAGATGATTTCATAGCTCGTGATAGGCGCAGGGATGTATACAATCGTAAACTTCGAGCGAGGAAAAAAATCCTTGATCACGTCAAGGCATTCGCCGGTCATGTAAACCGATAACTTAAAATCCTCCTCGTTTAGATTGGGTACTCCAGCAAAATCACCGCGGGGGATGAAGACCTTCTCACCATCAATCATCATGGCATTTGTGCCTGGCTCTGCCAGAGTGTTTGTACCCGTTTCCATTTTTGGAAACTTTTCAAAAAAACGCCTTCTTGCCATCTCTTTGATAAAACGAAACGATACGAAATTATAAGACCAGCGAAACCTCCTGACATCGTAATAAAGAGCATCGCTTTTGGGTACGATCGTTTCCAGATAAGATCTAAAATATCTCTCGTTATAAACACGCTTGAAATCAAGAGGTGTCTCAAAAAGCTTGTCTTTCCGAAATCGATTCAGATTATCACGCAAGTCATTCCCCTCATAAAAGAGGAAAAGAACGTGCTGGGGATCCTCAATCTTATAAAGCCAGGTTTTTCGAAGGTAGCGGTAGCGATTGATGGGTTTGCGAATCAGTGTCTCCAGTGGGCTTCCACCTGCAAAGCCGCACTCTATCGTATCAATGCCGGTCATCTGGTAGATTAAATCATGGGCGCCATAAGGCTCGTTTTTGTCCACGTCGTTGCCTTGGCCCCAATCTCCCCAGCCATCTGCGTTGGAGTCCCCCAGTAAAAGAATATAGTTATGCGGCATCGTGCTTTTTTTTGAAACTTCGCATAGCGTTTGAATCGGCTCGGGAATAGATTGTTGTTGACGCATGGGGATAAACGGCAAAAGATGCTTAAAAACGGCAAATTCAAAAATAAGATAAAGGATCAAGGACGGGATAACGGCGAACAAAAGATTTATAGAAAGTTCGCGGAATTTTTTCTTAGGTGGAAACGGGTTTTTTAGTTTCAAGGACAACCTTGCGGATAATCTCGCCTCTTGATCTGCCCACAGTTTGTGGCGAGAGCAACATGGGCAATTGTCGTGTTTTCGGTCTCGCCCGACCGATGCGACAAAACAGCAGTGTAGTCATTTTCGTGGGTCAAGTCAATCGCCTCCAAGGTCGCCTCCAAGACTCTTGAGAACTCGTTCAATGATGCGTGACAACGACTCGCCGTCACACTTGCCCGCAAAATATTCGGCATGACTTGCTTGGGCTTTAACGATGTCGTCTACGAATTTTGAATCAGAGAAGCAGCGGATCAGCGCAGAGCTAAACTCCTCTTGATTAGAAACCACAATGGCAACGCCTCGTTTTTGATAAACATCGGTAATGAGCGCATACGAACGGTTGAACACGATCACAGGCTTGCGGTGCATCAGCGCTTCGCAGATAACCGATGAGGGGGCGGTCACGATCACGTCCGCCCCCTTTTCCAGCTCAAAAATATCCGCATCGGACGCGAGGATTTCGACACAGGCTTGGCCGGCATTTTTTTTGACAAAATCCTTAAGCTCCGCGTTATCTCCGTATTTTGATTTGATCTGGAGGATCATTTCCGGGTTCCGCGAACCCGCCTCAAAAAGTGCTTTCAAGTGCACTTCTTCCGCCTCCCTCGAGACATTCGCCGCCATGCCCAGATGCGTATTCACAACCGAAAGAAACTCAAAGTCATAGGGGATAAACCCGCAGCTGCAATAAAGGATTTTCTTTTTTTTGGAAGAAAGCTGGGCGGTGGCATCCGATTGGGTGAGGCGCTTTTTCAGCACATCGTAACGGGGTACGCCGAGGGAATGTATTCTGGAAGGGGAATAAAAAATCTGCGCGTACGCCCTTTTCTCGAATTCGGAATTCACAAAAATATCCACGGAATTGTGTAAATCACGCCTTTGTTGGGACCCCTCGTCCGGATCCAGAAAGGCGCCTGCGGGAACTCCATGAGAAATAACGAATATTGGAAGATCAAGACGGCGCGCTTGAACCGCAACCTGTCTTCTTTGGGCGAATTCTTCATCAAGCAGCACCGCCCCCACGCCGCTCTTGGAAAGCAAGCCGTGTAATTTAAGGACGTCGAAGCTGAAATTGATGAGTCCAATTTTTTCAAATGACATGAAGATTGCGTTAAAAAAAACCGAAAAATCCCTTCCCTCGAAGGAGATCTCTTCCGGCCGGTCAAAAGGAGGATTTGATTTGAAGGGGTTCACCAGGCTTCTCCCCGCGGGGATTACCCGGTAAGCAAATCCGTTCTTCACGGCGAAACGGAATTGTTCAAAATTGAAGACGGTTTCCACATGAAGAATTTCACAGCCGGCGGCCTTTAAGCCGCAAAGCGTGCTCCCAAGGTGCCCCGGGCTTCCGGAAACAAGGAGGACCTTTTTTTGGCCGAATTTCCAGCGCTTGATCAAAAAAAAGGCGATCCGGTTGGTAGTGAACGTGAGGAAGGAACACGCAACTTCCCTGAGGGCCGGCTTTTTGCGGGGCTCCGGACTTTCGACCTCTTTTTCTATCTTAAGCTTGATTGGGAAACTATTCTCATGGCATGCGCGCTCAAGCGCCATTTCCAAAAGAGAACCTTGCCGTCTAAAAAGACGCAGGTCTCCGATCTTTTCATCGCGTACCGTTTTCTCCAAGACCAGCAGAAACTTCAAAGAAAAAAGAAGGCAGCTCCTCAGATCGTAAAAAAAAGAATCCAAGTAGAGGCTTTTCTCCTCGTCATTGCGGTATTTCTTGAGGAGAGTGAACATCGCCTCAAAAGCCCATTCGTTAATTTTGCGGTGCCTTGAGGCAAGCTGTTCTTCTCCCAGCAGAACCACATTTTTTGATTTCTTCAGGCAATGGCGGTACGCATCCGTATTCGTCGCCAAGAACAAGACGGTTTCGCCATGCGTGAAGTCTTGGGCAGAGTCCACCTCTTTTGGATTACGGACAATAAAACCGATCATGAATTGGGAGCTTTCTGGGTTGGACTAAAGTTCGAGAGGTCGTTGCTTTCCCGTCTAAAAAGGGCCTTCGAGATTTTTGACGGTATTTTGCACGCTCTCTTTTTCATAGGAGTGGCCGCAAACGGACGCGACGGCTTCCTGAATCTCTCTGGCTCCGGGATAGAATTTTTCTTCGAGACTTTCGCTAAAAGGCGCGCAGGCCTCGGGCCACACCACCCTTAAAGGGGGCCGCTTCAAATAGGAAAAAGCTCTTTCAGTGACCCCGGCAATAATTTCTCCCGCCACACCGCAGGGGCCCCAATCAGGGTCCACCGCCACTAACCGTCCGGTTTGCATGACGGAACGAACGATTGTTTCATGATCCAGGGGGCGGATCGTCCGCACATCAATCACTTCTACAGAAAGGCCTGTTTTCTCCAAAGCGGATGCGGCTTTGAGCGCGTCGCCGACAGCCGTTCCTATGGCAGCGACCGTGACATCGGATCCCGAACGGACCACCTCGGCCTTTCCGATCGGAGTGGTGTAATAACCGGACGGCACCGTCCCTTCATCCTGATCAAGCCACCGGTGTTGTATATAAATCACGGGCCCTGCGTCTTCGAGAGCCGCAAATAGAAGTCCCTTGGCATCCCTTGGGTTAGAAGGAACGACCGTTTTAATTCCCGGGATGTGCGAGAATATCGCGTGCATACTTTGGGTATGTTGAGCGGCGTTGCCCAACGCGCGTCCCACAGACACCATGACCACCATGGGCACCGATTGCTGATAGCCGAACATCGCCCGCCATTTGGCGGCATGGTTAAAGAGTTGATTAACCGTCAAAAGCACAAAATCCATGCGCGCGTGAATCAGGATGGGTTTGAGGCCCAGCGTAGCCGCGCCGATACTGATTCCCGTAAGCGCGTCCTCCGAAAGCGGCCCTTCGAACACCCGGTCTGCGAACTTTTTGGGAGTGCCGACTTCCCCGTGCCATACCCCCCGCGGATGGACGATAACACCCACTCCGATGAGAAATGCGGACGGATCATGCTCGAGCGCCATCATGGTCGCCTCATGGACGGCTTCACGAAATTTCACTGATTAAAAACCTCGACCGGGAGTGTCTGGGGAAAAGGCGAGGACTCCGCGAAGGCAAATGCGGCATCCAATAACGCCACGATCTCCGATTCCATCCGGCGGCCTTCTTCGGCAGTCACAAAATCACACGCTCTCAACAAAGGGTCCGCGGACCGCCAGTGGCTGCCTTCCTCCGGAGCGCGATAACCCAAATGATAATCTTCGTTTACTCCGCAGTGCTCAAGCATGCGATAGGTCATGCATTCAATAAGCGTTGGGCCTTTTCCTTCCCGCGCGCGGGAGACGGCTCGGCTAGCTTCCTCATACACGGCCTGGACGTCGTTGCCATCGACACGGACGCCTTCCATGCCGGCGCTTGCGGCGTGCTTGAATATTTCGAGTTGTTGCCGGCTCCTTCTTATCGGCATATTTGCCGCATAAAGATTGTTTTCGCATACAAAAACGATTGGGAGCCTTTTTAGCGCCGCAATATTCAGTGTCTCGTAAAACACGCCCTCCTCGGCAGCTCCATCACCGAAACTGGCGACGCACACCGAGTCTTTGTTCTGAAACCGCAGCGCCCAAGCCGCTCCTGCCGCATGGGCAATCGTGCCCGCGACGATGGCCGAACTTCCCATGACGCCGGCCTCAAGATCAATCAGATGCATCGAGCCCCCCAAACCCTTGCTACAGCCGTCTTCCCTGCCACGCAGCTCAGCGACCATTTTGTTCAGATGGCCCCCTTTAGCCAGATACCAACCGTGGGATCGGTAATAAGGAAAAACCTTGTCTTCGCGCTTAAGCGCGGCGCACATGCCAACCGCAACCGCCTCATGGCCTATGTAGAGATGAAGGGGAAATTTCATCCGGCATTTCACATAGTCGGCCGCGATCCGCTCCTCCGCTCTTCTGAGATAAAGAAGCTGGTAATATAACCGTTTTTTGAAATCGTCTTGCAAACTGCTTTTCATAAGTCCTAAAATTCTACCAGTTAAGATTGACACTGGCAAGGTCAGGCACAAGAGAGTTTCGTGTGTCTTAAATTGAGTGACGGCGGGTAATCTGGTAGATCTTTTCTATCCAATAAATCGTTTCAGCCGCATGCTGGAGCAT
>OBEQ010666948.1_pt1 | contig 15996 bp, 19 predicted proteins | sample 1670901 | NCBI WGS metagenome assembly OBEQ01 (sample SAMEA104232315, study PRJEB22302) | groundwater metagenome | biome: forest; feature: aquifer; material: groundwater | place: USA | collected 2011-08-07 | depth 5.4 m | reverse complement strand
CCATAAACTTTATAAGAATCAGTAGCGGAGAAATCAACTTTTAATCCAATATTAACCTCGAGTTCTCTTTCCAGGCGCTCTTTTAACTGTCGGCTGGTGACGAATTTTCCTTCCCGACCGGCAAATGGGGAATCGTTAACAAGAAAATTCAACGAGATAGTAGGTTCGTCTACTTTGATAGCCGGCAATGGTTCGACATCCGGCGAGGTAGAAACCGTCTCTCCTATATAAATATCCGGTAAACCAGCAACCATGACGATATCTCCTGCAAAAGCTTCAGATGTTTCTTTTCTTTCCATTCCACGAAATGTAAAAAGCTGGGTAATTTTTCCCGTTCCTACTTCTCCAGTTGGCTTTTTTACAAAAACGTTGTCCCCCACTTTCATGGTGCCATACCAAATTCTTCCTATTCCAAGGCGTCCTAAAAAATTATCATATCCAAGGTTGAACGGCTGAAAACGCAATGGGGCTTCAGAGTCAGAAGCCGCGGCAGGCACTTCTCTCAAGATCATATCCAAAAGAGGAGTGAGATCTTTGGAGTCGTCGCTCATATTCAACTTGGCGATGCCGGCTTTACCGTTAGCATAAATGGTCTTGAAATCCAGCTGTTCGTTATTGGCGCCAAGGTCCATAAATAGTTCCAGCACCTTCTCATGGGCCTCATCTGGTTTAGCGGCCGGCTTGTCTATCTTGTTTATTACCAAGATTGGCTTTAAGCCCAGTTCCAGGGACTTTTTTAAGACAAATTTTGTCTGAGGCATCGGACCTTCCTGGGCGTCAACTATAAGTAGGACCGAGTCAATTGAGCGAAGGACGCGTTCAACTTCAGAACCGAAATCAGCATGGCCCGGAGTATCCACGATATTTATCTTGGTATCTTTGTAAAACAGAGCCGCATTTTTGGCGTATATGGTAATACCACGCTCCTGTTCAAGCGCGTTGACGTCCATGCTGAATCCTTCCTCAACCATGCCCGTTTGTTTCATCAGAGCATCGGTTAAAGTAGTTTTTCCATGGTCTACGTGGGCGATTATAGCGATATTCCTTATTTCCACGGCTGTATATAATTAGCTATGCAAGAGTACATTCTATCTTAAAAACTGCCAAAAGTCAATAAAAAACCGCCTACTTGGCGGTTCTGGCAACTAAGCTGACGCTTGGTTTCTTCAACTTGCCCTTTATTTTCTTCAAGAGTTTATGATTACCTTCTGGGAAACCGGCACTCTTTATCCTCTGGGCCAAAAGGTAATACTTATAGAACTTAACGAATTCGTCCCATTCTTCTCTGGTCTTCATATAATAAACCCAGGCAATTTTTACAATTCTGGATTCAAAAGTATCCAAGTTCTCGGTAGGGTAAAAGGTATCCCCATTTTCGTATATTTCGTTAAACATTAACTCTTTTTCCAGTTTTTCTGGATCAGGGTCATTGTATAATCGGTCGACTCGAGCCAGACCAAATCTGCTCATTTCTGTCTCTATAACTAATACCTGGCCAATCATCAAACGGCCGAATTTTGTATCCTTGAACTGGACTTGCATAAGCCCTCGATTTAAAAAAACGTACCCAGATTAAAACATTAATTACAGTTTCCCGCAATGGTGTAGCCGGCTTTTTGGGCATCTGCTTCAGTTGAGAAACAGAGCTTGTTGGCTTCCTTTATCTGACCAAACTTGTCGGAGAGAAGGTAAGTGAAAGTGCCGTGAAGCACGCCCTTGCGAGGGGAAGGCGAGCAAAAGCGCGAGGCGTGCAAGCCGCTGGAAAGCCCCTTGCCGCCAGCCTCAACTCCAACAAGCCTCACCGGCTTGCAGGAAAAAAATGACTTGAAAATCCCTATTGCATTGCTTCCGCCGCCAACGCAGGCAACTATATAGTCCGGCAAGCCTCCAGGCGATTTTGCAAACTGCCTTCTCGCCTCCCTGCCTATTACGCTTTGGAAGTGCGCGACAATTTGCGGGAAAGGGTGCGGGCCCAACGCCGAACCGAGTAGGTAGTGCGTTGTTTCAACGCTGGCAGTCCAGTCGCGGAGGCACTCGTTTACCGCATCTTTTAGAGTCTGCGAGCCAGTGGTAACTGGCTTTACTTGCGCGCCAAGCAGCTTCATCCTAAAAACATTGGGCTTTTGCCTCTCAATGTCTTTTGCACCCATGTAAATGCACGCTTGCAAACCAAGGCGCGCGCAAGCTGCAGCCACTGCCACGCCATGCTGGCCGGCGCCAGTTTCGGCAATGATTCTTTTTTTGCCCAAGTGCTTTGCAAGCAGCGCCTGGCCAAGCGCGTTGTTGAGCTTGTGCGCACCCGTATGGAGCAAGTCCTCTCTCTTGAGAAAAATCCTGCAGCCTAGAAGCTTGCTCAAGTTAGGCGCAAAAGAAATTGGAGTTGGCCTGCCGGCGTACTGTGAGTTGAGCAGGGAAAGCTCTTTTTGAAACGAATGCGATTTCTTTGCCGAGTTGAAACCCAGTTCAAGCTCGCGCAAAGCCGACACCAGCGTTTCTGGGACAAACATTCCCCCAAATTTTCCAAAATATCCTTTAGCCATTTTTCCACCAACTCAAATTTTTACCTGAAAAGGCAGCTTGCCTTCAATGAAAAGCTCGTCAAAAACCCTCTCGACAACTGACTGCATGTTTTGCCCAAACTCGCGCGCTAGCACCTGCTCAACTCCCGCGCCTATTCCGAACCTGCACTTGGGCCGCGCGCTTATTTCGGCCGGAACAGCGCCTTCAAACGCCTTCCTCAAGACGAATTTTTCAACGCCATTTTTGACTTTCAGCGAAGGGTCTATGCCTAGGGCGAATTCAACAAAACGGTAGTCCATGAAAGGAACGCGGCCCTCAACGGAGTTTGCCATTGAAATCCTGTCAAGGCGGGCTAGGTGCCTTAAGAAAAGCGACTGCACGGCGTGTTCTAGCTCCATTTGCAAGCCAAATTTCCCTCGCTGTGCGTAAACCGGCATGAACAAGTCAGGGTAGCCTGCAAAAAGCTCGTCAGCCCCCTCGCCAGAAAGCACAGTTTTAACGCGAGTGCGAACTTGCGAAAATACCTTGAACATTGGAATGGAAGTTCGAAGCAATCCAGCATCAAAAGACTCTAAGGCGTACACCACGCTTGGAACCAGCTTGCAAATCTCTTCCTCTTCAAGTGGAACCTCGTGGTGCCTGCTGCCAATGAACTCTGCAACCTGGCGCGCCTCGCTAAATTCGTTTGCGCCAACCGAGCCAACGCAGAACGTGTCAAAGCTCTTTCCAAGCTTGTTTTTCAAAAGGGAGCACAGTATGCTTGAGTCAAGCCCTCCTGAAAGCAGCGCGCCCAATGGCGCTTCGCTCAAGCTCATCTGTGAAACAACGCTTTGCAGCTTTTCCCTAAGCAGTGAAAAAGTTTCCTCCTGTGAAACTGGCGCGCTTGGAGAGAATCGGTAGTACTTTTCTTCGCAAAGCGCAGCTGCATCGCCCGCCTGGAACTTTAGCATCGAGCCAGGCATCACTTGGAAAACTCCTTTGAATGGCGTGTAGTTGCCGTATGGCCTAAAGTAGCTTTCAAGCGGCTCGCTCCCCCGCTCTCGGAGCGCAGCACCACAGGCAAGCAGCGCCTTTATCTCCGATGCAAAAACAAGTGAATTCCTTTCTGCGTCAAAACAGTAGAACAGCGGCTTTACGCCAAGCCTGTCCCTGCACAAAAGCACGCGGCGCTTATTGGAGTCGTACAAGGCGAATGCAAACTCGCCTGAAAGGAAGGGCAAGAACTTGTCGCCAAACTGCTCGTAGGCGTGCACTATCGCCTCGGTGTCGGCATCGGTTGAAAAAACGTGCCCTGCAAGCTCGAGCCTTTTCTTTAGTGCAGGGTAGTTGTAAATTTCGCCGTTGAGGACAACTGCAACAGAGCCGTCCTCGGAAAAAATGGGTTGCCTGCCGCTTGCAATGCCGTTTATTGACAGGCGGCACGAGCCAAGCGAAACACCTTCCTCACAGAGCATGCCCTGCTGGTCTGGCCCGCGGTGGGCCATGCAGGAAAGCATCGCCTGCAAACTGCTCCGCTCGAGTGCGCCTATGCTGCCGGCTATCCCGCACATTGCAAGGCACCTCCAAAAACGGAATGGCAACAACTAGAGTAGTTGCAAAACGTCAGATGGAATGAAACGATAAATAGCGCGAGAGCTAGGCGAGAGGGGCTATGCCCAAATGCAATTCCTTGCCTTAAACTCCATCAGTATCGAATCAATAAGAGCGGCGCGCAATAAAAGACTTTCTAATGCAAGGACGGCTAGAAAGGCAAAAACCTTAAATACTACACTACACTATAGTGTAGTGTGATGTAGATGGCAAATGTTTTTCTCAACGACGACGCGTACGCGAGGCTGAAAGCTGCCAAAAAGGAGAACGAAAGCTTTAGCGATTTGGTACTTAGGGAAATGCCGGTCCAAAATCGTATCAAGGAGTTCCTGGGCAGCTGGCAAGGCAACGACATGAAAAAAATCATTTCTGAAATAGAAAGGGAGCGCGAACGATAGTGGAAACTTTTTTGCTTGACTCAAGCACAATACTGAATGTGCTTTTTGGCAGCCCTGCGGGGCAAAAGGCTTCCAAGCTCGTTTCAAGCGGGCTGGCTGCAACGAGCATAATTTGCTATTGCGAAGTCCTTAACAAGTCCAATGTCCAGAGGCGCAAGACCGCCGAGGATTTTCTTTCAACGCTAGTTATATTCCCGGTTTCATTTGCAGATGGAAAAACTGCCGTGGAAATCCAGGACGAATGCCGTAAAGAAGGCGGTTTTGTGCCAAGCACCGACTGCCTCATTGCCGCCACTGCGACAAACCACTCCGCCACCGTATTAACCTCAGACAAGGACTTTGAAAGAATTCGGCAAGTGAAAAAAATAATCCTAACAGATTGAACACTTCTTTTATGCAATTCAGTACAGCGGCGTGTCGTGCTCCATCTTCTGCCCCAGCCAAAAGCCCACTAGCGAGAAAACAAGGATGAAAGGCAGGGTGCAGAAGGCAAAGGGCGTCGAGCCGCCTCCTATCACGCTGCTCTCGCCTATTACGCATGCAGATGAGCCCTCGGCTACAGTGCCGGCAATCCAGCCTACCACTGCGCCAAACAACAGCCCTATCATTATCTTGTTCATTCCCATTTTCTAATCACTTGCCATCTTTGTTCTGTTCTCCAAGTACTTTGGTAAACGTTTTTCCTTTATAGAGCAGGGCCTTGATTATTGGCTCGAAGTGCTCGCGGCCGTCGACTGAAACTTTCACCAAAAATCTCCTGCCAGCCACCCTGTGCAAAAGCATGGAACCTATTTTCCTTCCTTTCTGGGTAAGCTCAACATGCTGTTTGTCGGAAGCGTGTTCATCGTCGCTTATGTGCAGCCCATAGCCCTTTGTTTTAAGCGCTTCCCTGAGCTTTTCAGCAGTTGTAAACAAGTACTCCCTTTGCCCAACAGGCTTAAGCGTTGTAGCATACCAATTTCCTCCCTCGCCGTGTTTTTCAGGTAGATATGGCCCTCGCGCTTCCAAAGTAAGCATTTGAGAAGCGCCAGCTATCAAGGCTACTCTAAGCGAGTCCAACGCCCAATGGTTTTTCAAAAGCGCTTCTATTCCCAAAGGACGAGGACTCTGCCGCACGTGGTCAATTTCAGCAAACTCAATGCCCCGCCACTTCAACTCTCTCACTGGACTTCCTTTGCCAGGGGCAGGTGGGGGCAAAACGTCGTACTTGCCAACGGGAGTCAAGCCCGTTTGAGCCGCACGCCTTAGGACTCTACGCGACTCTTTGAGTGCTTTCAAAATTTGTTCCGCCATTTGCAAAAACTCATTTTGCCGGTAAAACTACAACACCTATTTTTTCGCCTGGCCAATCAAGTACTCTGTTATAACCCGCACGCCTGCGCCGGTGCCGCCCAAGCCTAGGTAAGGCTTTGGCCGCGTGTTCCAGCCGGTTCCTGCAATGTCAAAGTGCGCCCACTTTGTCTCGCCCACAAAAGCCTTCAAAAAGCACGCTGCGGTTATTGCGCCTGCAACGCCGCCCGCCTCGCCAATGTTTTTAATGTCGGCAACGTCGCTCTTGTTCTTCTCATCATATTCCTTCCAAACAGGCAGCCTCCACACCCACTCGCCGCTCTCCATTCCAGCCTCGTACAGTTTCTGCGCGAGTTCGTCGTTGTTGGAAAACAGGCCGGCTGCAATGTCCCCTAGCGCCACTACGCACGCGCCTGTAAGCGTTGCCAAGTCCATTACTACCTGCGGCTTGAACTCTTCTATTGCATAAGTTAACGCGTCGCTCAAAATAACCCGCCCCTCGGCGTCGGTGTTGAGAACTTCAATTGTCTTCTGCTTTTGCATAATAATGTCGCCTGGCTTGTAGCCGCCGCCCCCAAGCACGTTTTCAGTCAGTGCAATAACGCCCACCAAGTTGACTTTCAGCTTGAGCTCTGCGGCAGCCTTCATTATGCCAATTGTAGAGCAAGCGCCTACCTTGTCGAATTTCATCTTGTCCATGTCGCCTGCAGGCTTTATGGAAATTCCCCCCGAGTCGAAGGTAACTCCCTTGCCTACTACTGCAAAAGGCTTTTCGTTGCCGCCACCCCAGTACTCCATCACAACAAAGCGAGGCTCCCTTGAACTTCCACCGTTGACTGCCAGCAGGGCGTGCATCCCGCGCTTCTCAATTTCCTTCTTGTCAAACACAGTGCACTTGAGCTTTAGGCCGTCGCATACTTTTTTGGCCTCGTTTGCCACAAACTCCGGCGTGGCTACGTTGGGCGGCTCGTTTGCAATCACCCTGGCGAAGTTAGTCGCATCCCCGATTATCTTGCCTGCACGCGCGCCATCCAAGGCGTGCTTCTCAAAATCCTTTTCAACGAAAAACGAAACAGTCTCCAGCTTCTTTTTGTCCTCTTTTTTAGTCTCGGCTTTTCCAACAGGGTTGTTCTTGTACTTGTTAAACTCGTATGAAGCGAGCTCTAGCGCCTCTGCGGCTGCGCGGGCGTACTTGCCTTCCTTGCCTTTCTTGACAGGCAGCCTTGCAATTAAGTGGGTTGCGCCGCAGGCGGGCACGGCGTTTGCAAGCCTCCCAAAAGCCTTTCTCACGCACTCACGGCAGAGCTTCTCTTCCTTGCCCAAGCCAACTAGGAAAACTTTGCTTGCAGGCAGGTTTCCAAGCGAGTCGATTTCAATCATTTCGCCTTCCTTGCCGGAAAACTCCTTGCTCTCGCGGGCGCGCTTGAGCGCGCCTTTAAGCTTGCCGTCTAAGAGCTCAAAGTGCTTGCCTGTGAAAGCTCCTTCAAAGAAGAACTGCGCCAAAGCAGGCGTCTTTTCTGCATACTCGTCGCCGTGTTTTACTGTAAACTCCATTAATACCACCCCAATGAACAAGAAAAAATAACTTACTTGATTTTACAAGCAGAGCCAATAACCGCCTCAAGCAATTTATATTTATAGTTCAAGTGCCAAAAATAGAGTATGGAACAGCATACTGAAAGCACGCAGCAAACCAAGGCAATTGCAGGGCAGGAAAAGCACGAAATCCCAGAACTTACTGGGCAGACTGAGTCGCAGGCGCCTAAAATAAGCAAGGAAATGACCGTTGGCGATCTTGTTGCCAAATACCCGGAAACAGTGGAAGTAATGCTTTCGCACGGATTGCATTGCGTGGGCTGCCACTTCAACCCCTTGGACACAATAGAGAGCGGCTGCAGGATACACGGGATAAGCGAGCATGAAATGCTTTCGATGCTTGACGAAATAAATGAAGTGATTGCAAGCAAGAAAGCACCCAGTGCAACTCCAGAAAACGCGCCGCTAGTGGAAATAACCCCTGTTGCAGCAAAGAAACTTGCCGTGATGATGCAATCTGAAGGAAAAGACGAATCACTTCTGCGCGTGGCACTTGCGGCAGGCGGATGCGCCTGCCATTCATATTACATGGAATTTGAGGAATCGCCAGCCGAAAGCGACTTGGTGCAAAAAACCGCGGGAATAAGCGTGCTGGTTGCCCGCGAGCTGCAAGACAAGGTGCGCGGAACGATAATCGACTACCACGAGTCGCTTAACTCCAGTGGCTTTGTCATGCGCAACCCAAACGCAAAGCAGGCATGCGGCTGCGGAAAAAGCATTTCCGCCTAATTTTCAATCAATGCCACTAAAGTCCTTCCACACGCCATTTGAGGCAATAATAAAAGCTTTGGCGGGCTAACAAACACTAGTTGGCATGAAAAACTTCACCAAAGGGCTGTTCTTCTCTAAAGTAGCGCTAGCCACCGACCACGCAGGCTGGCAGCTTAAGGAGGCAGTCAAGAAAATGCTTGTAGAAAAAGGCTTTGAAGTCAAGGACTTTGGCGCGTTTTCCTCCCAAAGCAGCGACTACCCCGACTTCATTCTACCCGCCTGCCAGGCAGTTTCAAAAAGCGGCGGCGAAACGGTCGGGTTTGTCTTCGGCGGCAGTGGGATAGGGGAGTGCATTGCCGCAAACAAAGTGAAAGGAATTCGCGCGGCAATCGCTTACAGCAGCGAAACTGCAAGGCTTTGCAGGGAGCACAACAACGCCAATGTGCTTTGCCTCGGCGGGCGCACAATGAAGCAAAAAGACGCGCTCAAGTGGGCAGAGGAATTCCTCAACACGCCCTTCTCTGGAGAGGAGAGGCACGTGCGCAGGCTCAACAAGATAGCGCAATATGAAAAGAACAGCAAGTAAAGTTACAATACAAAAAGTGAAACAAATGGCCGCACAAATTACAAAAGATGAAAAGGTACTTAGAAAGATTGCCAACGAAGTGCGTAAAGACGTAGTGCGCATGACTACAGCCGCGCAAAGCGGACACCCCGGCGGATCACTAGGCCTGTCCGATGTTTACACTGCACTGTATTTTTCCGGCGTTTTCAAACACGATGTAAAAAACCCGCAGGCAGAGACGCGCGACAGGCTGATTGTAAGCAACGGGCACATCTGCCCAGTTTGGTACGCCGTGCAGGCACAGGCAGGCTATTTGCCGCGCGAAGAACTGCTTACTTTTAGAAAACTCGGCTCGCGCCTGCAAGGCCACCCCACGCGCGCAAGGCTGCCGACAATCGAGTTAAGCACCGGCTCTCTCGGCCAAGGCCTTTCTGCAAGCGTTGGCTATGCAATGGGCTTGAAACTGCAGGGAAAGGCAAACAAAGTTTTCTGCTCAGTGGGAGACGGCGAACTAGAAGAAGGCGCAACTTGGGAAGCTGCAATGGCAGCAGCACACTACAAGCTTGAAAACCTTATTGTTTTCTGTGACAGGAACGGCCTGCAGCAAAACGGTTCAACCGAGCAACTTATTGGTCTGGAGCCTTTACGCAAAAAGTACGAGGCATTCAACTGGCGGGTAATTGAGGCAGACGGGCACGATTTTGCAAAAATAATTTCTGCGTTTGAAGAAGCACGCGATGGAAAGAAATCCGGCGGAAAGCCAACAATCATACTGTTCAAGACTGTGATGGGCAAAGGCGTGGCATTCATGGAAGGCGACCACCAATGGCACGGAAAAGCCCTGCCCCCCGACAAGGCCGAACAGGCATTGAAGTTGCTTGAAGAAATTGGAAACAAGATTTGAGTTGATTAAATGGATTTGAAACAAGCACAACAAGAAGTTGCCGAACTCAAGGAAAAGCTTGCTGCCAAATACGGTAAAGAAGACGCCTACGCTCTGGTAACAGACTTGGCAGAGGAAGTTGGGGAAATATCTAAGGCAGTCAAGGGCGAAGAGGGAATAGCCGGAAAGGAGAAGGAAAAAGGCAAGATAGGCATGGAACTCGCTGATGCAATTTTCAGCGTGTGCGCCCTTGCAAACTATTACCAAACCGATTTGGAAGAAGATTTCAAAAAAATCACTGAAGGAATTGAAAAAAGATTCCTTAAGTAAAAAAATGAGCTGAAAAAAATGGCAGTGAAACTCGCGCAAGACATTTTCGGCAAGCCCTCAATGGAGGCAACTCGCGACGGGTTTGGAAAGCAGCTTGTGGAGCTGGCCGAAAAAGACTCGAAGATTATTTCTTTGAGCGGCGACCTCAACGACAGCGTGCGCCTCGACTGGCTGCGCGAAAAGCACCCGGAAAAATTCGTGCAGGCAGGCATAGCGGAGCAGAACATGGTCGGGATGGCTGCGGGGCTCTCGCTTGCGGGCTTTACGCCGTTTGCCGCGACTTTCGGCGCGTTCATGTTCCGCGCAGCCGACCACATACGCGTAAGCATAGCATTCAACAACTTGAACGTCAAGCTTGTTTCAACCCACTGCGGAGTCACTACGGGCGAGGACGGCGGCAACGCGCAAGTACTCGAAGACATTTCATTTTTCCGCTCGCTGCCCAACTTCAAGGTAATCGTACCGTGCGACTCGCTTGAGGCACGCAAGGCTACGGTTGCTGCAAACAACTTGCAGGGGCCAGTTTACCTGCGCTTGGGAAGGGAGAAAACTCCGATAATGACTCTACCAGAAACGCCTTTTGAAGTTGGCATGGCGCAGGTTTTCAAGGACGGCAGCGACGTTGCAATAATTGCGTGCGGAGTGGAAGTGTACGAGGCCTTGCTTGCGGCGCGCGAGTTGGAAAAGAAGGGGATTTCAGCGCGCGTTATAAACTGCCCTTCAATAAAGCCCCTAGACGAGAAGACAATTCTTGCAGCTGCCAAAGAATGCGGCGCAATAGTCACTGCAGAAGAACACCAACGCAACGGCGGGCTTGGAGGAGCAGTAGCGGAACTGCTTTCCTGCAAGCAGCCAACTCCAATGGAATTTGTGGCAGTAGACGATTCTTTCGGCGAGAGCGGAACCGGCGTAGAGCTTCTCAAAAAATACGGCTTGACTTCAAGCGACATTGTAAAGGCTGCGCAAAAGGCTCTTTTGAGGAAAAATTAGAGGAATGAAATGAAACTCGGCAATATACACGACATTACTTTGGAAATTTCGCCCGCAATGGTAGTCTACCCCAACAACCCCTCGCCCGAAATCTTTCTTTTGCGCAAAGTGCCCCAAGCTTCGTCTGCCCTTTCCAAAATATTGCTCGGCTCCCATACCGGAACGCACATTGATTCTCTTGCGCACGTGAAAGAGGGCGGCAGTGGATTGGAAAAAATACCCCTAGAGGCAATGGTGGGTGAGTGCCGCGTGCTTGATTTGACGCACTGCAAGCAAGTGAACAGGGAAGAGCTTGAAAAGCACGCCTTGAAGAAAGGTGAAATCATCTTGCTTAAGACAGATAACGCAAACCACGGGTACGAAAAGTTCCGCGAGGATTTTGCGCACATCACTGTAGACGGTGCGCAGTATTTGGCCGAAAAGAAGGTACGGACTGTAGGCGTAGACTACCTTTCCGTTCAAAAATTCCACTCCGGCAACCAAACAGTGCACTTGGCATTGATGGAAGCGGGGATAACGGTTTTCGAGGGGCTTGACTTGCGCGCAATAAAGCCGGGCAAATACTTTTTTGCCGGCCTTCCTTTGAAGATAAGCGGAATTGACGGCGCGCCTGCCAGGGTGGTTTTGATTGAAGCAGTATGATTTGAAAAAATCAAGCCAAGCGAAGGAACCGAGGTGGAAACGCCGGGCCATTAAAGCAAGGGTTGAAGCTAGGAACGCAGTAACCCGGGGCTACCGGCCAAAAGAAGTTAAAGTCGCCAACAAATTACTGCTAGAAATCATGAACAACAGGCACATGACACAAATATTTCGCAATTTAGCAGTGCATGCAGAGAGCCAAGTTTTTACTGAGGAAGCTACGCATGCCATAGGGGTCAGCGTTCTTTGCCACGCCTTCAAGACGTTAAACCAACGCAATCACCTAATGGCACAGGTTAGGAAACACCCTAAAAGTTTCAAGCTGCCACTCGACGTTTTCGGGACAATATTTGAGTTCAAGCACGCGCTTCCAAGGCTTAACACCCACATAAGGGTGGTCTCAAGGGGAGGCCACTGCACAATAAAGTTCGGAAAATAGGCTTCCACTGCAAAGAATTCGCCAACTGAATAAAGACCGCCCGTGATTGAAAATGAAGTGGCTGAAAAAGAAAACGTCCAAACCTGGGCCTGTTTACAGGGTTTTTTTGGAAAAACTCCCAACTGGTGCGACCAAACACGAACAAAACCAGCGGGCGCTTGCCAACGCAATGCTGCGCACTGAGCCGGTGCCTAAACTTGTCGAAAAACTAGAGGGACATGTTTCCACCGGCGAGCTTACACATAACTTTGCAGTAAGCGTGCTTTCCGGACTGCTTGAAAAAATTTCTTCACACGAAAAAAGCCTTTCTGGGGAAATGATGATACGCGGAGCCACCCGGCCGCAAACTTTCCCAGGGGAAATGAAGGAATGGCGGGAAACGCCTGGAGCAACTTTGCACGACCACCCCCTCTCACCCGTGCTAATACAATGGGTGGGCGCTTCAGGCTACATAGAAACCCCGACTGGAAAGGGCGTTGCAATTGACTTGTACAGGAAGACTTTCAACATTAACTTGAAGCCGGGCAAAAAGTAGCGCTATAAAGCTCGCAACACCGATTATTTGGAGGAGATTTGGGTGTCCCCCGGATTCATAAAAAATAGAATGCTTGAGGCAATAAGGAAAAAACCGGCAGCTGTTGCAACATCACATAGGCTTTGGGTAATGAATGCGCTACTTGCACACCACCATATGCAAAATATTATTCAAGCTCTGGAATTAAACACCCATGAAGGAGAACTCAAAGATGAAACGGCAGTTTCCGTCGCTCGGCAAGCTGGAGAATTCCTTATGAATAAAGCCATCACAGCCCATCGCGACATTCTAACGCTAGCTAAAGCCCGGACAAAAGGAGTTAAAACTTTCGATCAACTCTTAGGCTACGACCCTTTCCCTGAAGCATATCACATTGAAGCAGTTGACACACCCACTGGACAAAAAATAAGGCTTTACTCAGAGGAAAATAGGTGCGTGTTACAAATTAAAGACAAAACAGCAAGTACCCCCAGGAGGAGATTTTCGTGAAACTTGGTTTTATTGGACTTGGAAAGATGGGAAAGAACATTGTCGAGCAGGCGCTTGAGAAAAAACACGAGATAGTAGTTTACAACAGAACTCAAAGCAAGATGGACGAGCTAGTCAAGCTAGGTGCAACTCCCTCAAGTTCACACAAGGAACTGTGCTCAAAGCTTTCCAAGGAAAAGCAAAAAATAGTCTGGCTGATGGTTTCAGCGGGCGATGCAGTTGACGAGCAGCTAAAGGAATTGCTGCAGCACCTTTCAAAAGGTGACATTGTAATAGACGGCGGCAACTCGAATTTCAAAGACTCGATGAGAAGGGCCGAAGAGCTAAAGAAGAAAGGAATCTTCCTGCTTGACATTGGTACAAGCGGAGGCATGGAGGGCGCACGGCACGGCGCGTGCTTTATGGCAGGCGGCGAAAAGGAAGCGTTTGCAAAAATCGAGCCTCTGCTCAAAGACTTGGCCTGCAAGGGAGGATACGCTTTGCTTGGAAAAAGCGGCGCAGGCCACTTCTCGAAAATGGTGCACAACGGAATAGAGTACGGCATGATGCAGGCGCTCGGCGAAGGCTTTGCGCTAATGCAGTCAAGCGAGTTCAACTACGACTTGAAAAAGACCGCGCACTTGTGGAACAGTGGAAGCGTTATACGCTCGTGGCTTGTAGAGCTTGCGGCAAGGGCTTTTGAAAAAGACGGAAAGCTCGAGCAGCTCGAAGGAGTGATTTACGACTCCGGCGAAGGCAAGTGGACGATTCAATACGCACTCGACAAGCAAGTCAGCATACCGGTGATTGCCAACTCTCTGCTCGTACGCTATTCTAGCAGGGACGGCGAAAAGTTTTCCAACAAGGTTGTTGCAGCCCTACGGCGCGAGTTTGGCGGACACGAAGTGAAATCCAAGGACAAAAAGTAAACTGAAAGGAAAAGATTTAAACGGATTTGGTCGAAATGGAGGAAATGCTTGGCGTTGGGCTAAAGAGAAGCGAAACGGGAGTGCACTCGTTCGAGCTCCCAGTTCCAAAAATTGAGAAGCCAACGCAAGTGCTTGTACGCATAAAGGAAAACGGCATTTGCGGCTCCGACACAAACATGGTAAAGCACGACTACAAGGACATTGCCCAGGACCGCAACGAAATAGTGCTCGGCCACGAGGGAATGGGCGTAGTTGAGAAAGTAGGCAAAAGCGTCAAAAAACTGAAAGTCGGCGACTTTGTGACAATGACTGTAAGGAGGCCGTGCGCGTTCTGCGCCCCTTGCAAAAACGGGAGAAGCGACTTTTGCCAAACCGGCCTTTTCAACGAAAGAGGCATACACAAGCTCGATGGCTTCCTCACGGAATTTGTCGTAGACGAGGAGGAATTCATAATCAAGGTACCAAAAGGGCTCGAAAAGTACGGCGTCCTCTCAGAGCCGCTAAGCGTGTGCGAAAAAGCACTTGAGCAAATTCTCTTCGTGCAATCGCGCATGCCTTGGGACTGCGGGCACGCAAACCACGACTGGAAGGGAAAGGAATGGGGCGGGTGCAAAAACGCAGTGGTGCTCGGAGTGGGGCCAATAGGCTTTCTTTCGGCGGCGCTTTTGCGACTAAAGGGCTTTGAAGTAACTGTAGTTTCACGCACAGAGAAGAGCGACTCGCGCGTTGCACTCACCAAGAGGCTTGGCTGCGAGTATTTCACAACGCGTGAGCAGGAACCGGAGGAAATTGGCAGCCAGCTCACTGAAGGCGGCAAGCGCATTGACTTGGTTTTTGAAGCAGCTGGAGCGGCGGAGCTTGCATTTCGCATGATTCCATTCATCTCCCGCAGCGGCTCTTGCGTGCTTACCGGAATACCACACAGAGAAATCAAGGCAACTTTAGAAACAAAAAACAGGCCTATGCCCTCGCAAGAGCCTTCCTCAGTAGATTCTAAAATTCTCATGCGGCAGATTACTCGCCACAACCTTGCAGTGATTGGCAGCGTCAACTCCAACCGCACGCACTTTGAAAATGCCCTCGAAAGCATGCGCGAAATCAACAAGGAATTCGGCAACATCCTGGGCGAGTTTGTCTCAATGCGCGTGCCGCTTAAAGAGTTCAAACGCGCCTTCGAGGCAGAGAAGATAATGAAAGCGGTTGTCGAAATAGGCTAGGCGATTGCAAAATGATTCCCGGTTTCGAGCACGTTTCCCGCCAAAGCCCTCAACGGGACTATTTTGTGATCAAGGGGGCAGTGCCGATAAAGTTTTCTGGAAAAGATGCTTCTGCCAAAAGGAGAAGCTTGGCAAAGTCGCTTTCAAACCTTTTTAAAAAACACGGAATCCTCACCTCGGCTTCAGGATATGGCAGCGCATATTACGGCGGGGCAAAGCAAGATAGCGACACTGAAATAGCGGGGCTGACCGAAAGGAAAAGGCCGTTTCGAACCGATCTCGTCGCACGTCATCCTGTTACTGGCGAAACGATTCGCGCAACAGTTTTCGGCTTTCCAGTGGGGCACTCAAGCCTCACGATTGGCACCAGAACCACTGCAGGCTTAACAAAAATACCGCGGCCATATGGCTTCACTACCCTAAGCTTTCCCAACCTTTTTGGAAAAAATACTTTCGTTCAACTTGCAAGCGTTGACGCCGTTGACTTGGTTCGGCGCTCCCTGCACAAACTATATTCTGGCGGCAAGCCAATAGTAACCCCAACAATGGTTTTGCGAGAAATCCTCCACATGGAAAACAAGGTCAACCCCACGCCAAAGAAGCTCAAAAACAGGCTGGTGCGGGGGCTGGGCACAATACTGCTTGTAAACGTCAGAAAGGCAATGCGCTTGCTTCCACAGGTGCACCCGCTTCCGCCAGGCGCTGCCACAAAGAAAGGTGGGAGCGAAAACTCTGTTCGCTACCGGATTTCAGACCAGATAACTAAACTCCAGCTTGAACCGGAAAAAAACGAGCTCGACCCTTCGCGGCTAGAGGAACTGGAATTCAGGCGCAAAAACATCAAGCCACTCGTGGAAGAATACCTTATTCCATTGCTCCAGGAGCACAAAACCAAT
>OBEQ010684692.1_pt1 | contig 15997 bp, 17 predicted proteins | sample 1670901 | NCBI WGS metagenome assembly OBEQ01 (sample SAMEA104232315, study PRJEB22302) | groundwater metagenome | biome: forest; feature: aquifer; material: groundwater | place: USA | collected 2011-08-07 | depth 5.4 m | reverse complement strand
GGGTGCGATTAAAACTGATGTGGAGATGTTTAGGCTGCACACTTTCCCACCTCGATCCAATATTGATTCCAACGCTTGTTAGCTCGGTTAAGTCGCAAGGCCAACATGTGATCCGCGTTAGCTGCTAGCCACCATGCACCTGGAAGCTTCAAACGCTTTTGCACAATGTAGCGATGTGCACTCTCAATTTCTCCTGAGCCTATAGGTAAGTCATTGGCGAGCGCGTGTTTATAATCGAGTTGATGCTGCCGATTGGATATATACCGATGGCACTGTCGCACGGGTGCATCCGTGTCAGCCACATCTGGCGTTTCAATAAGGGGATGCAGAGTTTGAATGACTTCTTGGGCGCGCCCAGTCTTAAGACGCTCTTTATTCTCGGTCATCCAGGCTTCGCACTCCTGCGGTGTTGACGTGACAGCTTTTGCTACAGGACTCAAGTACTCGCACAAATGAAAGAAATCCACCAAATAGCTGCCTTGTGCGCCAAATTGTTGATCCACCTGATCGGCGATCCATAGCGCTCCGTCTCCCACAGCGTGAACACGACTGTTCGTGCCCAGGCCGACAGCCTTGGCGCATGCAAACAGCTGTTGGCCCGCCGTCGCCACATCACCTTGTAGTGTTCCGCCGTAGGCAAGCGTCTTGCTCCCCTTGGTGTGCGCTAAACAAAGCTTAGCTTCTTTCCATTGCAGCTTCTTACCTTTACGCTTGTCCTTTTGCTCCGAATCCGGCTCTACAATTGGCACCATACCTCCATCCATTTCGGCAATGACCTCTTTAGATCCGGTTTGGGTCGGCCACGCTTGATCGATCTCCATCGCCTCAAATATCGCTTGCGCATGCCCCTCAGTAATGTGGCGTATGGTGCTCTCCGCCAACATTACACCATAGTGTTCTACCAGCTTATCCATCACTTGGGCGAATGGCACATCGGCACCAAAGTCGGTAACTGCTCGCTGCAATGGCCTTGAACAGCATCGGTTACTGATCTTGGCGCTTTGCACAAAAGCTCGAACACGCTTGTTACCATGGCGATATTGCGGCTCTTCTACTTCAATATCTCCGAATGTCGTATGCCAACACAGTTTTTTTTACCCTCGCTCCAGACCTCGCCTGTTTGACGGATCTCCGCCGATGTCTTTTCTACCTGCTCGCTCGCCCACGCTTGCAAACTCTCCTGCCCCATACGGCGTATCTCCTCTATGATCCGCATTTCCGCAGCGTCTGCCTCTCTTAGGTCGCCCGCTTCGTTTTCAACAGCCAGCAACAATGACTCCATCCTATTGCGCAGGTGAGGATGGGCCACCAGTTTCTTCAATAATTCTTCATCGCTCAATAAATTGGCAGTCATTGCTTTGTTCCTTTCTAATCAGAAATGCGTATTTTAACTCCACATCAGTTTTAATCGCACCCGTTGGTATTGTTATTGCACTGCGGAATCCAAAGTATGAAAACAATATCCCGGCATAAATACGCTGCTACTCAAGCTTGGCCGGTGATTACAGAAGCCGAACAATTTCTTTTATTTAAAAGCAAGAGCAGACGCTGCAATTGGACTGATTGATAGAAAATTCATAGCAGTGCCGAGGGGCAATGGTACTGAGGGACAATGGTACTAACGGACAATGTTACTGAGGGGCAATGGTATGAAATCAAACGGAGAAATTCTCTCGTTGATTGTGTTGCTAAATACTATGATTCTTCAACGATGGAATGCTTTAACTTTGGAACTTGTGCGGGTCCAATCAAACCCGCTTGGTCTGTTCCAGACCCAGACACACTTTATTAATCTGGTTACTGTTTGCAGTAACGCACATCGCGAGAGTTGCATGGAAAGCATGAAAAAAAATTTTCGTTGAATTGGAATATTTCCTCTCACTTTTACTTTTACAGAAGGATGTTGATATGTCTGAAAAGCCCACGCCTCACCAAAACCATCTGCTGGCTGCCCTGCCAGCGGAAGTTCAAATTCGCCTGTTTCCTCATCTCAAACTGGTGCCACTGGTGCTCGGCAAGGTCTTGTATGAATCAGGGGACTCCCTGCGACACGTCTATTTTCCAACCGACTCCATTGTGTCTCTGCTCTACGTGATGGAAAGCGGCGCGTCGGCGGAAATTTCCGTGGTGGGCAACGAGGGACTCATTGGCGTTGCTGTATTCATGGGCGGCGAAAGCACCCCGAGTCGGGCGGTTGTGCAAAGCGCTGGTTACGCCTATATGCTGGAGGGGCAGCGACTCAAAGATGAGTTTAATCGCCACGGTGAGTTATTACAGTTGATGCTTTGCTACACGCAATCTCTGATTACACAGATGGCGCAGACGGCGGTTTGCAACCGTCACCACTCGATTGACCAGCAACTATGCCGATGGCTGCTGCTTTCTCTGGATCGCTTATCAAGCAATGAACTGATCATGACCCAAGAACTGATCGCCAACATGCTCGGTGTACGCCGCGAAGGCGTCACTGAAGCTGCCGGGAGGTTACAGAAGCTTGGCGTCATCGAATACATCCGCGGACATATTACAGTGTTGGACCGACTCAAACTTGAGGGGCTGAGTTGTGAGTGTTATGCGGTAGTCAAGAAAGAGACCGATCGACTACTACCCTACATTCCACCGCGCCAAGTTAAACCTATAGTACACAGTAAAAGCTGTAGCGAGAGCGCCTAAGGAGCAGCATTTGTTAAAAATTAAATAAAACACTAACGCTTGCCACATCAACGTCGGAAGAGCCGTCGACATCGGCACCAATTTCATTTTGGCTTAATTCTACTTTGTAACGTTCCATTTCGAGTCGAAGTGCGATTGAGCTGCTTTTACTTTCACTGAGATTAAAATCCGCGCCTACGCCGTAAAAACTTTCATTTCCATTCAATGTGTCGCTAAACGTATCAAGAACCTCTACTTTGTCTTTCCACCACAGTTGGCCTCCTTTAATAAAGAGTTCACAACAATCCATTATCGGAAGAAACCCGACCACTGCGAGAGTATTACCGCTTAATTCAGCGGAGTAGCCAGTGCGTTCTGCTTCGCCATAATCATTAATTGCGGCTTCTAGGCCGATGTAGTCGTTAAATTTTCCACCGGCAAATATTTTTATTGCCGGGTTTTTGTCGTCAAAATCGGAATCATTGACGCTATTCTGCCCGTATGCACCGCCTACATAAAACCCTGGCTCAGCCCAGGCGCTATTGGTGGCAAAAACAATACTCGATCCAACAGTCATTGCCAATGCGATGTTGCCCATTTGTTTCTTAGCTTTTAAGATGGCCATAATAAAATCCTTTCTAAGTTATATTATAAAGAGCATTGATGGGATTCAACCTTTCTTGGATTATGTTACTGCAATGCTAATCTTTGGTCTGTTGGCTTACATATATTTAACGACGAGCCTATTCGATTGAGAATTAAACTACCAAGGTGTTCCTGATCAAACCCAACCTACAAAACTGGTGCATGATTAGGAACATCTATTTCGCTTAAGGTGTGTAGAATTATTTTCTGCTGACGTAAACCTATAAAACCCTTCTGCCTTGAATGACCCGGACCAGAGCCACGACGATCGCCAAGACTAGAAGAATGTGAATAAGTCCACCCATGGTAGTGGAGGAAGCGAGTCCTACCGCCCATAGCACCAACAATACGACTACAATTGTTTCGAGCATATTTATATCTCCGATTTAGTTTGTGTCAGGCATCAATCTGCATGTCACCAGATTAATTTCAATGGTCGCATTGAGACTGTACAGCAACAAATGCAAATGTTCTGTTTGGGCTCGGCTGCACAGCTCAGTAGTACATGTGTTAGATGCTTGTGTTAAATGTTTTTCTTAATATCTTCCTTGGTATCACCCATGCCAGCCTGGACCTTGCCGACGTTCTTTTGGATGTTTCCTTTTATCTCCATAGACTTGTCGTCGATTACCTTGCCGGTGACTTCCTTGACTTTACCTTTGGCTTCTTCGTATCGGCCTTTCACTTGATCTTTGTTCATGTGGATCTCCTGATAAAGAATTTAGCCATGACCAATTTAGCCCTGACTCTAGCGTGGAACGAATTTTTCCACTACTTAATAACAACACTACCTGCAAAGTTAAAGGCGGTCAGTGCGGCAACGAACAGAGAGGGAATAAGTCTTAACGACTGTCTGAAATGATAATGGCGATTTAAATTATTTTCTGTCATCGATACTTTACCGACGGTAGCTGATCTGCCGGATGAGTTTATTGTGGCGGGTGTAATACGATGGATTTATTTCAGATGTAAAAAGGAACCTGCCGCGCAGCGAGGTCATTATGTTAAAGGCTTTTTGTGGGTTATGCGAAAATCGTAGGGTGCGTTGCAACGCACCATCATCAGGGTCGTACGCTGACAATACCCAGATTGCAGGCTGATAATGATGCGTTGCAACGTACCCTACGATGTTAGCGATACCATCAAATGTTCTTAACGTAGTGACATTTTGCCGTGCAGTCCCCTGAATTGGGAAACGCGGCGGCCATTCAATGAAAATCTGTTACATTAAAATACTAGGTTCTTCGATTCGACGCCCTTGACACCGCGTACGTTTTGCGCGAGTTCGATTGCTAGTGCGTTCTCAGCTCCGCTGTTTACCTTGCCGCTCAGCGTGACGATACCGCTGTCGGTGCTTACTTCGATATCGGAACCGGCAACGTTGCTAGAATACAGGAGCGTGGATTTTACCTTCGTTGTGATCCAACTGTCGGAAATTCCCTGTCCCGCCTTATTTGCGGAACTCTTGGCTTTATCAGTTCCGGACTGCTTGGTATCATTGACAACTAGCTGATTGTCCACCGATACGACGCCGCGCGTGTTCATTGCCAGACGGCCAGCGAGATCTTTGGCCTCTGCGCTGTCGGCAGTACCATGCAGCATCACCTTGCCCGATTTTGTATCAACGGTCGTGGTCAGGCCATCCGTGTGCTTGCTCCACAAAAGCTTCGCCTTGACCGCGGCGATGATGTTGGCGTCGTCAATCACATCGCCATAACCGCTGGTTGAAGGCGGCGTTGGGGAGACGTAGTCAGCTTGAACCACAATCTGATTATCCACATCCTTGATGCCATGAACGCCCAGCGCGATCTGTTTTGCCAGATCCTTGTTGACATCTTCGTTCACTTTACCGGTCAGTGTGGCCTTGCCGTTTTGCACCGACACCTTGATGTCGTTGGCGCGCAAGTAGGGACTCAGAACATACGTGGTCCAGATCTGAGTTTCTTGGCGCGCATTAATGACATCTTGCGACATCTTATTATCTGCGCCGATGACGCTGCTACTCGCGACCATCGTCAAGGCGATGCTCGAGGCAGTTATTAACTTACGGAATTGCGTATGCATGTTAGTTCTCCAGTTTGAAAAAGAATTGAAGTATGTTGAGAGCCGTCAAATGACCGTTCTAAAAGAACCTTCTTAATTATCTGTCCAAAAGTACTTTGGACATAAATCTGCCGCTCCACTTAAGCGAATCAGCCTCTGTCCTGGCTTACTTTTTCTCTCCACCACACTGTTCGATAAATTTTTTGACTTGTTTCTCAGCCTCATCACGTTTGATGGCGTAACGTTCTTGAACCAGACCGGACAGCTTCTGTGCGTGGCCTTCGGTTTTCAGCAATTCATCCTCGGTTAATTTGCCCCAGGCAATTTTGGCGGCACCAATTTGCTGCGTCCAATTGGCCTTGATCACATCCACGATAGGCATGGACTGTTGCATTTGTTGTGGTTGTTGCTGCTGTGGTTGGCTCATGTCGTCGTTGTCCTCGGCGGTGACTTGAAGGGGGTCTACCGGCTCTATCGGATCCGTTGGGGCGGGGTCTGGCATGGGTTCGGAATTTGCCGCGTTGCTGTCAGAGCTCAGTTGTTGAGGCTGATTGGCAGTTTCTACGTTGCTACCAGTTTTAACCGTACTGTTAGAGGTACTGGCAACAGTGCTATCAACGGTACTATCAATAGGGCTATCAACCACAATCGCGTTCTGTTCTTTAAATTTTTTCATGGTGACCTCGAGTTAATTGTGCACCTGCAAAGTTGCAAGGTGCAGGGATGAATTACAATGGCAGTAAATTAGCGTAGCGTCGGTACGCTGCCGCACTTATCAATTGCTTACATCAACGACGTGGTCGTATTCGCAATGACAACTTCGACACGGCGGTTCTCCTGACGGCCAGAAGCGGTGTCGTTGCCGGCAATCGGAGAGCCTTCACCCATGCCGGAAGCGGCGAGACGACCTGATGCTATCCCATGGCTTACCAGATAGGACCTCACCGAATCGGCACGACGCTGCGACAAGCTGATGTTCGAGTCCTCGCTGCCGACGTTGTCGGTGTGGCCTTCTATAACCACAGTGCGGTCCTGGTTCTTAGTGAGAAAGTTAGTGAGTTTGTCGAGGTGCTTAGCCCCGCCGCCCCTGAGTTCTGACCTGCCGGTTTCAAACAGTAGATTGCCCAGCGTCACGACCATGCCGCGTTCTGTCTCCTTGGCATTCAGCTCTTCAAGCTGTCGCTTCAATTCGTCGGTTTGCATGTGTGCGAGGTCGACTTCGTGGGTGCGGGAGTCAAGGCGTGCACTTTCGCGCTGCGCACTCAGTGTCTTGCGCTGGTCCTCCAACAGACGACTTTGCGCCTGAGCCGAGGCGATATCGACTTTACGATCTGCTAAATAGACTAGATGTTTTCCTAGATCCATGTCTTTCCGTGGTTCTTCTGCAGAACGCACTGCGAGTTCAGCGTCTTTGATTGCGACTGGCGCACGGCTGGAGAGTTGCGGATCAGATTGCAGTTGCGCCAACTTGTTGCGAGCGTTGTCGGCGCCTTCTGGCTTAGTCAGCGTCGCAGAGCATGCACTCAGGATCAGAGTTGCTACGGCGACAGAGAGCAGTTTCTTGTTAAATTTATGGGTTGGTGTGTTCATGATGGATCTCCCGTATTATGTTGCATTTCCTGCTTCAAGGTGCTTGTGTTTTTTAGCATCTCGTCGTTCACGGCTTTGGCCTTGAGCATTTCGGCCTTGGCGGAGGCAAGTTGGGCGTCAACGCGTGACTGCTCGGCGAGACGCTGGGCCTCAACCATTTTTTCCTTCTGCACTGCAGTGCGAGCGGCTGTGAGCTTCGCGCGCGCCTCACCGAGTTCTGGTGAGGCGTAATCCGCGATTCGCGCCTCTTCGGCATTGGTAATGGCCAGCTCGGCGGCTTGTAGGGCTTCGGTGGGTGGCGCCGGTGTTGATGCGCAGGCGGTGAGCATCAGCAGGCCAGCAAGCGCGCTTGCCATGAGCATGCCATGCGGTAAGGTTTGGAGGTGCAAGGTCAAATCGCGCTGCTCCTTTTCCTTCAATAATTTCGTTATCTGAGTCATGTTGATTCTCCTCGTTAGAGTCGACCTGGCCAGTGTTCCGACCTTGCGACGATTTTCCTCAGCGGCAGCGTAATATATAACGCCATGACAAACATATAAGCGCCATGCGTTCCAATAGCTGATCTGTAGGTTATTTGAATTTGTAGAATCCCGATCGCCAGCAAACCGATGGCCAATTGATATGGAGTCGCTAACTTTTTCTGCGCACAATTAATAGGAGTCCACCAACCACGATCACGCCAACACCTGCCCACATGGGAACATTGACGTGTTGCTCTTCATTGACCGACATGTGCAATGGACCGAATTCGGTTTCATGAGTTTCTTTGGTAAAACTAAAGCCACCATAAGCGAGCCCCAAAGCGCCCGCTATTATCATTACAATTGCCGCGATTTTTTGAGTATCCATATTGTCTTTCCCTGCACTAGCAATAACGTTATTGACGAAAATTATTTTGGTTTAATACGGTATTTACCTGATGGTGATCTACGTGTTACTAGAGTAGGCGCAGCAGCGAAAATGCGTCGGTGCGGTAGCGCACCCAAGATTATTTATTTTGTGGCAGGTTGAAAATACTGAAACTTCCTGTCTTGTACGATGACTTATTTTTACCTCGCAAAGGACAAAATAAAGCGAACTATCTGCAAAGAATTTTCCTTTTAAGCATAGCGGTTCTGCCAACAAAGAGACGCAGTAAGATGCGCAATTTGCCGAGCGTTTCAGTCTGTTAGCATGGAGCTGGTTTTTTAGTGACAGGTTAGGTATTAGGGTTAAAATGGATAATATATAGTCATATTAGAACTAATTTCTGATAATTTACTTAGAAAATGGATGATTTAACGCTCCATTAGGCGTTATTTTGGGCTACAGTTATAGAGAAAATACCTCGATATGTTGCTGTGTAGGAGTCGTTTGCGTTGTCAGCACAAGATTACGATAAGGTGCCCTATGGTGATCAGCCATATCACGGTACTCGTCCTGAAAATCTATTTTTAATGGCGTCGCTTTTTGGCTTTCCGGCGCAAGATTTCCGTCGCGCCAAGGTGCTTGAGTTAGGTTGTGCTTCAGGTGCCAATATTGTTCCCTTAGCAGAACATTTTCCGCAATGTGAATTTGTCGGGGTTGATTATTCTCAGCGTCAAATAGCCGAAGGGCAGAAATATGTTGATCAACTTGATGTTGACAATATCCGCCTGGAAAATATTTCGATTCTCGACATCACAGCGGAGTTTGGTCAGTTCGATTATATTATTGCTCACGGGCTCTATTCATGGGTTTCACCGGAAATTCAGCAGAAGCTGCTGGAGGTCTGCCGTAATAATCTTTCACCCAATGGTGTAGCGTTTGTTTCCTACAATACCAAACCGGGTTGGAATATCGTGCAAAGTTATCGTGATATGATGCAGTATCATACACGCGAGATTTTAAATCTTGTTGATAAAGCGCAACAGGGCAGGGAACTCATCAATTTTGTGCAACGCAATGTGGTCATACCGGAAAATCCTTGGGCAAAACTGTTGCTGGGAGAAATCAATCATCAGTCCTTTAGTAAAGATTATTATCTGATACACGACCATCTTGAGGATTACAATCTGCCGGTTTATTTCCACGAATTTGCCGCAAGATTAAAAGACCTCGATTTGCAGTACATCACCGATATTGAATACGCACACGTAAATCCCTATTTATTACCTGATGAAGCCCGCAAAACATTGCTGGCCATAGACGATAAAATTGTTGCTGAACAATATCTGGATTTTATTCACAATCGGCGTTTCCGTCAGTCTGTGATATGTAGAAAGGATCACGACATTACGCGCTTCGTTAGCGGAAAATACCTTGAGCATCTGGCGATATCCAGTCAACTCGTACCAGAACACACCATCGATTTAAAAACACTGAGCAATCGGGACAGTTTGGTATTCCGCTTTAAAGAATTACGGATTGAAGTTATTGAGCCAGCTTTTAAATTTTTCTTTTCTCAACTTTATCAAGCGCCATCCCCCGTTCCCTGGGATCAGTTGGTAGATTATATTTTACAGCAAAACGTCTATTCTTCTCGCCAGGCGGTGTTGGATATTTTGAATTCATTGCAGTTTAGTCAACTGTTGTCGATCAATGCTATTGCATTCCATATCAAACCTTACCAGGACCAACAACAACCTGTTAGTCTGCGCGCACCACAATACGCCAGATATCAATGCCAACAGTCCTCGGCAGTCACCAATAAACATCATCAATTAGTTGAAATTGGTTCCTTGGGAAGAATTCTATTGCCCTTGCTCAATGGAGAGATCGATTGGGAAGAACTGAAACAAAAATTTTCTGTGATGATTACCGACAGCGAGGAAAACGCTTTTGAGTTGACAGTTAACAATCAACTGCAACAAGTTGATAAAGAGGTAATTGTCAGTAATATCGATGCGGTCACCCAGCATTATCTACAGGTGCTCAGTAATCAGGGTTTGTTGCTTTAAGCTAGCAGCCAAATTTTGTAGGATGGATGGAGAATAAATTTAGTCGGCAATGGGTTTGCCAACCAGGGCGATTTTATTGGTCGAGTCGTTATTTTTTTTCTCAATGTTGCCACTCGTATTTGAACCTTCCAGATAATGTTTAGCAGAACTGAAAGCAGTATTAACATTGCGTTTTACAGTGGTGGAATAATAGTAGCTTAACCCGCTACAGCCTAAAATCATCAGACCCAATGCTGCGCCGGCTATTCTTTTTTTATTATACTTTTTGTAGAGCTTATTATAAAACCAGGCACTCTCTTTTAAACGATTTGTGGCGGTTTTTTCTGCCAATACTTCAGGTTTCAGTAATTCATTTTTCGCCATTGCCGATAGGTAAAGTTTTCCCTTTCTGACTCGGGCTTCGATGACTCCGCTAGAAATTTTCTGCGCGATATAGTTCTCGTCCTTACCTGTCAGGCTTTGCAGATTTTCTGCACTGATAAAATCATCAATGTCGTTATAGGAAAGTGGGGCTTCGGCAATTAAGACATTGCCTTTGACGATGTTGGCATCATAAAATCCTTCCTCCACCTTGCGCATAATATATTTACGTGTTTCATTGCGTGTTTTTGCGTAGTCTGCCAAGGAGTAAAATTTTACTGCAGGGTGTGAAGTTTGTTGCGCTGTACGCGAAGGTGATTTGCTATAAACATCAGAATCAATTGATTCAAGCGTCATCTCATGATTCATAGCGTCGTCGTCCAGCTCCAGATCGCCGATGAGGTTGTCATCATAGCGCTGATCTAAGGTTTCGTAGACGACATTTTTGATGGGGTCGGTCTGTAGCTCCAATGAAGTGAAGTCATATCCACATCTGCCGCAAAACAGAACGCCTTCACTGCAGGGACTTTTACAACCCGGACATTCCATAACGAACACACCTAAGGTGACGAAACAATAAAGCGTTTCAGAACCTTTAAAGTATAGTTGGCTAATTAGACAGTTGCAGTGTGGGTATTGTTAATTTATCGAGTTTGCTCGCCGGTAAAAACTGGGTGGCTATTAGGTAAAGATAAAAAGGCTTTTTTGGTTATATGTCGCTGTTTAAATCTGTACTTTTCATTGTTTGTAGATTTAGGCGCGTACTTGAGAGAGAAATATGAATCTTCTCTCCCAAGCTTTTTATTGTTGCTAACTATTTATTAAAAAGCGCAACGTACTTTTCATATCCTTCGTCCGCCAATTTTTCTTTTGGAACAAAACGCATTGCTGCTGAGTTGATGCAATAACGCATACCGGTGGGCTGCGGGCCATCATCAAATACATGTCCCAGATGGGAGTCAGCATCTTTGCTGCGTACTTCTGTGCGTGGGAAAATTAATTTGAAATCCTTTTCTTCAACCACATGCATAGCATCTAATGGCTTGGTAAAGCTCGGCCAACCTGTTTTGGAATCATACTTATCGAGCGAGGAAAACAGGGGTTCTCCACTGACGATGTCTACGTAAATTCCTTCGCGTTTTTCATTCCAATATTCATTGTCAAATGGACGCTCGGTGCCTTCCTCTTGCGTTACTTTGAACTGTAGCGCTGACAACTTATTTTTCAACGCATCTTCAGAGGGTTTGCTGAAGTGTTCATGACTTTCTGTTGTGGATGTACTTTTCATAGCGGTCTCCTTAGTGTTGTCATTAACATGGTCGTCATTTTTGTTGTCGTCATTTTTGTTGTCGTCATTTTTTTCAGCATTGGCCCATACTTCTTCAAGGTATTGATCTCTGCCTGAATTGTGGCGATAGAACTTGTAGCGCAGCGGATTACGCTGATAGTAATCCTGGTGGTAATCCTCCGCCGGATAAAAAGCTTTGAATGGCTCAATTGCAGTAGCGATAGGTTTGTCAAATCTGCCAGACTTATTTAATGCATCACGAGTCCGCTCGGCCAGTTGTTTCTCTTCATCTGATTGATAGAAAATCACTGGCCGATATTGATGTCCTTGATCGACAAATTGGCCATGGCTATCGGTTGGATCAATATGACGCCAAAAGTTATCCAGCAGCTGCTCGTAGCTGATAGCAGTAGGATCATAATAAACTTGCACGGATTCTGTATGGCCGGTTTCGCCAGCCGATACCTGCGTATAAGTTGGGTTCTTTTCATCACCACCGCTGAAGCCAGAGATAACTGCGGAAACGCCGTTTAGCTTTTCGAAATCTGATTCTACACACCAAAAACATCCCCCTGCGAAGGTGGCAACCTTGGTCTGCGAACTATTTTCTGCGGGCGATTTGGCTGTCTCTTTAGCGGCATCTGCATAAAGATTAATGCCCGCAATGGAGAATATCGATATCAATAGTAGTGGAAGCAGTTTTGGGTAAATTGTTTTCATGAAAAGATACCTCATGTTTATGTCAGTCGTTGGTAAGGGTTCAGCACTTAAGATGCGAGGCATTTTAGTGAGTCCTCAGGGATGCCATCAAGGAAGATTTCCTTATCGGCATCTGTATCAGTAATTACTAGACTCACAAGCCCTCAGATTATTTCACTGGCCAATGAATTTATTCATGGTTTTTTGCTAATTTAGTTTAGAGATGATGATTTTGTGATAAGTGGGTGAATTTATCGACATTTCTGTTGACTGGGCTTGTCTTATTATCATTTATACACTAATTAAAACCAATTACATCTATCCTGTTACCATCCTAAGGCATTGCGGACTCAACTTACAAAAAGACCTCCCGATGTGAGTTGCTGCGCAAGTTCCGATTCTTAGAGCTGGTCGTTTTGTTGCTTGAGTGTTAATAGCTCTTCATGCAGAGTTTCAAAATCTTGCTCGAGCATCTGGAAAATTAAATCTGTATCTTTCAGTTTGCTTTCCAGTGCATGAAAATATTTCACTTGGTCTTTATTCTCGTGGACAAGTGCGATCGCTTTTTTGGCTTTACCTTCTACAAAGTCCATTAAATAATTGAGCCGCTCCGTTCGCTTATCGCCAGGTTCACATAATTCCTTGATCTGTTTAAGTCGATTTTTTCCTTCGTGAATTCTGTTCTCCAGCTCCGACGCTTTTTGTTCAAGCAGCTGTGGGTCTTTTGTTATAAGTTCTTTTACCGTATCAGTAACTTCCGGGGAAGCAGCATCTATAGCAGTATCATTTACAGAAGTACCATCGTCACTATTATCGTCTTCACGAGTGCTGTCCTCATCGGTAGTTGGCGGACTTTTTTCGAAGTAGTCGTCGTATACCATGCTGTTGAGTAAGGAGTCATCGTCACCGCTTTTTGTCAAAGCTTCATGTTGATCTAAACTTTCTTTGTTCTCATCGCAAACTTCGCTGCCCATAACTTTGTTGAGTAGATTTTCTAAACCATCTCCAGGTAATTCTTTTAATGTATTCGCATCAATGGTATCGAGAGAGATTTCCTCATCTTCAACTGGGGAATCTTCATCTAACTCGGCAATAATTTCGTCGCTGTGATGAGCTGTATCAGTTTCACTTGCCTCTTTCGACTCGTCGAAGAAAGGAAGCTCCAAATCAGCTTGGTCATCTATCATCTCGTCTGTGAGCGAATGGGTTTCTGTTGTATCTAGTTGGCTAGTTTGCTCAGCGATTAAGATCGGCTTTTCATTATCTTCCTGATCTTCTAAATCGTCTAACCGGTTTTCCACTTGCTCAGCAGTTTCATGGATTTCATCCGTTGCTTCGTCCATCATTGATTCATCGGTATCTTCTTCATATTGTTCACTTAGCTCATCGTCATCAATGGTTTCAGTGAAGAGTTGATCCTTGTCACTTTCTAAGGTGACTGGCTCCTTGATGTTTTCGACATCTTCGTTGGTATCACTTAAAGGAAGATCTTCATCGTCCTCCATGTCAAAGTCTTCTTCAGCTATGAACGGCTCATCTTCGGTATCATCAGTATTCTCCAACAACGAATCTGTATCGTCCTCAGTTAAATCATCAGAGTTGTCTTCATCATCGAAGGCCTGATATTCATCATCATCCACCATCTCACCTTGATCAGATTCTTCATCCGGCTCATCATCATCATTAAGAGTGGAGGATATTTTCGGCATATCTGTTTCATCATCTGCGTGAACAAGAATCGAATCCGTAGATAATTCCTCACGCATTGCTGTATCAGTTTCCTCGGCGAAGTCCTCAATTTCCGCATCAAGCTCATCATCTGACTCATCAAGAAATTCTGGTTCTTCGTCATATAAGGGTAGAGTAGGGACCGCAGCTTCCAAAAAATGGGAATCTCTTAAAGAATGCATTTGGTTGGATAATTCTTCAATCTCTTTTTTAGCTTCAAGCAACAATTGGTTTTGATTGATATTATCTTGTTGTTTTTTGTTAAGTAACTCGAACTGTTCGGTGAGTTCATTCAGTTGCGATTCCCAGCTAGACCTTTCTTGCGAAAGAATTGATTCAAGCTCGTCTTGCTGCTTTGCTTTAAGCTCAATCATTTTATTTTTGTATTTATTTTTTTGTTCTAGGGCGTCAGCTTTCACTTCGCGGGATTTTGAAATGGCGTCGGTGAGTTGAGATTTTAGCTTGCTGTTATTTTTTTTAAGGCTGATTAAGCAATACAACATATAGCAGAGCACTAGCGCGGCAACTCCGAATATCTCGCCGATAATGAGCAATGTACTAGTGTCTGTAAACATTTCAGTCCGTTTCGTTTTTCTTTCGTTCCTCGATATACACTAAAGTTTAGCTCAACTCGGCTGAGAGCTAATTTGCGGGAGCATATTCATTGGTAGCAGCTAAATCAAAATGCAATAAATTCCACCGACTATTATTCTCCAGCAGACTAATTTAATGGGGGTGAGCGAATTTTACGCATTCAATAGTGTTGCCACATTTTAAATTATACCGTTATCTATATTGCAGCATTTATCAAGCACAGTTAAGTAATAGTAAGAACTGTTTATGAAAAATTTATTGCTTGTCAGGTGAGCTTGGGGACTTGGAACTAATCTCTTGAGAATTATCGATTGGCTTTTCATTTCCTAAGAAAAAATCTTTTAACATTATCCAGTCGCTGAGGAAGCTGTACCAAGGATAGCGAAAGGTAGCCGGGGAATTTTTTTCAAAGAAGAAATGACCAATCCAAGCGAAACCATAACCAAAAAATGGAGCTAAGAGGAATAGTTGCCATTCACGATGAACCAGGGATAACGATACTAAGACCAGAACACCCGAACTGCCAATATAGTGAAGTACACGACAGATAGGGTTACTGTGTTGCGAGAGATAGAAAGGATAGAATTCCTGTAATGATTGATATCTTTCTGGCATGGTAAAAGTCCTTTGATTTTTTTTATCGAGATTATAAGGCGGACAATACAGTTACAATAATCTAGCGCACCGATACAATTAAGCTATGACTTATTTGACTCTGCGCATAGCAATTTAGGACAATGAGAAATTATTCATTTGAGTATTTTTTGATACAGTCCAGTCTCTGGCTGGTTGATTGTATTGCGTCGCACGTACTCAGGATTAATTTGGAGAAGCTAGAATAATAGCTTAAATCCAGCGGAAAAATCTTTTCAAGAGTATTGAGGCAATACGCCCCTGGAGATTGGGGATTTAATGTCATTCCAGTTATCGATTTATAGATGGATGTTGTCCTAGTATTGCCACTGCTTGATGACTAGAACCGATGTAGCTTCTAATAGGAATGTAATTGTTCGACAATGGTAACGGAGGTTAGGTTATGACACAGTCGTCGCAAACATTACTGCTTGATATATTTGAGCAACGCAGCACTAGTTATGTGCAGCAGAGCCAACATTGCTATGAAACATTCTCCGAAGATTCTGTGCACGAATTACGAGTGGCTATTCGTCGACTGTTGGCGCTGGTGGAATTACTTCGTGTGGTCAAACCGCAATTAGGTTTAAAAAAACTGCGTCATGCTTGCAAAGATCATCTCGATAAATTTGATCAGTTGCGCGATACCCAGGTTATGTTGACGAATGTATCGCGTTCAATGACGGAGTATCCGCAACAGGAAGTTTTTCATTCCTATCTTCTCCACCGAGAAAAACAGTTATTGCAAAGCACGCAGGAAGAGTTAAAGGCATTTGATGTAGGTGCCAATTTAAGGCAGCTGAAAAAAGTTCGCACCGCCCTTAAAGGTGCAGACGACAAAGCAGAT
>OBEQ011528209.1_pt1 | contig 16002 bp, 13 predicted proteins | sample 1670901 | NCBI WGS metagenome assembly OBEQ01 (sample SAMEA104232315, study PRJEB22302) | groundwater metagenome | biome: forest; feature: aquifer; material: groundwater | place: USA | collected 2011-08-07 | depth 5.4 m | reverse complement strand
TATGCCCGGTGTCACGTCACTGACCTTTTTTCCGACAACATTCTTCAATCCCGTTAATTTTTCAAAAGCGCTGTTCACATCGAGATATACAAAGTCCAGCGGTCGGTCGTCCTCAAAAATCATCCTGCAATAGGCGAATCCTTCCAGCATATTCTCAAATAATAATCGATAGCGCGTTTCGCTCTCACGAAGGGCTTCTTTTGCCTTCTCGCGCTCCTCCAGTATCTTCATGGGGTTGACCACCCAATGAAGAATCAGAAACGACGACACAACGCACAGTAGCAGGGTATCTGTCAGATCTACGAGGAGAGGGGCCATCCATGTTTCGATACGTATCAAGCTAAATACCACCATAATAAGCAGCTCGGTGCCCCCGATGGTCGCCAACAACTTTAGACCGATACGGAAATGCGCGTTAATCGATTTTCCAGGCAAGCTCTTTACCCCCTTTACAGACAAAACCTATCTCCTTTAACACGGGTTATCGCTGGAATATTCCCGGCAAGAAGCTCGACAACTGGCAACGCAGAAGAGGTTGCCACATAAGGACAAACGGGCTCACTGCTGAATATCAGCCCCTTTGATGCAGGCGTTATTTTCATAATTCAGCCTCAAGAAAGAAAAAACCTGCCATAAAGAACAAATACTTAGGTCTCACCGCCTTCTTATCGACACTCACGAACCGTTTCTTTAGGCAGCGGATGAGAACTTCCAGCAGCCAGTGTTAACCGGCATCGAAGATTGACCCGTTATCGGCATGCAGCTTGACCCATCAATCATGGGACATTCACGATAAATCAATAGGTTAAAACATTGACGAGCCGCGGCTCAGATCTGATGTGGGTCAAAATTGAAAGCCGATTCACATCATGTGGAAACATCAGCGAAGATAGCTAAAAAGACCTACGTGATTTAATAATTGCCATGGTGGAAGTGCCATGCGGAACGCGGAGAAGATGAAGGTTATACTCAAAAGCTAATTTCACAGTGGGCTATTTCAGAAGAACGACGAACCGATACTGGCACTATTTTGGTGAAGGCCTGCCTTTGAGTGATTAACGAAAATAATTTGATTGACTCTATTCCCACATTGACCGGATCGACTTGTGAATATCCTTGAGGTGAGACGGTTTCTCCGCCATCTCCTCTACGCCTTGGTCTGCGACGGCTCCACGATCGAAGAATTGTGCGACCACTTGGGGAATAAAACGGGTCAGTTGCGCATAGCCGTGGCTATCACCCAGCCGGTGTTTACGCTGGTAGTAGCGTAGAGGGAACAGGACGTAGAGCCAGTCCTTCGCCCGAGTACAAGCGACATACAGGAGCCGCCGCTCCTCCTCGATCTGCTCGGCATCGCCTGTAGCCATATCAGATGGCAGGATCCCATCGGTTGCGTGGATGAGATAAACCACATCCCATTCGCATCCCTTGGCGGAGTGGATCGTGCTCAGAGTCAGCCAGTCGTCATCCAGGGTAGGCACGCCGGCGAAATCAGCGGTGCTTGTCGGAGGATCGAGAGTTAGGTCGGTCAGAAACTTGCTTCGGCTCCGGCACTCGCCGGCAATCTGCTCGATCTGATCGAGATCCCGCAGTCGTGGTTCGGGGTTCTCATATACCTTCGTGAGGATCGGCTCGTAGAAGAGGCGGATCCGTTCGATCTGTCCAGCCAGTGGCACCGGGCTTTCCCCGCCGGCTGCCAGTTCATGGAATAGCTCTCCCAGGCTACGGATCGAGTCTTCAGAGACCTTGGGGACTCTGAACTGGCCGATTACCCCGGGATCAAACCCATGGTCTTGCACGAAGGCGAATCCCCGGGCGGCAAGGGCAGGCCCGATCCCTTCTATCAAATTAAGAACGCGGCTCCAGGCCAACTGGTCTCGAGGATTTTCCAGGATCCGCAGATACGACAGCAGATCCTTTACGTGGGCAGCCTCAAGGAATTTCAGTCCACCATACTTGTGAAACGGGATCTTGCGCCGAGACAGCTCTACTTCCAAATGGTCCGACCAGTAGCCGACCCGGAACAGTACGGCCTGCCGACGTAACGGAATGCCCTGTTCGTAGTGCTCCAGGATCCTTTTCACCACGTAGTCTGTCTGGTCCTCTTCCCGTTCGCAGGTGATCAGGAGCGGCTTCTGCTCGCCGCCGCGCGTCGACCACAGGTCCTTGGTAAACCGCTTGCGAGCAAGAGAGATAATTCGGTTGGTCGCATCCAGGATCGGCTGGCGTGACCGGTAGTTCTGCTCCAGCGTGATCTGTTTCGTCCCAGGAAACTGTTTTGGAAAATCCAGGATATTGCACACGTCAGCGGCCCTGAAGCTGTAGATGCTCTGGGCATCGTCGCCGACAACCATTATGTTCTTGTTGATCCCACGCATCCGTTTTAGAATCCCAGCCTGCAGTCGGTTTGTGTCCTGGTATTCGTCGACAAGGATATGGTCGAAACTGCCATCGATACGTTTTGCCATATCCTCGTCGCCCAGCAAGTGATACCAGAAGAGCAACAGATCATCGTAATCCAGGACGTTTCTGGCATGCTTGGCATCCACATAAGCTCTGAAGAGTCCTTTCAACTCCTCCTTCCAATCCTGGCACCACGGGAAATAAGTCTTCAGTATATGATCCAGAGGGTCTGAGCTGTTAACGGAGCGCGAGTAGATCGCAAGGCACGTGGCTTTCCTCGGAAAACGCTTGTCCTTCTCGCTTAATCCACGTTCGTGACGAATCACGTTCATAAGGTCTTCCGCGTCAGCCTGGTCGAGAACAGTAAAACCTTCCTCTAAGCCAATGGTTTTGGAGTAGATACGGAGCAGACGGTTGGCCACTGCGTGGAAAGTGCCGCCCCAGATACGGCTGGCCTGGGCAGCGGTTTCGGGCTGAGCAATCCTTACGATGGCGTTGGCCCGACGGATCATCTCCTCGGCGGCTCTACGAGTAAAGGTGAGTAGCATGATGCGGCCCGGGTCGACGCCCGTACAGACCAGGTGAGCGACATGGTATGCCAGCGTCTTAGTTTTGCCTGTGCCGGCCCCGGCTACGACAAGAACTGGACCGTTGCCTGCCGTTACAGCTTCCTGCTGCTGGTCATTCAAATCAATTAGCCAGGAAAATTCAGGTGGAACGCCTTTTGCAAAATTGTTCACAAAATAGCGTAGCCGAATCTCCCGCTGGATGGCAAGCGCGCTAGATTCACCGACAAACAGAGACTCGCGCTATTTTGGCGCTTTAACAGTTAGCGAGAATAACCTGCCTTCCGCGGCCGCATTGCGAAACGTGATGTACGTCCAGAAATTAACGCTGGACATCATGCAACGCAAAAGTTGTATTATAAGCCTAAACCAAGAGGGAGTGCCTCGCGATAGTGCCTAAACATTTCGTCATTAAATTCTTTAATTGGAACGATTTGTAGCCCATTTGCCCTTAATTTCAATTAGTGCTGGATCACTATTGCCATAATTTTGAATCGTAAATGTGCCGGACGATGAGTTATTACCATCCAGATGTAATAGCCCGCCGGGTCAGTACCGATGATTACCACCCACTATCCGGATATATCCCCTTGCGAAAAAAAGTTCTTGTTTTCGCCACGCCGTCTTGTTGCCATAAATAGCCTTCACTGTAGTCCTCGAAATCCTCAGTAACAAGAATCTAACAACACAATTGAATTGCCATAAACATGCGCAGCGGCATAGTTCTTCCCACATCATTCTTCAGCTTCGCAGCAGAAATGATGCTTATTCGTACGCCGCATCCTCTGCGAACAGGACCCGAGATGGATATGCTATGCGCTCGATGCAACCCTTTATGAGAAAACCTTTCTCTCGCAAGCATTTTCACAAGGTGAGGCAATGCTTTCAGACACTGATTAGATAAACAGCTGAATTTATTTGATTAACGTTGGGACAGCAGTTGGGATTCTCTTCATTTCCGCGTCCGCAGGAAATTGACCAGATGCCATCGTTCCTGGGGCGCGAGCTTATCCTGAAATGCCGGCATGCGGCCGAAGCCGAAGGTGATGGCCTTGAAGATGTCTGAGTCGTTCAATCCCTTCACTGTATCATGGTCGAGGCCGGGTGGAGGCGGAACGAATTTTTTTCCGACCGGACCTCGCTCCGCCGATGTCTGGCCGTGGCACAGGACGCAATTCGTCTCGAAGAGCGTCTTCCCTTCTGTCAAAGATGCTGCGGTCGCCGGTACGGGATTCTTCAGCTCGGATTCCCGCGAGACGACCTCTTTGCCGGTAATCGGCACGGCTCCGACAGGCGGCGCCAGGACCGGGGCTTTGTACGGTTTGTAAGATTGCTGGTCGTCCATCCAGATCGCGGCCACGAGCAGAGGCGCGGCGGCAAGAATCAAGATTTTAAAAAATCGTTTCACAGCAACGCCTCATGGGTGATCCGAAGCGCGCCGGCATCCTGCAGGATATCCTCCGCCCGGATCCACTGATCTCTGGTGGTGGAAACGTTGATCCCGATGGCGCCCTCGCCGATTGCCGGATCATAAACTCGATCTCTCAATGGCGGAAGTTTCATTTCCATAAACATGCCCACGATCGCGCCTAAAATAGCGAAAAGCATAGAGAGCTCATAGGTGATGATGCCGGTCGGATAAAAGGTGATAATAGGCTTGTCCCCGGTCTGCACCGGATAAAGGTAGGCGGTTCCTGCTGCAAGGGCAAAGCCCGCGCATGCGCCAAGAACACCGCCGCCCACAGAAACCCAGCGGAACCATGTATGCCGGCCGGTCTTCACGATCACGCCGTCCGGATAGGGAACGGAGGTGAGTGAGGTGATTGTCTCCTCTGCGAATCCGGCCTTCACCAGGTTGTCCACCGCCCGTGCCGCGCTTTCAACATCCTTGAATGTCCCTAAAATCTCCATTCATTCACTCCGCATTCCACGATCCTCATACCGCATTTTTTCTTAATCCTCTCCAGTAGTCGAATGTACCTTTGTACGGCCCAGTTCGACATCTGAATGCCGTACCCCAAGTTCCCGCACATCGGTCACCGCTACTATCGGGAAGAACTTCGTAAAGAGAACGTAGAGCAGCACGAAGCCGGCAAGGGCCGCTACGTTGACGGAAGACTCCACCAGGGAGGGGGAGTACGTATGCCAGACGAACGGCATATTCTTATGGGAGAGCGATGGCACTATGATCAGGAACCGTTCGATGAACATGCAAACGTTGATCAAGAGAGTTACGACAAGCATAACCTTGATATTACGCCGCAGCTTCTTGAAGCAGAGGACCGTGATCGGCAAGAGCGAATTTCCGAAAAGCATCAGGAGCAAAAGCGGCGTATACTTTCCTGCCATGAAGCTGAAGGTCTCCCACTCGATCGGTTCATGAGCATACCAGGTGATGTTGACTTCGACGAAATAGGCGTAGGACCAGAGCAGGCAGATGACGAGCAGGAGCTTCCCCATGTTATCGAAATGGAGCGGCGTAAGATATTCCTCCAGATGGAAAGCCCGGCGGATGACGATCATGAGCGTGATTACCGCCGCCACGCCCGACGTTATTGCGCCGATCACGAAATAGGGAGGAAAGATGGTGCTGTGCCAGCCGGGAACCACGGTAACCGCAAAGTCCCAGGCCACGATCGAATGCACCGAGACGGCCACCGGAATGATCAAAGCCGCCATCAGCGTCGAGGCCTTTTGGTAAACGATCCACTCCCGGGCCGTTCCCCGCCACCCCATGGCAAGAATGGAATACATTTTTTTCCGCCATCCATCGGGCGTGCGGTCGCGCACGATCGCGAGATCGGGGATCATTCCTAAATAAAGGAAAAGACTGCTTCCGATGATATAGGTCGTGATAGCCGTTATGTCCCAGAGCAGGGGCGAACGGAAATTCGGCCAGAGGCCGCGCTGGTTGGGGTACGGAAGAAAATAATACACGACCCAGTTCCTGCCCAGGTGAACTAACGGAAAGAGCGCTGCGATGTTGATGGTGAAGACGGTCATTACCTCGGCCGCGCGCAGGATCGGTCTGCGCCAGTTGGCCTGGGACAGGCGCAGGATTGCCGAGACCATGGTGCCTGAATGAGACATGCCGACCCAGAACACGAAGCCCGTGATATAGAGCGCCCACATGACAGGACGGTTCTTGCCGGTCACGCTCATGCCGGTCATCACCTGGTAGGCGAAGGCGAGAGTGCCCCAGGCCACCACCACGCTCAGGCCGGCTACAAGCAGGCGCCAGCGCAGGGTCGGAGGCCGCAGAGAGGAGAGCAGCTCGTCGTTCACTTGTTTCGCGCTTTTCGCGGCAAGGGCATGCTCAGTATGCTCAGACATGCTCGCGCCCCCCTCCCTTGAGATAAGTCACCGACGGATGCGTGCCCAGATTTTCCAGAAGTCTGAATCTCCGGGGGCTACGGGAAAGTCGAGAGACCCGGCTTTCAGGGTCGGCAGCGTTGCCGAAGACTAGCGCCTCGGACGGACAGGTCTGGGCGCAGGCAGGCTGCACCTCACCGTCCTTGATCAGCCGTCCTTCGGCCCTGGCCTCTTCCTTCGCCCGCCGGATACGCTGTATACAGAAGGTACACTTTTCCATGACCCCGCGCGAGCGGACTGTAATATCCGGCGATAGTTGATAGTTGAGCGGGTGCGGCCAGGAATGCTCATGATCGTAGAAGTTGAATACCCGCACGGCATAAGGGCAGTTGTTCCCGCAGTAGCGAGTGCCGACGCAGCGGTTATATACCTGGCCGTTCAGGCCGTCGGGGTTGTGGTAGCTGGCATAGACCGGACAGACCGGCTCGCAGGGCGCGTCGTGGCAATGCTGGCAGAGCACGGGCAGGAAGCGCACTCGCACGTCAGGGTACTCTCCCACCCAGAAGCGCTCGATCCTGAGCCAGTGCATGTCGCGGCCTTCGGCGACCTCCTTCTTCTCACAGATGGCCACGTTGTTTTCCGCCTGGCAGGCGACCACGCAGGCTCCGCAGCCGGTGCAGCGGTCGAGGTCCACGACCATTCTCCATCTGTACGGGCTCGTCAGTTTTTCCATAGGACGCGATCCTTACGCTGTCGTAGGAGCAACCTTCCGTGGTTGCCCTCTTTACAGGGTATCAACATCGGGCGGCCACAGAAGGCCGCCCCTACATCATATCTCCTCCCCATCATATCTCAATCAACTCGCTTCTGAAACTCCCCTGCGAATCTCCGAGAGCCACTAGGTCCCCCTTGTCCGAAATGCGCTTCACTCGTACCCGCGTGGCGTTCCAGGTCGGTTGCGAGGGCTTCACTTTATCATCAATCATCGCCAGTAGCTGAAGGGGGTTCGTTCCCCGTCCCCTGGCATAACGTCCCATGTCCCGGTGCCCCTGGCCCATCGGCATAGCAACCATGTCGGGCCGGATGCCGGGCAAAGTAACCGCCGGCGCCCTGAGTGATCCCCGGGACGAGGTAACTTCTACGAGATCGCCGAACCTTATTCCGAGTTTTTCAGCGGTCTCAGAATTGATCTCGATCCAACTGTCCCATACCACGGTAGTCATGGGGTCGGGAAGCTGCTGAAGCCAGGGAAGCGCTGCGCCCCTGCCGTCGTAAAATGCGGTTGTAGGATATACCTGAAAATTGAGCGGATATTCCACTTCATTGCCATTGAACGTGGGCTCGCCAGGGTCGGGAAGTGCCCCGGACCAACGGTATGCCTTACCCTGATCCCGCTGTATGCTGAAAAGTCCGCCCTTGGCGAGCAATTCGACCCACGTTTCCTCGAAGCTCGCGCCGACAACCGGTGCCAGCTTCTTCATCTCGGATTTCAGCAGATCTAGATAGGTCTCCTGAGGAAATGCCGATTTCATTTCCCCGCCCAGTTCATGGGCCGCCGTCATCAGGACGTCGGCGAACTGGCGTGTATCGTACAGAGGATTTACTACCGGCTGCATCAGACCGATCACGCCGTCCCGTGTTCCTGCGGCCGGGATGACATCTCCCCAGCTTTCGAGAGCCGCATGATCAGGAAGGATCAGATCGGCCGAAAGGGCGGTATCGTCCATGAACGATGAGAAGCTCACCACAAACGGAACCTTTTCCAACGCCGCCTGAAATCCCGTGGCAGGAGGAACCGTATGCATCGGGTCTCCCAGGATCAAGGCCATCTGGACCCGCCCACTCCCCATCTTATCGATAAAAGATCGAAGCCCCTCAAAAGAGTTAGCGGGGCCGTCAGGAGACCCGTTGTCCGGATACAAACCGCCGGGTTTATTGAGATTCCCGACCAGCAGATTCAGGAGCTGGATTGCGCGGACCGACTCCAGTCCGTTGCTCTGGAATGCGACAGATTCTCCCGCCATGGCGAGAGAAGGACGGGTGGTCGCGAATTCGCGCGCCACTTCGACTATTGTTTTTTGCGACACGTCGGTAGTTTCCGCGACGCGGGCAAGGTCGTATGTCTTAAGCCGCGGAAGAAGTGTTTCAGCGGAAAGTCCGATCCCTGCAAGGGACGCGCCGTCGTAAAGCTGCTCAAAGAGGATAAGACGCGCTATGCCAAGGGCGAGAGTCCCTTCTGTGCCGGGCCTGGCAGGAATCCAGCGGTCTGCTGAGGCAGCGGTCAAAGACAGACGTCCGCCGACGTATGTGAAATGGCCGCGAACCGTATCGCGTCCCTGGCGCATTCGTCCAAACGCATGGCCGTAGTGAACCGGCGAGAGATGGCTTTCCAGGAAATCCGCGCCGAAGGAGAGAAGATAGCGGGTTTCTGCAACGTCATAGTAAGGAAGGGTTGCCTGTCCGAAGCTTATGCGACCGGCCTGTCGCAGCCAGCCAGGGGAGAGCAGTTCAGAGGAAACATGATTGGGCGAGCCGAAGGAGCGCATGAAACCAGATGCGACCGTAGCGAGCGAGCCAGCAAGCTCCGGTGTCATAAGTGCAACGCTGCGAGGCCCCTTTTCCTTGAATGTCTTCAATTTGCCGACCAGCAGGTCCAGCCCTTCTTCCCAGGATATTTTTGCAAACCGGCCTGAACCGCGCGCGCCCGTTGGCTTCAAAGGCTGCTGAATCCGGTCGGGATGATAAAGCTCCTGCAAAATGGCCTGGCCTCGGGCGCACAACTTTCCCTTGTTTACCGGGTGAAGCGGGTTCCCTTCCACCTTTTTCGCTCTGCCTTCCGACACGCGCACCAGAATGCCGCATCCGGCCGGACATGCCCGGCACGCGCTGGCATAGTAATTCGCAACGCCGGGAGTCACGCCTTCATCGGGCGGGATCAGATACGGAATGATCTTCTCGTTTGCAGCCTTGCAGCCCGCCAATAAAGCGCCGGCTGCCGACGTTGCACTCAGCTTGAGAAAGGTCCTGCGATTCATTCGATTTCCTTAATGAAAGATTTTTCTTATCATTTATGACACGTCCAGCAATCGATACTGGCTTTATGCTGCCGGTGACAGTTCCGACACCAGCCCATCTCAATCTTAACGGACCGGGTGATACGCGCCATAGCGGCCACTTCGCCGTGGCAGGCTGCACAAACGATGCCGGCGCGTATATGCATCATGTGAGGGAAATAAACATGGTCCGGCACCTGGTAGACTCTGACCCAGGGGATCGGCTCTTTTCTGTCCCAATAAGCCATGAGCTTCTTTATCGCCGTAGAACCCTGTGCAATCCAGAGGTGGCAGGCCCGGCAATCAGCCACTGCCGGGATGCCGGCAATAGGGGACTTGGGAGCGTAGCGGTGACAGAAGAGGCAGGGGATGGCGTTGTCACCTGCATGGATTTTATGACTGAAAGCGATCGGTTGGATCGGAGAACGGTCCCGAAGATCCAGCGGCAGGATGTACAGGAATGCCAGCACGGCGTAAAGAACAGCAGCAGCGGCGATCAATCCGCCAATAAGCCATAATAGTTTCACCGGAAAATGTTCTTCTCCTAGTTTCCTCGCCTATGGGGGAGGAAATCAATTGCCTCCCAACGAACGATATTATTTCAACATTACCCGATGTTTGCTGGGGAGTCAAGGTCAGGTCTCCAAGTATCGCTTTTTCAAACAGCATTGAGGATAATTTATCTTGACTCTTCAGAATAAGATGGTAATATTACTTCATATGAATTGCAGGCTTTCTGAGAGAAAAAACAATAGATATGCGTCCTCTTTGCTGTGGGGCTCTGCGGGACTTGGGAGCCGTGTTGCGCCTTGTGGGAAGGAAGCTGATGGACGAGAGTTCGCCCATTGAGTCCGCTGAGCAGGAAACCGCCCGGCGAAGTTTTCTCAAACTCGCCTTCGGCATCCTCGCAGCGGTCAACGGCCTAGTGTTCGGAATCCCCTTTATTGCCCTGTTCGGCTCGACCGGCAAGAGGAAAAAGGCAGATTGGCTTCGGGTGACCGAGATCGAATCCCTGCCTCAGAACCAGCCTGTGGAATTGAAATTCGAGGCTGATGCAGCAGACGCCTTTCGCCACTCCCGCGCCCTCTATTCTGTGTGGGTCATCAAGCACGCCTCAGACTCGGCGACCGTGTTTTCTCCAATCTGCACTCATCTCGACTGCCGCTTTATATGGAATTCGGGGACCGGGCATTTTGAATGTCCATGTCATGCGGGCGTTTTCGCTGTCGACGGGAAGGTGCTGTCGGGACCCGCCCGGAGACCGCTCGACAGGTTTGACTACAGGATAGAAAACGGCATGCTCTTCGTCAAATGGGAACGGTTCATGGCGGGCGCAGCCCAGAAGATTGCGGTTTAGGAGGCGCCGGCGTTGAAACGGCAGAGAGAATGGGTTGGCGAGCGGTGGCCGCTCTCTTTTCTGGCGCAGATTACGCTTGAAGAAGACATACCCGGCGGGGCGCGTTTTGCCTACACCCTCGGCAGCGCCGTCCTCATAATCTTCACTCTACAGGCGATTACCGGAATACTTCAGCTCTTCTTTTATGTCCCTGCGACTGATGGCGCTTACAACAGTATAAGCTATCTTCGCACGAAGGTGCCCTTCGGATGGTTGGTCCACGGACTGCATTACTGGGGCGCCAACATGATGGTAGTCCTCGTGCTGCTTCACATCACGATGGTCTTCATCTGGGGCGCTTATAAGAAGCCCCGTGAACTGACCTGGCTTGCCGGGGTGACCCTCCTTCTGACAACCATGGCCTTTAGCTATACAGGGACGCCGCTTCACTGGGATCAGCGCGGCTACCGGATAGGCGAATTGAGCACGAACATTGCGGGTATCACGCCTGTTTTCGGCGACCTGATGAGGCATTTCCTGCGGGGCGGCGAAGAGATGGGACAGCTCGCTCTCTCACGCCTTTTCGGTCTCCATGTTGCCGTCCTGCCTCTTGCGCTTGTCGTACTTTTCGCCGTCCACATCGTCGCCATGCGCCGCTTCGGAAGAGTCGGCCCATGGGACGAGAAGAAGAGATCCTTCAGAGGTCTTTTCTGGCCCGACCAGGCGTTCAAAGACGTTGGGACCGTAACGGCAGTCTTTTTTTTACTCATTACTTTGGTTGTGTTCTTTCCGCCGACATATACCGGACCGGCCGATCCTCTTGACAACTCATACATACCAAAGCCCGAATGGCACTTTCTCTTTCTGTATGAGGCCTTGAAGTATTTCCAAGGCGGACTCGAACCCCTGGGCACTCTGGTTGTGCCGACTGTGCTGGTTCTGATCCTAGTCCTGCCTCCTTTTATCAATGGCAATCCAGAGCGGAACCCCCTGAAGCGCCCGATCGTGATGGCTGCAGCGCTCATCCTCGCCGCGATCATCTTTGCCCTCAGCGTTAAGGGATACCTAAATCCTGGCTTCGGCAGGGTAGCCTCGGAACAGAAAGCTGTCTCCTCCCACAAACCGTCAGAGGCAAGCCTTCTGAAAGAACCCCTGTCTGCCGAAGCAAACGAAGCTGTCGAGCCGGGTGCAGGGGCCGAGAGGCACAAATATGCGGACATCAGGGAAAAAGGTCGGCCGGGTCCGGCAGCCTACATTATCGGAAGCGTAAAGCGTGGAGCGGCGGCCTTCGCTGAGCATTGTTCTTCCTGTCACGGTCCTTTGGGCAAGAGTATCATTCCCAATCGCGGCTCTCAAGAAGGGAAGGTACCGGACTTAGTTCCGATTCGTCGCGACCTGTACGACAAAGATGCCGAGAGCCTTGCGGAGAACATCGACCGGTGCATTCAGCACGGCTCGGTTCCTGCCGGCCCCAGCCCGACAATCCGCATGCCGGCCTTCGGCTCTGCGAACGCCCTCACACAGCAGGAGATCGCGAATATCGAGGCTTATGTTCTGGAGCTAAACGGCGTTGACCGTGCGGCACTCATCAATCCCGGCATACGACCTAAACGGTTCTTCATACTGGCGTCTTTCCTTTATCTTCTTGCGATCCTGATGCAGGCTGGGGTCAGGTTCAAGAGAAAGATTCCATGATTCAAGACGGCAAATATTTGAAATTTTGAAAGAATTCATCGAAGAGGCACGCAGACAGTGTGGGATTATGCTTCGATGCTGACCTCTGATATACTGGGACAAAGGTACTGTCAGGCGATGTCAGGATTGTCCCGGCCACGCCGACTGCAACGTATGTCCCCGCCAGGGCATCGGCATAGTAGATGTAGCCGACCAGGGGGACCTGGAGTGTGTGCGCGAGAGCACCGCTCCCGTTTATCGGGAAGACGTTTATATTTATGTAGTTGTTTCCAGGGGGTGTAATCTGCCGAGTGCTTGTCGTATAAATCCAGTTGCTATCAATTGCGATAGAGCCCCCCACGCCGAAATTATTAAGGTCTGTCGTAGCCATGAATGAATGCGCAGGGGCAGCATTGCCAGTCGCACTTTTTGAAAATATCTTTACATGTAGATTATTGGTAGATCTGTCCACATCTGTCACATAGATCCAGTTGTCGTCGACAGCGATCCCATTCGGCCTGACCATGGTCGTTGCGACGCCGCGGACAGTCGTTGTAGGTATGGTGTTGCCAAACGTGGCGTTGGGCCACTCCAGAATATCGCTGCCGCCGCTGTTTGATCCATAGATCATCCCGTGTGCCGGGAACGCATTCAGAAGGAGGATCAAGAATACTGGGAATGATTCAATAAAGCGGTTCATTCCGGTACATAATATCTTATCGGCCAAATCACGCCAGCCTATTCTCAGTTTCTGTTCTCTGTAAGCTCTCAAATACTGTCCGATTGCAGTCGTTAGCCCATTGAAACAAATCTTCACAAAATCCCTTTCAGTCGTATATCCCATCCCGGGCTTTTTCGTCCTCCTAATCTCCGCCTCCAGCGCACGTATCACCTCAGCTGAAGAAACGGCTTTTGCTATAATTAATTTATCGGAACTTCTCGAAAAAACTTTAACACGAGTCAAGGTATAACCTCTTCTAATGGCATGTAAAACTGGTATTGAAGCGGATTCACTTAATTTTTGCGCGTAAGACCCCACCCACGGCGAGTTACCCCGAAAGATTGCCATTTCGGATACCTGCTATGATGAAGGAAAGCTGCTAAAGAGCCCGATTCTGAAGGGCGCCATCAGAATGAGTTTGAGTGTTTTCATTCGCACATTTCTGAGGGGGAAGTATGATTAATGCAAGCGTAATTGATTTCTATTAGAGCATCAATGAGGAGATTACAGTGTCAAAATAGAGTACGAACCCTCGTTGCCTTCCACTTTCGGAAAGTTGCATTCTTGAGCACGCCTTCAGATTGCTCTTACAGCCCGCCAAGTGATATTTCTCAAGCACCGCTATGATTAACGATTTCCGATTGAATTGTGTGCCCTATCAGTGCCCACTGTATCGGCATAGTTATGATATGTGCAACTTCGCCCCAAAAGAAAGAGTTCCTTCAAAATTGCATATGCGACAATTTCATGCGAACATTGTTGTGTATGAATATACAATTATGAATCGGCGTGAGCTGCAAATCAACGACAAGTCACTATATCCGAAGCATTTTCTTAATGGCACTGGTGTCGCGGCTATGACGGCAATGACGCACATCGCCATCATGGAGCAGGCCGACGGCAAGAGCGCTGACTGGATGGAACATGTCAGCGACGAACAATACAGGCCCCGATTTGAGGGGTCCAATAAGGAGAACAATTATGAGCAAAGTTTGGTTTATCACGGGCGCCGGTAGCGGCATCGGAGCCGGGACCGCGAAGGCGGCTTTGCGGGCCGGTGACCGCGTTGTCGCGACCGGAAGAAACCTCGACAAAGTAAGGAATGCCTACCGCGACGTTGCAAGCGAGAACATCACGTTTGTCCAATTGGACGTTGCCGACGAGGCACAGGCGAAAGCTGCCGCCGAGGAGGCTGTGAAGCAGCTTGGCCGGCTCGACGTCGTGGTCAACAGTGCGGGCTACAGCCTGCTTGGTAATTTTGAAGAGATGACCACAGCCGAGTTCGAACGACAATTCGCTACGAGCTTCTATGGTGTGATGTACGTCATGCGCGCGGTGTTGCCAGTCATGCGTGAGCAGCGGTCAGGCCACATCATCAACCTCAGCTCCGTTGCGGGCGTGGTCGGGCTAAAGCACTGCGCCGCCTACGGTGCGGCCAAGTTTGCGGTCGAAGGCCTTTCGCTGTCGGTGGCGACGGAGATCGAGCAGTTTGGTATCGAGATCACGGTTGTCGAGCCGGGCTTTTTCCGCACTGACCTTCTCGATGCTCGGAACGTCAGGTGGGCCAGCAACACCATCGACGACTATGCGGCAGAGGGCAGACCGCAGGAGATTTGGTCGCCTTATCACGGAACGCAGCCGGGTGACCCGGCGAAGCTGGGCGACGCTCTGGTCAAAATTGCAGGGATGAAGAACCCGCCAAAACTGTTCGTTGCCGGAAGCGACGCCCTCACGGTGATCACGCCGGTCCTCGAGGCCCGCCTGCAGGAAATGCGCACATATGAAGAGCTGTCCAAGTCAACGGACGGTTCGTTCTAGCGGAGACGCAAGGAGCATCATCAAAGGAGGTGCTGTATGCGAGTTGGGATTTTGGGTTCAGGGTTAATGGGAGGCAAGCTGGGAACGATCTTTGCGCGAGCCGGCCATGAGGTAGTGTTCAGCTATGCGCACAGCAAGGAGAAGCTAAAAAGGCTTGCGAGGGACGCCCAGGGGAACGCGCGAGCTGGAACACCGCGTGAGGCTGCACAGAACGCGGACGCACTTCTGTTAGCCGTGCACTGGTCCCGCATCGACGATGTATTGAGTCAGACGGGCGACCTGTCGGGCAAGATAATCGTAAGCTGCTCGCTGCCCATGAATGCTGACGATACCGAACTCGTTGTCGCTCATACCTCCTCAGGCGCGGAGGAACTGGCAAAGATGATTCCGAAGTCTCGGGTCGTGGCTGCATTCAACACCGTTCCCAGCGAGGTGCTGTTTAGTGTGTTCGAGGCCAAGGGCAAGACCACTAAACCTAGCCTCGTGTACTGCGGCGATGACCGGAGGGGAAAAAAGGTGGCCGCTGAGCTGATCCGCGACGTAGGTTTCGATCCGGTGGACGCCGGCCCTCTACGGATTGCCCGCTACATTGAGCCCTTCTGTCTCCTCGTCGCCCAACTCGCATACGAGGGGAAAGGGGGGCCGGAACTGGCGTATCGGTTCGAGAGGTTCGGGAAATAGGAACGTATCGAGCAAGTCGGGTTTCATCTTAAAAAGGCTTTTGAAAACGGCCTCACGAAGGAAGAACTTGTGGCTGCTATTACGAATATTGCATTTTACGCAGGCTGGCCCACTGCATCCTCGGTATTTGGCCACTTGAAAAGAGTCATTGATCCGCAATAAATTGATTGAAGAAAAAAATTGTGTTCAAAGGGCCTTGTGAGAGTAGTTACTATGTGAAATGAAACTTTCCGATGACGTCGTCTCGAATGCACATTTTAGGAGAAGAGAACACTCTTACAAATTCTTTAACTATGTTTTAAGAGGTGGCCGGGTTTGTTTGGACAGCCTGAAGCGATTTTTAAGTGGTAAGCTGCTCTGCCTCATGCCGCTACCTGCATCGGTGGTAGTGTAGTCAAGTAAACTTCATCCGGGGTTCTGTAGTCAAGCCCTTGATGC
>OBEQ011623789.1_pt1 | contig 16003 bp, 19 predicted proteins | sample 1670901 | NCBI WGS metagenome assembly OBEQ01 (sample SAMEA104232315, study PRJEB22302) | groundwater metagenome | biome: forest; feature: aquifer; material: groundwater | place: USA | collected 2011-08-07 | depth 5.4 m | reverse complement strand
GGCAGCGGTTTTGGGCGGCACCCAGTCGCTGCACACCAACGCATTGGATGAAGCCGTTGCGCTGCCCACAGAGTTCTCAGCACGCATCGCTCGCAATACGCAGATCATTATTCAAGAAGAAACCGGTATCACCAAAGTAGTTGATCCCTGGGGCGGCTCCTACATGATGGAAAACCTCACCCAAGATCTTGCCGACCGCGCCTGGGAGCTAATTGAAGAGATCGAACAGAATGGCGGCATGGCGAAAGCCATTGAAGGCGGCTTACCCAAACTGCGGATTGAAGAATCTGCCGCGAAAAAACAAGCGCGCATTGACCGCGGCGAAGACATTATCGTCGGCGTTAACAAATATATTCTGGCCGAAGAAGAAGCCCTGGACACACTCGAAGTCGATAACGTTGCCGTGCGCGACGGACAGATCAAACTCATCAATGAGATTCGCGCCGCGCGCAACGAAGCAGCCTGTCAACAGGCGCTCGGCATGCTGACCGCCTGCGCCAAAACCGGTGAAGGCAATTTGTTGGATCTCGCCATCAAAGCCACTCGCGCCCGCGCTACCGTCGGGGAAATCTCCGATGCCCTGGAAAAGGAATGGGGTCGTTTTAATGCCCAGGCCAAAACCATCTCGGGTGTTTATGGCGCGTCATTCCATCACGACGCAGATTGGCAAGCCATTCTTGCCGACGTCAAAACCTTTGAAGAGAAAACCGGCCGCCGCCCGCGGATGCTGGTGTGCAAAATGGGCCAAGATGGTCATGACCGCGGCGCAAAAGTAATTGCCACCGCGTTTGCCGATGTGGGCTTTGATATAGATCTGTCGCCAATGTTTTCAACGCCTGAAGAAGTCGCTAAACAAGCGGTTGAAAATGACGTGCATGTGGTCGGTGTTTCTTCCCAGGCAGCAGGCCATAAGACCTTGATACCTGCGTTGATCGAAGAACTGAAAAAGCAGGGCGCCGATGACATTATTGTGGTGGCTGGCGGTGTGATTCCCAAGACTGATTACCAGTTTTTGGAAGACGCAGGGGTGAAGGGAATTTTTGGGCCGGGTACCAAGATTCCATTGGCGGCCCGCAGTGTGATAGACGCAATTCAAAAGAATCTGTAGTTAAACGGATGGGTTGGTCCGACATTTCGGAAGCGAAGCGTAACCCATCAAATTCATTTTGCTAAAAATGATGGGTTACACTTCGCTCCACCCATCCTACAGAAGATCATAATGACCAAAAGCGATCTTTCACAGCAGCTCAATCTCCTCCGCCAGGGCAATCGACGCGCCCTCGCCAAAACCATCACCTTGGTGGAAAGCAAACTCGATACACATCGCGCACAAGCACAGCAAATTCTCGAACAAGTATTGCCATTTACCGGTAAGAGTATGCGCGTTGGCATTACCGGCGTTCCCGGCGTCGGCAAATCAACGTTTATCGAAACCTTTGGTCTGCATCTGATTAAACAGGGGAAAAAAGTCGCTGTGCTGGCGGTCGACCCCAGCTCGCCCATCGCCGGCGGGAGTATTCTGGGCGACAAAACACGGATGGAACTGCTCTCCCGTGAAGACACGGCTTTTATCCGACCCTCGCCAGCAGAGGGTTCACTCGGCGGCGTGGCACACAAAACACGCGAGTCGATGTTGCTCTGCGAAGCGGCGGGTTATGACGTTATTCTGGTAGAGACTGTCGGCGTGGGCCAATCAGAATACGAAGTTGCCAGCATGGTGGATTTCTTTCTGGTGTTAATGCTGCCCAATGCGGGTGATGAGTTACAAGGAATTAAACGCGGTATCATGGAGCTGGCCGATTCGCTGGTAATTAATAAAGCCGATGGCGAAAGCATTAACCTGGCAACTCGCACGCAACAACATTATCAAAGTGCTTTTCATCTGTTAAAAGCTGCCGGGTTTTGGTCGCCGCGCGTGATGATCTGCTCAGCGCTGGAAAACAAAAATATTGATCAAGTTTGGCAGATGATCATGGAATACCAAGAAGTCGCTATCAAACACCATGTCTTTTTTGAAAAACGCGCCGCACAAAATTCCGAATGGATGCACAATCTGCTGCATGAAATGATTCAGTTGCGTTTGAATCAAAACCCGCAAGTGAAAGCCAAACTGCCCATTCTGGAAGATGATGTTATTCATGGCCGCACTACACCCTACGCAGCCGCAAAACAGATTGTTGATCTTCTCTAAATAGGAGTGGTCGCACACGATGAAAGAAATCAGTGAACGCCTTAACCGATTTTTCGACGACCATCTGCCCATAACCGATTACCTCGGCATGCGCGTCGAAGAATACGATGGCACGTCTCTCACCCTCTACGCGCCGCTCGGCCCGAGTCTCAACGATAAACTGACCGCATTTGGCGGCAGTCTTTACTGTCTCTGTGTGATGTCCGCCTGGGGAGTGGTTTATTTAAAAAGTCTGGAGCGCGGACTCAAGGGAGCCAACATCATGGTAAGCAGTGCCAACATCATTTATCGCGCACCGGTTGACACTGCCATTCGCGCAGTCTGCATTCGTCCACCAGATGACACTTGGGAAAAATTTTTCCACCATTTTGAAGAGAAAGGTAAAGCCAAGATTAAATTGACGTCGAGTATCGAAGTAGAAGGTAAAACAGCAGTGACATTTGAAGGGGAATACGTGATTGCCCGTTAAGTCCCCTTGAGAACTTAACGGAGCGAAATTAATAGCAGGCGATTGAAGAATTATTTAAATTTCGACACCAGCAACTTCAGATCTTTAGAAAGCGAAGAAAGTTTTTTCGCCGATGCTGCCGTCTTATCGGCGCCTACAGCCGCCCCTGAGGCGATATCAGCGATATTCACTACGGTGCGCTGTAATTCTTCCGCGACCGCGCCTTGTTCTTCAGCGGCGGTAGAAATTTGCGTATTAGTATCGGTAATGCCATCCACCAACACTTTTATTTTGGTCAGTGCGTCAACCGCGCCAACCACTTCTGCGACCCCGAGATTGGCGTTCTTCATGCCTTCTTCCATGGCATTCACCGCGCGCTGCACGCCAGCCTGTAAGGTTTCAATTAAATCTTGAATCTCAGTAGTGGAATCTTGGGTGCGTTGTGCCAGCGTTCGCACTTCGTCAGCCACCACGGCAAAACCACGGCCAGATTCACCGGCACGCGCGGCTTCAATCGCCGCGTTCAAGGCCAGCAAGTTGGTTTGGTCGGCGATGCCACGGATAACATCTAATACCGAGCCGATATTGCCGCTGTCTACTTCCAATTGCCTGACGACTTGCGCCGCCACTTCGACTTGAGCGGATAGATTTTTTACGGTATTACCCGCATGTGCAATAATTTGTTCACCTTGACGCGTTGCTTCCTGCCCGCGCCCCGCCGAATCGGCGGCTTCCACGGCGTTGCGTGCGACATCCTGACTGGTGGATGTCAGCTCGGTAATCGCGGTGGCGAGTTGTGAAGTTTGCTCTTGTTGCGACTGGCTGCCGGCACTGGCTTTTTCGGCGATCTCGGCACTCTCGTTGGCCACTTCACTTAATTTATCGGTCGCATTAAACACGTCGGTGACAATATCCCAAATGGTTTTGACAAAGCCATTGAAGTTTGAAGCCAAATCAGCAATTTCATCTTCACCTGAAACCTTAATATGTGCGGTCAAGTCCCCATCGCCTTCGGCGATGTCAATCAAGCGGTTGTTGATGGAGTCGAGGCGATCCGTGATATTTTGTCCCATCCATATAATCATGATGAGAATCATCACGCCGCAAGAAACCGTAAGCCACATCAACCCACTTGACGCGTCTTCACCCTTGGCTCCATGGTCAGCAAAAAGTATATATGCTGTAAGTAGCAGGTTGGCCAATACCGCCCCAGAAAGAATGTAAAACTTACCTTTGATTGACATCTTTGCCTTGTCCCTTGCAGATCGAAAAACTCGGTACGGATAACGAGAGGTTACTCCTCTACCTTTAACCATAGTCTGCGCTTGAACACCTCGCAATTCCGCAATCGCTCGGCATCAAACGATTTGCTATTAAGGGGTTTACATCGCGTGAGAGCGCTCATAAAAACTGAGTTATGTTCAATTTGTGATCTTTTTAATCTGCTCTTGAATTTGATGCAGTTAATTAATAGGCACGGAGAAATGATTACGCTTTTCCACACATTATTGATTAAAAGGAAAGGCGGAAAGATACGGAGACTATTGGTTCACAAGAACGGCTATTATTTCGCCTCAATCCGAGGAAAAACTTGATCTCCAAAACCATTAACGTAAACTCTCGCGTTTGCAAAATTTTCGAAGGAAAGAACTTATGACCCCTGAAGAGAAAAAAGCGTTCGAAGAAGAACTCTACTCCTGGGTTGGCAGAGAAACCGCTCCGCCGACACCGGCTTTAGATGACGTTAACGAAGCGATGATTCGTCACTGGTGCGAAGTGATGGGTGATCACAACCCGGTCTATACCAATAAAGAATTCGCTGCGCAGTCCAGCAAAAAAGGTATTATCGCTCCGCCAACTATGCTGCAAGCTTGGAGTCTGGAAGGCTTTCCCATGGCGTTTGAGCGCGATGCCGCGGAGCTTGATGGGCAGCGCCGATTACATGCCTTTATGGGAGAGCACGGTTATACTGCGGTACTCGGCACCAATTGCGACCAAGAGTATTTTCGCGATCTGCGCCCCGGCGATAAAGTTATTGCGCACACGGTTATCAATTCCATCTCCGAACAAAAAGCTACCGCCATGGGTATCGGCTACTTTATCGAAACCAAAACCACGTTTACCGATCAGCATAACGAACCGATTGGCTCCATGCTGTTCCGTGTGCTTAAATTTATTCCCGCGCAGCAAGCGGCGCCGGTTGAAGCAGGAAAATCTTCCGCACCAGCAAAACCGACGCGCATAAAATCCGTGCGCGGCCACGACAACGGCTGGTGGTGGAACGAACTAGAACAAAACAAAATCGTCCCTATACAACGCTGTAAGAGCTGCCAAACATTACGCCATCCACCACGCCCTATGTGTGGTGAGTGTCAGTCGACTGAATGGGACTTTATCGCGTCAAGCTTAAAGGGCGAAGTGTTCAGTTTTGTAGTGCTTCACTACCCGGAAATTCCCGGTTACGACTATCCATTGGTCTGCGCGGTTATCCAGCTAGAAGAAGGCACGCGTATTGTCTCCAACATTATCGGCTGCAAACCTGGCGATGTAACTATTGGCGACAAGGTGATAGGCGAAGTGGTTGAAGTCGACAAAGTCAGCACCCTGCCATTATTTAAACTCGCATAAGGAGCCCAACATGAAGACTGAAACGTTGAACTACAGCGCGGTTTCGGTGGGTGACAAGCTCCCGAATCTCGATATTGAAATCAGTGTTGGCCTGGTGGTCGGCGGTGCGATTGCGTCGCGTGACTTCACCCCGGTCCATCACAATAAAACTGCGGCCAATGCCCAGGGCTTAACGGATGTTTTTCCGAATATCCTGACCGACAATGGCCTGGTAGGCCGCTTTGTCACCGATTGGGCCGGCCCTGACTCCACCATCAAACGGGTCAACATCAAACTTGGCGCGCCAACTTACCCTGGCGAAATCTTAAAGATGACCGGTGAAGTCGTTGCCAAAGACGATGCCACCGGCATCATTGATGTTAAGGTCACCGGCAAAGCCGTTTGGGGCATGCACGTCGACGGCACTGTGCGTATCGCGCTGCCAACATCTGATTCAGCCAAATAGGGAGCGAAGTCATGGTTGCAAAAGCAAATATCAAAGATAAAGCCGCTCTCGTCGGTATAGGTACTACGGAATTTTCCAAAAATTCCGGTCGTTCAGAACTGCAACTCGCCTGCGAAGCAGTCGCCGACGCAATTCGCGATGCTGGCTTAAAACCCTCCGATGTAGATGGTATGACGACCTTTACCATGGACAGCTCCGACGAAATTGAAGTCGCGCGCGCTGTCGGCATCAAAGATCTTACCTTCTACAGCCGCGTACCTCACGGCGGCGGCGGTGCGACAGGTTTGATTCACCAAGCGGTGATGGCCGTGGCCAGTGGCATGTGTGAGACCGTCGTTTGTTATCGCGCACTCAATGGTCGCTCAGGCCATCGTTTTTCGAACGGCGTATCGGGTGACATAGTGACGTCCGATTTCATTCACTACGGTTGGTACCTGCCTTATGGTTTGTTAACACCAGCGTCTTGGGTGGCGATGTATCAGCAACGCTATCAGCATTTGCATAATTGCCCCTCGGATGCTTTGGCAGAAGTCGCTATTAACACGCGTAACTATGCAGCAACTAACCCAGCTGCGTTCTTCTACAATCGCCCCATGAGTAAAGAAGAGTACTACGCTGGGAAACCCATCGTTGAACCCTTCCGTCTCTACGATTGCTGTCAGGAATCCGATGGCGGTTGCGCGGTGGTCGTCACCACAGCCGAAAAAGCCCGTCACTTAAATTCTGAAGGTGCGTTGGTCAACGGCGTCGCACAATGCGCCGAAGCCAATATGGAAGCAATGACCAGCTTTTATCATGAGGAGATTGCAGCAATTCCCTCCATGGATATCGCCGCCAAACAAGCCTATGAAATGTCAGGTTTGACCGCTAACGATATAGACGCTGCCATCGTTTACGACGCCTTTACAGCGATTGTCTTGTGGCAGTTGGAATCCTGGGGCTTTGCTGATCGCGGTAAAGCTGCTGAGTTTGTCCTGAGCGGCGCGTTGCGGCCAGACGGACGTCTACCTACTAACACCCACGGTGGGCAGCTTAGCGAAGCTTACATTCACGGTATGAACGGCGTGAATGAAGGCGTGCGCTTGGTACGAGGCACTTCCGTGAACCAACCGAAGAAAAATATTAAGCATGTGTTGGTCACTTCAGGAGTTGGTGTACCGACTGGGGGCATGTTGCTCGGCAAGATGGATTAGTCTTAATAGCTCGACCTACCTAAAAAAGGGCTGACTCAATATGTCGGCCCTTTTTTATTGAAGATCAATAAGCCAAAAATCAACCCTGCTCCAACTCTGCAATCCGCTCGGCCAAAATCAACAAACGGTTGGCCTCCTCAATATGCAGACTTTCAATTAATTTGCCATCGACCACGCAGATACCCTTGCCTTCACTCTCCGCTTGAGACCAGGCGGCTATGATCGCTTTGGCATGTTCAATGGCTTTTGCGCTGGGTGAAAAAATTCGATTGCAGATCTCGAGCTGCTTGGGATGGATCAGACTCTTGCCGTCAAAGCCGAGATCTCGCCCTTGTTGGCAAACTTTTTCAAACACTTCTAGATCGTCTAAATTGAGTTGCACACCATCGATAACATCGAGACCGTGTGCACGAGCTACCAGAACACAGTGACTTAACGCGTAAATAAATCCGATTCTATCGGTCGTATGAGGCACGCGCAGATCTTTCGAGAGATCAGAGGTGCCCATCATGACCACGCGCACACGGGGATGAGCGCAAATCGCATCAATATTAAGTACGCCGCGTGGTGTCTCAGCTTGCACCCAAATTGCTATATCATCGTTCGCACCATACACGGCGAGAATCTCATAGGCTTTTTGCACTTGTTCGACAGACTCCACTTTGGGCAACACAACGCCGTCTACGGGCGTTGCTGCAATGGCTTTAAGATCATCTTTGCCAAATCCTGATTCAATGCTATTTACCCGCACCACCACTTCGCGTTTACCATAACCGCCCGCTTCAATAGCAGCGGCTACTTGGTGTCTGGCCATAGCTTTCGCATCCATTGCCACCGCATCTTCGAGATCGAATATCAGGGTATCTGCCGACAGCGTTTTGGCTTTTTCTAATGCTCGATCGTTTGAGCCTGGCATGAACAGTACGGAACGGCGGGGTCGGAGGGTTTTCATGAAGGTTACCTTTGCATTCTTTGAGGTCTTGAGTTTCGTATTCTAATCTTAAGGTGGGTTTTTCAATAGTCTTTAACAGTCTCGATAGTTACTTCGATGTATACTGGCTGACATTATTTTAGCTTCAAATGTGAATAAAGTATGGATATCGGTGATTTACGCAGAGAATATCTTAAAGGTGGTTTGAATCGGGAAGATTTAGCCGATGACCCAGTGCAACAATTCGATCGCTGGTTTGAGCAGGCGCGAAACGCCAATCTCACCGATCCCAACGCCATGACACTGGCGACTGTTTCTGCAACGGGTCAGCCGTCACAGCGCGTGGTGTTATTAAAATCATTCGATGAAAAGGGGTTTGTGTTTTACACCAATCTTGAAAGCACCAAAGCTCAACAGATAACGCAGAATAATAAAGTCTGTCTGCATTTCGCGTGGTTGCCGCTCGACCGCCAGGTCATTATTGCGGGCGAAGCTGCGCGGATTTCGGCAAAAGAAGCATTGGGCTATTTTCTTTCACGCCCGCGCGACAGCCAGATCGCTGCGTGGATTTCAGACCAGAGCCGCCGGATCTCCTCACGCCAGATCCTGGAACAAAAATTTGCCGAATTTAAGACGAAACATGAACAAGAAGGTAAGTTATCACTTCCTGCTTTTTGGGGAGGATATCGCGTAAAACCGATTCAATACGAATTCTGGCAGGGACGTGCCAATCGTTTACATGATCGTTTTCTTTATACAGCAAGTGAAAACAACAGCTGGGAAATTAATAGACTGGCGCCTTGAGCACAGAAATTCGCATCGAGGACGACAGCCAATTTTTATTAGGCGATAAATTAAAATTTTTTTATTCCAACTGCACGAAAAGAGGATCTTAATAACCAATTGAAACTAAATTTTTTAAAAACAATTTCCAAAAATGGTGTCATCACTAACCATATTTCTGACGACACCAAAAGTAATAGTTTCCGTCATTTTATTGCAAATAAATCTAAATCGTTCGCTGACAATCCATCTCATTTATTAATCTTTTTTTGCTCAAAATGAATAGTAATTATCCTAAAGTGGTTAGTTTTTTAGCCGAATATGCCGATTGTTCTACTCATCATATTTTTCCAAATTTTTACCTCTTGAACGGCTATTTACCTTTCCCCATCTCTCACATAGTATCGGGGAACTTGGTTTTTACAGGCTTGCGGTACCACGGCTGTTTAATGGAAGATTTATATGCCTGAGTATTTTGAGATAATGAATCAATCGTCAGAAAATTTAGAAAAAACATTTATACAACACCCTGCAGATGTGGCGCTGGATTACAAACTCAATGCCGCCGACAATCAATTATGCCTTGCGCTCGACACACCGATTCCCAAGCGTGGTGGCCTTACCTTCGACAATAAAAAACCGCTCAGCGTGGGTTCAATGGTCAGTCTCAAGATCGCCCCTTTTCGTCCCGCGCTCAGAGTCAAAGGTGTCGTCACCTACTGTACCAAACGCAAAGATTATTATCAGATTGGTGTCGAGTTCATGAATGTGGATGATGCCTTTCGCGTGCGGATGACAGAGCAGGCTTGTTATATAGAACACTATAAAAATGAACTGCAAAAAGAACAGGGCAAAAAAATCAGTCGCGAACAAGCTGCTCTCGAATGGATCGCAATTTGTGGCGCCTCATTTCCCAATCCACAGTAGCTAACCGATGAATCCATGTTGCATTTAGCGGGCTAGCTGGTGCGCAAACATTTATAGACGCTGCAATCTCACCTATCTATAGTGACGGTCTACTTCCACTTCTCATTTAACAAATTCTGAGTTCTCTATGACATCACTCGACAATAAAGTCATTCTTGTGACTGGCGCATCTTCTGGACTCGGCAGAGCAACGGCCCTTATGTGTGCGACACGCGGCGCCAAAGTCTTTGGGGTGGGCCGTGATGAAAACGCATTACAAGCACTTACAAACAATAAATCCTTTCCCGCCGGCACTATTAAAACCGGCGTCTACGATTTATCAACCGCGCACGCCTGTAAGTCAGCGGTGGCAGATTGTCTCACGGCATTTGGATCGCTCGACGTGCTGATCAATGTGGCTGGCAAACATCATTTTCGCTCGCTAGAAAATATTACGGAAGAGGATTGGCAGGAAGATATCGCGATAAATCTCAGCGCACCTTTTTTCCTTTCCCAAGCGGCCATGCCAGAGCTATTAAAAAATAAAGGCAATATTATTAATGTCGCTTCGATTGCGGGGCTTCAGGGCCAAGCTTATTCGACAGGTTATTGTGCTGCTAAACACGGTATCATTGGTTTAACTCGCGCCCTCGCGATGGAGTACACCAAAGCAGAATTGCGCGTCAATGCGATCTGCCCTGGCGGCATGGACACGCCACAGGTGCAAAATATGGCAATTCCGGAAAACGTCGATTTTGATCTCCTGATGCGTTCGGCCGCACCACGCGGCATGATGAATGCGGATGAAGTGGCTGCGTTTATCTGTTTTATCGCTTCCGATGAGGCCAGTGCAATTCACGGTGCGGTTTATCCTATTGATCGAGGGAAAACTGTCGGATAGCAGTCTTCAGCTAAATTCAGTCGCTGCTAAATTTAACGGCTAAGGAAATAACCCGACTATGAGCTCGGCCAACCATTTATGCGCTGGGCTATGTTGGATGCGGCTGTGATAAACCAAATGCACATCCATCTCTTCAAATTCAAACTCACTGGGCAAATCGAGCATTTCATAATTCTCTTTAATCATGGGAAAGCGGTGCAGAAAATCCGGCATGATTAACAGGTAGTCGGTACTCTTAATCGTATTTAATGCAGTGAGTAGATGACTCGTCACAAAAACAATTTTGCGACTGACACCCATTCGCTCCAAGCCTGGGTCCACCATCCCCACGCGATTGTCGCCGATATTGTAAAACGGAAAATAAACATAACCGTAGGAGAGACAGGACTTAAGCGTAATGCGTTTTTTCTCGGTAAGCGGATGGTTTTTTCGCACCAACAATCTCGGCCGCAACGAGCCTAAGCGGTGCGTAACCAAATCAGCGGGGAACTCTTGCGCCAAATGCACCGTGAAATCCAACTCACCGCGAGCCAATCGCTCGAGGTTTTCTTTCGACGGCTCACTCGAGACAATCTGAATATCTGGGGCCTTCTGTTGCAGCGCCTCCATAAGTTTTGGCAATAGCGCCTGACCGATGGGCTCGGGTACAGCAAAATTAAATGATGCAGTGCTAGTTAAGGGGTCAAACGACTGACCTTTAAGAACCAGTGTTATCTGTTCCAATAATGGCGGAATTTTTTCCTGCAACTCAAGGGCTTTCGGCGTTAACACAAGCCCATTGGGTGATCGGGTAAACAATGGATCAGCGAACAGGTCGCGCAAGCGGCTGAGCGTATTGCTCATCGCCGGTTGAGTGACATGAAGTTCATTCGCGGCAGCGGTAACGCTGCGGGTTTTCATTAAGGTTCGCAGGGCAACTAAAAGATTCAAATCTATGCGTGACAGTTCACTTATCGCCATGACGTTCGCCTCAATATAGATAATATCAATGGCAAACATAATATTAATAAATTAGCTGAATATCCAGATCCTCCTTATGATTCTCCTGTGTTCCCCAAAATCGTCCAGGAGATCGACATGGCTTTAATACCCATTGCAAACGGCGCCACCGCAATCAGTGCATTTTTATTGGCAATTACACGAATTCGTTCCAATCAACAGCGATAAACACACCCTCTGCACTGGCAGTAAGCGTGTCGCCGTCATACATTTCGCCGAGCAGTACAGCTTTTCGCTCTGAGACAGATTTTACTCTCGCTTCGAGCTTTAATTCTTTGTGTAATGGTGTCGGCCTGTGATATCGAATGGTCAAGTTGCCGGTAGCGCCCATGCGTTTTACAAGCATTTGCGCATCACCGAGAAATTCATCAAAGATGGCCGCGACAAATCCCCCATGCACACAATTAGGTGGGCCTTCATAATTCCAAGACAGTGTTACGGTGGCACGAGCAACATCGCCGTCCATCCAGATAGTAATGGGGGGAGCTACGGGATTACTGCGTCCTATCAGACAAGAAATTTCATGTACCAATTCACCCATTTCACCTGCGTTACCAGTCTTGAGCCAATTCACTCTGCCGCCGCAATTGTCATAGGGTTGATTCAAGTTAATTTCGTCATTGAGTAGTGACGCCAATGCCTGTAGACGTTCCAATGGCAGATCTTTAGCGACCAATTGTTCCGACAATTTTTTTATTGCATCGCAGACCAGTCGACGTTGTTGCCAGGTCTGATTAATGGATGCGGGAATATTTGGAGATAAAAATGGGTGTTTGTATTCAGTCATTAGGCTATCTCTTCAGTGTTACATCTCTATTCAGCATAGCATTAACTGTAATAACCGATTCAGTTCGTTGCCTCGGAGAAATTTAATTCCACCTTTACGCCTGCTGGGTCGGTAATAAACAATTGGACCTGATTTACCGCTTTAATGTCGAGTCGGCCAAATTCAATTTGATGCGCTTCGAGTTTTTTGATCATATTATTTAAACCGTTACAACGCAGAGCAATGTGATCAAAATAATTTTCACCGCTTGCCTGACTGCTATCCTCATTATTTTTTGCGATTGTGATCAGATGCAAGATGGGCTCATCTCCTGCATAAAGCCAATAACCATCTAAGCCAAAGTCGGGTCGATAGCCGTCTCGTAAATCCAAGATTGATTTATAAAATTGCCGCGTCGCCTCAATAATCTCGCTTGGCGCTTTAATACTGTAATGGTGAATGCGTTGTACTATGGGCACGGTTCTGCCAGACATAGTTCTGCTCGAGATAGTTAGCTTCATAGAATTAAATTTATTTATCCGCATTGTTTTTGAGAAGCGCCATACTTCGCGCCCACCATCGCTTAATAAGCTCGATAAACTCTTTGCCCAGTAGCGGCACAGCTAACCACCAGGTGATTTCACCGAAAATGAACAAGCCACCCAGCCACGCCGTCATTACGGTTGTCTCTAAAGGTAAAAAGGGTACGATTACGAAAATCGTCCAGTCGATGCACGACACACCCAGCAAGATATAACCTATGAGCTTTCTCACGCGTTTGTCCCAAAATTTCATAAATTTACCGCGACGACAACTTCGTGGGTGCAATACACTTTTGCAATTGATTGAGATAGTTTAATACGGAAAATCCCAAACGCACCGAGAGAGTATTGGCAGAGCGTTTAAGTTGTTCGCTTGATTGTTCATTCACTTTTTTTCCGGCGAACAGTAACCAATTGCCGCCGCCAGTAGTACACACCCTGACATCAGCGAAACAATCGTAGACCGCATCAAACAAGGTCATCTTTTTGCGATTGGAGGACCAAAAATTCATAACTAACCAGCCGTTATTGGACAGTAGGCGATGGCACTCTTCGACATATTTCAGGGTGAGCTGTTGGTCGTCCACGCCGACCGCGCTATAAATATCGCTAAAAATAATATCTGCCTGCATCGATTCCACTTCGTCGAAATATTCCTGAATGTCCATATTAAGAACTTCCAAGCGCTCATCTTCCGGCAAGCGAAAATACTGGTAAGCTGCATCAATGACGGCTTGACGCAATTCAATCGCGGTGAGTTTTGATTGAGGATAGTTGTGATGCAAACAGGTCGCCATGCACCCGCCACCCAAGCCGAAAAAAAGCAGTTCTTTCGGCTCAATAAACAGTAATACCAACATCATTGCGCGCGCATAGTCGTGTTGCAACAGAGCGGGATTAGAACGCAACAGACAGCTTTGTTGTTCATTGCCGCCAAAGGTCATGTATCGATAATCGCCATTGTCGATGATTTGGATTGGACCCATGCCATCGTAACAGCGATAAATTTCTTTTCCATTTAATGACATCTTTTCCCTACAATTTTCTCGGACACTTTCTGAGTCGCATTTTAATTTTACGTGGTGATTCAAGTATTGTCATTTTAGCTGAATCGCTCAACAAAATCGCAACAACATCCATCTTAGTTCAGTGTGATGTTGTGTTGATCTTCCTCACTTTATTTTTAAGGAACATGCTGTACAATCAGCACCCTGAATTAGGCGCTGGATTTACGTTCCAGTCAGCTTTGAGGAATTTATTCATGACAAAAATAGTTGTAGCTGCACTCTATAAATTTACCAATCTCGATAACTACCAGGCACTTAAAACGCCGCTATTGAACGTGATGCTGGCCAATAATATAAAAGGCACTGTGTTGCTCGCGAAGGAAGGCATCAACGGCACCGTGGCTGGCAGCAGAGAAGAGCTTGACGCTTTACTCACCTGGTTAAAATCAGATCCCCGACTGGCTGACATTGATCATAAAGAATCATTTGATGATGAAATGCCCTTTTATCGCACGAAAGTAAAACTCAAACGCGAAATCGTCACGATGGGAGTTGAAGGAATTGATCCGAAAAAAGTCGTCGGCACTTATGTGAAACCGCAGGATTGGAATCAACTCATCAGTGATCCCGATGTGACAGTCATCGATACCCGCAACGATTATGAAGTGCAGATCGGCACGTTTGAAAAAGCTATTAATCCGCACACGGAATCCTTTCGCGATTTTCCACAATATGTGAAAGAACATCTCGATCCAACCATCCATAAAAAAGTTGCCATGTTCTGCACCGGCGGTATCCGCTGCGAAAAATCCACTGCATACCTCAAAGAGCAAGGTTTTGCGGAGGTGTATCATTTACAAGGCGGCATACTTAACTACCTCGAAAAAGTGAGTCCGCAAGATTCATTGTGGCAGGGTGACTGTTTTGTTTTTGATAACCGTGTTGCAGTCGATCATTCGTTGCAAAAAGGTCACTATGATCAGTGCCACGCTTGTCGGCTGCCCATCACTGAAGAAGAGAAACAAAGCCAGTTCTACGAAAAAGGCATTAGCTGCCCCTACTGTTTCGATAAACAAACGGAACAACAAAAACAGCGTTTTTGGGAACGTGAAAAACAGGTACAGCTCGCAATTCAGCGCGGTGAAAAACATATAGGCGCGGAAGCGGTTGAAGCGCAGGAGTTACATCGGAAGTTAAAACTTGAAGAGCGGGAGAAAAATCGGTTGCGGAATAAAATTAAAGATTAACTACCACAACAGGGCTATCTGGTCAGAATAGGAATGAACATTTTTGTCAGCAGTCACAAGCGTATAATTTTCCGCTTTAGCCTGCGCTATTAATATGCGGTCAAACGGGTCACGGTGATGATCAGACAGGGATGCTAGCGTGAAAATGTGGTTTGCATCTATATTGAGGATTTTAAGCTGATTTCTCATCTGATGTTTTTTAATAGTCTCAGGTAAACCATCATCTAACACTAACTTTCCAAGCTGTAGCTTTATTTGCATCTCCCAAATACTACCTAAACTGATATAGAGCGTATTTTCTTCATTAATTAACGATTCATATGCCGTGAGACTTAATTTTTCTGGCGTTAAGTCGAACCATAAAAATACATGACTATCAAGCAGCAGGTTCATGGATTATTGTTTGCCTCCCAACCAGAAATCATCGCCTAGATATTCATCGAAGTCATCGCTCATCCGTCCTTTACCTTGTGATAGACCGGCAATTCGCGTTTTTTTTACAGGCTCCTGCACGATAATTTTGACTGTCTTTCCATGGCCATTATCAATCACAATCTCTTCACCATTAACGGCCAGATCGAAGAGTTCTGTAAAACGCTTTTTCGCTTCATCTATTGTTACATGATGTACTGACATAAGTTGTACTCCGACAAGAATTCTTTTTGTAGAGAATTTAACTCTAATCCTACCCCATTAACTGTCGTTTTTCCCTTTATTTTGTTGAACGCTTGGGGCGTTAACCATGGATTGATTAAATTGACAATTTATTAGGGATTTACCTGAGTCGGCGGTGCGTCCTCACCTCTCAGAACGGGTTTATCATTTTCCCAAATCACTGCGTACTGGCCTAGGCGTTTTTTCTTATCAAGAGTATGTGCAACCGCAGCTTGAAGCGTTTTCAGTATAACCTGGCTTTTGGCTGACGGAGCGTGTTTTGAGATATTCATATACCGGCCTCAATTAAAAGGTGTTGATAAAATTCTTCGTGAATTATATTGCGGTCGTCACCCTGCTGT
>OBEQ012088306.1_pt1 | contig 16005 bp, 13 predicted proteins | sample 1670901 | NCBI WGS metagenome assembly OBEQ01 (sample SAMEA104232315, study PRJEB22302) | groundwater metagenome | biome: forest; feature: aquifer; material: groundwater | place: USA | collected 2011-08-07 | depth 5.4 m | reverse complement strand
CGGCCGTTAAATCCCTCAGCGCCAATGGTGCTGTGTCTCAAGGCACGGGAGAGTAGGGCGTCGCCAGGTCTTCGAAACGCGTTTCTCTGCGATTAACCTGTTCACAGAACACTGTTTATCGCGGGGTGGAGCAGCCCGGTAGCTCGTCAGGCTCATAACCTGAAGGCCGTCAGTTCAAATCTGGCCCCCGCAACCACCAATACCACATCCTTCAACGCGCCCGCCCGGCCCTCAGCCTGGCGGGCGCGTTGCGTTACCCGTATCGTGCCGTTGCCCGCTGGTGGCCCGACTACCCGTTCGTCCTGGCCTGGAAGGCGCAGCTCTACCAGGAGAGCCGGCTCGCCCCCGCCGCCGGACTGGCGCAGTTCATGCCCGGCACCTGGGCCCAAGTCGCACGGGAACTGCGCCTGCCGCCAGGATCCTCCGCCACCCAGGACATCGCCATCGACGCCGGTGCCTACTACATGGCCAAACTGCGCCGCGTCTGGCGCAGCCCCCGCCCGGCCAAAGGCCGCCACCGGCTCGTCCAGGCCAGCTACAACGCCGGCTTGGGCCACCTGCTGAAAGCTCAGGCGGCGCTCCTTGACTGCGCCGCCCAGCCGGTGCCGCCGGTCATCCGGTTGCAGCGCGACGTCGCTCTGTACCTGCTCGATCTGGCCGAAGCGGGAGAAGACTGCCGTGACAAGCTCGCGGCAGTGAAGCGTGTGGCCCTTCCAAATCAGCCTCCCTGTATTCGGACGGCAGTCGTCGATGCTATGGAGTGCTGCAAGGGGTCAAAGGTAAGTCTCACCCACTGCTCGTCGATACCCTGCCGGAACACATCCAGGCGGCGATTGGCGGGCAGGGTGGAGGCGCTGATGGCGGTCACGTCGAACGGGAAGAAGGCCAGGTTTTTGCGGATGTCTTCGACCGGCTTCATCCGGCCGTTCGAAGCGCGGATCGCCGCCTCCGCCATCCAGGCCAGCAACTCGGCGTCCACCAGGCAAAGCGGGTCCGTTGGAAGGTAGGCGCCCCTTTCGCGGGCCTCTCGCATGGTGCCCCAGTCGATGAACGTTCGCTGGATTCGCCTTGCCGCACGGGCCACCGTTTCCTTTTCTCCGAATCGTTCCTTTAGCCGGCGCTGTACCTGGGGTGTCGCGACAATGTCCTGAAGGCGGAGCAGCCGGCCGATTGTCTGCGCCACCTCGCCAAAGAACGGGTAGGCGACCATCGTTGCCGCCCAATGGACGGCGACATGAAGGTCCGGGGGCAGACGTTGGAGCAAGGCCAATCCCTGGTCGCGAAACGGCCGGAGTTCGGCGGGCACCCGCAGCCACGTCTTGAGCAGGATGGTGATCGCCTTCTCCCTGTTTCCCCGCTCGGGGTCGCCACCGACCGACAACTGGTCCCTGAGACACTCCCGCAGCATTGCGGCGATCGACTCGTCAGGCTGGCCTTCCGCTACCATGCGAGCGGTCTCGGTCATCCATTCGAGCCTGATGCGCTGACTGAACCCGATCGCAGGAGCCCTCACCACTCACCCCTTTCCTATTCTCACCAGCGGCACAATCACTTCTTCAAGCGATGCGCCGCCATGGCCGACCACCGTTTTGCCCTCGGCGATGAATGCATCCCTGTGGGCCGCGAGCAGCGGCAGATAATCGGCGGGCAGACCGATGGCAGGCCATTCCAGGGCGGTTGGAAAAGCCGCCTTGGTCTGCTGGCGCAGGACATCGGTCGTATAGGTCCGCACCCGCTCTCCCCGCTCCTCGGCATTTGCACCTTCGGCCGGCCTGCCGATCCCTCGGCCCTCGATGTTACCGTGGTCCGAGGTGAGGAACACGTCAAACCCAGCATTGACCAGCATTCCGGCGAGGCGGGACAGATAGCCGGTCTTGGCCCAAAGTGCAATCTGGCTGTGCATGCCGTTCATTCCCAGTTCCATGCCATGCATGATACGGTCAATTTTGTCGACGATCAGTCCAATGACACGCATCTGCGGGCGAGAAATATCCTCCTCTACTTTGTGGAGATCGACAGAGTCTCCAAGCCCCTTGCGATAGCCGATCTGCACACCGGTGTATCCCTGGTCGGTCCAGAACCGCGCCCACAGAGACGGCTCCTTGGACATCGTCCCGAGATGCTTGCCGATCTGCACCGGCGGCCGGCCGGAGAACAGCGCCTGCCGACTTACCGAAGTGAGGGTCGGTACCCAGGCGAAAGCGGCGTCGTCATGAACAGCGAGCCCGTTTTCCGGTGCGGTCAAGGACGGACGCAGGATGAGCCACTGGTCCAGCGCCAATCCGTCGACCACCACCAGCGCCACCTTTCGGGCCTGCCCGTCTTCCAGCAAACGAGCCATGGCGCGGGGAACGTGGTGAAGCATGACCGGCGGGGCCGGCGGCTGGCTATGCAGTCCGGAATAGCGTCGCGCCAGCCAGGCCGAGAAGCTGTCATCGATGGCATCGCAGAGCGCCGAATGGCGGATCTCAAGCTCCGCCTGGCCAGCGGCATCAAGGGCGTGCCACAGCACCGATACTTCGGCCCAGCGCTGGGCGAATGTCATCCAGCTCCGGTACCGGCAATCCACTGCCGGCACCTCTCCGCTCAGGATGTCGAGCAGCCGGCCGAGCCGTTCCTGGCCGGAAATCTCGCTGTCGCCGGAGATGCCGATGCGGACCCAGTCATCGGTGATCGCGTCGGCAGGGGCGAAAGAAACCGGCACAAGAGCGCCTTCGATGAACAGGGTATCCACATAGACGCGGATGTCGTGGTGCCCGAAAGGCACCTCGGGGAGCGGCGCCACGACGTCTTCCGGGATCGGCAGGTTTGCCGACCGGTACAGGAACGCCGGCCAGCGCTCCTGCAGGAATGAGAGGAACCGCTGCCGGTCGGTCAGGATGTCCGCGACCGGCCAGCCGGCCATTGCCGTGGATGCCCGGAGCCGATTCACCAGCCACGCCGCCAGCACACCCGGCAGAGTCCGGGCGCCATAGTGCAGGCGCAGCAGTTCGCGAAGCAGATCGGTTGGGGTCCGCATCACTTCGGCGACCAGACCATAGGCGTGCAGCAGGATGAATTTCTTGGTCTCCGAGTCGTTCATCGGGCTCGGACATTCCCGCTGCTGAGCATCAAAGACGACGGGCAGGTCGGCGCGGTCGATGGCGCGCACCACCGGCGCACTGAGGTTGGGAAACAGGCTGCTCAGGCTCAGCGTCGTGACGGCGGCCGATGTCAGCAGATCGAACGGCACCTCTTCGCGCCGCTCGCCGGCTTGGATCACCAGCACCGGCTGCCCCGCGTGTCCGCGGACCTTGGTTTCGAAGGTGAACCGGAAGGCAACCTCGTCGTCGATTTCCAGCACGGCGTAGCCGCGGGCCCGGATTGCCGCTTGCACGGCTTCCTCGGACAGCAGCCGATCCGGGTCGAGCGCCACCAGCAACGGAGCGACATCGGGATTCATGTCCTTGGTGACGGCTTCGACCCAGTTCATAGGAAACGCTATCCCGGTATGTGCATATGTTGCACCTGCGTCACAACCCAAAAATCGTCATCCCAGCGAAAGCTGGTATCCATGCGGCTTTGACGCCTGATCCGCCGCATCAGAAGACCCCGACTGGCTTCGCCATCGCAGCATCTCGCCCAGCCTGGAACTGGTCCGAAAGCCGGCTGGATCCCAGCTTTCGCTGGGGTGACGAGTGAGGGGGCGGCAGCGTGTCCTATTGCATCGCAATATATGTACATATCGTAGAATGCATCGGCTTACATCGGATCCAGATAATCGCTGTACCACAGGCTGCCGAGGGAGATGCCTTCCTCGACCATGTTCGTGATCAGCGGATCGTCGCTGGCGCGGCGGATTGTCGAGAAGCCGTCGGCGCCCTTTTCCAGAATCCAGGTTTCCTCCGGCGACAGGGCGTCGACCAAGATGGGCTGGTGGGTGGTGATGAACAGTTGCGGCGCGTTCTTCTTGCCCGTGGCGTGGGAGCGGAATTCGGTCGCAAGGTCTTGCAGCAGCTTGTGGTAAAGCCCGTTCTCCGGCTCCTCGATGCAGATGAAAGGGGCGGGGTCGGGATCTTCCAGCAGCAGCAGATAGGTGAACAGCTTCAGGGTGCCATCCGACATCTGCTGAACGAAGAAGGGCTTTTCGAAGCCTTCGGCGTAGAAGCGCAGGAGAAGGAATGGGGAATAGCTCCTCGCTCCGACTCGTGGGTTGGCATCTAACTTTTGGTTGATTGGCGCGATCTGATCCTTATGTTCGTCCGCAGGGAGGATCGGGGCGATGCGCGATATCGATCTGCTGCAAATGGCTTTGGGCTTGGTGCCGCCGTGGATGGTGGCGCGTAGCGAATTCGACGCGACCGCTCGTCGTCTCGACATCCATATCGACTTCCCCAAGGGCAGTCGCTTTGCCTGCCCGGTGTGTGGCGGGGCAAATTGCCCAGCCTACGATACCGAGGAAATGACGTGGCGGCATCTCAACTTCTTTCAGCACGAGGCCTACCTGCACGCTCGGGTGCCGCGGGTGACGTGCAAGAGCTGCGGCATCAAACGGGTGGCGGTGCCCGTGGGCGCGGGAGGGAAGCGGCTTCACCTTGCTGTTCGAGGCGCTGGTCATGGCCATGCTGAAGTCCATGCCGGTCGCCGCGGTCGCTCGGATGGTCGGCGAGCATGACACCAGACTGTGGCGGATCATCCACCATTACGTCGAAGAGGCGCGCGGCCGCGCTGATTATTCCGATGTGACCCGTGTTGCCTTCGACGAAACCGCCGCCCGCCGCGGTCATGACTATGTGACCTTGTTTGCCGACCTGGACGGGCGCCGGGTGCTGTTCGTCACCGAGGGCAAGGATGCCGCTACCGTTACGGCCTTTGCCGACGACCTCACCGCCCATGGTGGCGACCCGCAAGCGGTTGCCGAGGTTTGCATCGACATGAGCCAGGCCTTCATCAAGGGCACAGCCGACAGCCTGCCCAAGGCGGAGATCACCTTTGACAGGTTCCATGCCGTCAAGATCATCAACGACGCCGTCGACGAGGTGCGCCGCGCCGAGCAGAAGAGCCGCCCGGAACTGAAAAAGACGCGCTACGTCTGGCTGAAGAATACAAGCAATCTTACCCGGTCCCAGACCGAAGTTCTGGACAGCCTTTCCGGCAGAAACCTCAAGACCGCCCGCGCCTACCGGATCCGTCTGGCCTTCCAGGAATTCTACGATCTGCCGTCACGCGAAGAGGCCGAAATCGTTCTGAAACGCTGGTATTACTGGGCCACCCACAGCCGCTTGCCAGCAATGATCGACGCGGCCAGAACCATCAAGCGCCATTGGGACGGCATCCTCCGCTGGTTCGACACCAAAATCGCCAATGGCTTCATGGAGGGCATCAACAGTCTGGTCCAGGCCGCCAAAGCCAAGGCCCGCGGATACCGCTCAACCCGCAACCTCAAGGCGATCGTCTACCTCATTGCCGGAAAGCTCGAACTCCAGCTACCCACATGAGACAGCGAAGAGCCCGAAGACTTCGCCAATCAACTGCAACTGGCCGCCAACTGGGATGGCCTGATCGACACGCTGTCCGGCGCGACCATCGACTATGCCGATTATGTCGAGACGACGGCGCAGGACACCATCGACGCCTATCGAACTGAGTTGCAGGCCTATCAGGATCTGGCCAGCGCCGGTGGGCTTGAACAGCGCCTACATCATCGCCATCGAGCGCATGCTGGGAATCATCGACGGCAGCGTCGACGACATGACCGAGGCCGAGCTGGCCTATCTGGAAAACATCGCCCTGATCAGCGGCTCCACCGCCCTGCTGGAGCAGGCCGGCATGGATGCCGCCACCGCGCTGGATGTGGTGACGCTGGCGCTGGATACGTTCAAGGCCAGCGCCATCAGCGATTATATCGGCGAAATCAACGGGGCGATCGAGCAGTACCAGGGCAAGAGCTATATCGCCGACTTCCAGACGATGCTCGACACGCTGGACGACTATTATTCCTATGCCGAGGCGATCGGCGGCGGCACCGACGAGCTGGACACGCTGATGTCGGAGGCCATCCAGTCGCTGATCGGCAACGCGGAAAACGCGGCGATCGCCGTCCATGACCTGGCGGCGGCGCATCCCGACTATGTCGATCAGATCTGGGCGGCCTATGACGCGGTGACGGCAACCTCCACCGCCCTGGCCAAGTCAGCCATGCAGACCAGCATCAACGGTCTGGCCAGCGGCACGGCGACCACCCCGGACGACATCCTGACCAATGCCGGGCTGACCAGCGCCGGTCTGGGCGGAGTAGCGGACGTTCTCGCCAGCGTGTTCAACGCTTTGAGCGGCGGTGCCGATGACATCGGCGTGCTGTCGGCCGCGGTCGACTATCTGTTCGGCCATGCCGTCGATACCGGGCTGGCCACCAGTGATCAGGTCGACAGCATCATCAGTGATCTGATCGCGGTGTCGGCCGACTACTGGGACCGGATGCAGGCCCTGACCGACAGCAATGTCGACCTGCTGACCCGCGCCTATGACGGCCTCGGCAACACGCTGGACAGCGCCCTGCTGGCCTTCGATGCCCAGACGGCGGCTGACCGCGCCGACACCGCGGCACTGGGCGGTGACCTGGCCGTGTTCGACGCGGTAACCGCGGTCGAGCGGACCAACACCGCCCTGTCGGCCCTGTCCAGCATTATTTCCGCCCAGATCGACACCGCCCAGGCGCAGATCGACGAGACGGCGACGCTGGTATCGGCGATGGCCGATGTCTCTGACACCATCGACGCGCTCAAGCTGGACGACGCGCTGTCGCCCTCGACCGCCTACGGCCTGTTGCAGGAAGCCCAGGCGCAATATACCGCCGCCTATGCCCAGGCCATCGACGAGAGCCTGTCGGCCGAGCAGCGGGCGACGGCGATGGCCGATGTGCAGACCCTGGTCGCCACCTATCTGGGCTATGCCCATGATTTCTACGGCTCGACGGAAGCCTATGCCGAACTCTATGCCGCGCGCATGGCCGATCTGTCGGCGCTGACCGGCGACGAACTGGCGCAGATGCAGTCCGACAGCGAGTTGCTGCAAGCCCAGGTCGACGAGCTGCAAGCGCTGCAAGATGCCATCACCGCCGGCACGGTCACCACCAGCCTGTCGATCGACGAGCTGCAATCGGCGGTGACCATCTCGCTGGCCGACCTGTCGACGCAGATGGACACTTTGTCTACCGTACTGGCCTCCAGTGGCCTGGCCAGCACGGTGACCACGGCGCTCGGCGCCACCACCACCACGGCGACGGCCGCCGATGCCGCGCTCGACTGGAACGGCTATCTGGCCGCCAACCCGGATGTGGCGGCGGCCGTGGCCGCCGGTTATACCACCGCGGCCGAGCACTACCTGGAATATGGACAGTACGAGGGGCGGACCGTCGAGACGGCGGCCGGCACCGCCATTGCCGGCAGTTTCGACGCTCTGGCCTATCTGGCCAGCAACCCGGATGTCGCCGCAGCCGTCGCTGCCGGTTATACCACCGCTTATGACCACTACGCTACCTGGGGGGCCTCGGAAGGCCGGGCCGCCTATGACACCACCGGCCGGGCCTATGCGGCTGGCGGCATGGTCGGGTCCGCGGCTGGCGGGCTGATCGTCAACGGTACCTATGGGGTCGACAGCGTCGCGGCGATGACCCCGGACGGGGCGGCGCTGTTCGCGGGCGGCGAATACATCATGCCGACCGCCCGGACCGAGCAGTACCTGCCGATCCTGGAGAGCATGCGGGCGGGGACGTGGTCGGCCTATGCCAGCGGCGGCCGGGTCGCGGCCCCGGCCAACGACACGGCCCGTGTCAACACCACCCATCATTGGGGCAGCAGTGGCGACTCGGCCGCCAACGATGTCTGGCCGGCCGGCGTGACCGAGCTGCGACAGGTTCAGGATCGCCAGACGGACGCCATCGAACGCCAGACCGTGGTGCTGGAAGACATCCGCCGCACCCTGGCCGGCACCGCCGACGAGGCCAGCGGCCAGCGGGCCGAAACCAATGAGCTGCTGGCCCGGGCCGTCGATGGTGGCCTGTTGCGTGCCGCTGCCGCCCCCCGCCGCCGGAGGAAATAACCTGATGAAATCCTATTATTACCTGTGGGAACAGGAGGCCCTGGACCTGACCGACCAGCCGGTGACGTTGCGCTTCGGCGAGATCGGCTACAATCACCCCTCGGCCGACGGCTACTACGACGGCCGGATCAGCCAAGCGGCGCTGTTCCAGCGGTCGATCGGTTCCGGTGATGTCGGCGGGTCGAGCGAGCTGAGCTATGGGGTGCTGGTGCTGCTCAACGGCGACGGCGCACTGGATGGGCTGCTCGACCTGGCCATCGACGGCCGGCCGTTCCGGCTGCTGCTGGTCGAGGACGGTGCGGCGATCGACACCGCCCGGCTGGCGCTGTCCGGAGTCGCGGCGCAGATGGTGCCGGCCGGTCAGGACTTCGATGAAATCCATGTCTATCTGCGTGATCCGGGGGTGCTGTTCGACACCTCGCTCCAGACGCGGCTGCTGGGCGGTACGAATGTCGGCGGCACCGGCCTGGACGGCGATGCCGGGCAGGAGGGCGACCCGCACCCGATCGCCTATGGACCGCTGTTCAATGTCGAACCGGTGTGCGTCAACGCCGAACTCGACATCTACGAACTGAACGACACCGCCATCGGCGGGGACATCATCGCCAAGGATGGCGGCGCGCCCTACACCCTGGGCGTGGCCCGCACGGCGGCGGAGATCGCCGATCCCACCAATATCCCGACCGCGGGCCATGTCGATTATTGCCTCGGCGCCGAGGGCCAGCCGGCCTATATCCGCCTGGGCAGCCGGCCGGTCAAGACCCTGACGGTCGACTTCAAGGGCACGGTGCGCAACGGCGTGTTCGTGGAGAGTGCCGCGGATATCCTGCGCGACATCGCCCTCCACCGCGTCGGACTGGCCGCCGACGCCGTCAGCGCCACCGACCTGGCCGCCCTGGACACGCTGGCTCCGGCCGCCGTCGCCCTGTGGATCGACAGCGACCAGACGGCCGCCGACGCCCTGGATGAGGCGGCCGTGTCGGCCGGGGCGTGGTGGGGCTTCGACCGGCTGTCGATGCTGCGGGTGTGGCCGATGGCGGTGCCGGTCGAGGCGGAGGCGGTGCTCAGCATCCGTGATACCGGGCTGGGGGTGACGACCACCGCCGACGATGCGGCGCTGTTGTCCGGTGCGGGCGCGGGCGCCGTCGACTCGGTGGGCTGGGGGCCGATCCCGGCGCATACCGTCAAGGTCTTCTACGATCCCAACCCGACCGAACAGGATGCCGGCGATCTGGTCGGCGCCGACGACCCCGCCCACCCGGAATTGCCCGATCCGGTCGGCGGGGCGACGGTGCGGGCAAGGCTGGCCAAGGACTGGCGCTCGGTGGTCTGGCCGGAAGAGGATGCGGTGAGCGCCGCCATCCGCGCCCGCCACCCGTTGAGCGACCTGATCGAGGTCGAAACCTCTGTCCGCGACCGGGCCGGCGCCGTCGCCCTGGCCGCCCGGCTGGGCCCGCTGCATACCGTGCCGTGGTTCACCCTGACCCTGGCAGTGGCGCTGGATGTCGAGGTGATCGAGCGGCTGGACCTTGGCGTGGTGGTCATGCTGGATGTCGGCCGCTTCGGCCGCCGTCCCATGCGGATCACCTCGCTGAAGCCCGATCTGCGCGGCGGCACCGCCGATGTCGGGCTGCTGGGAGTGCGGCAGGCATGACCGGCTTCACCAACCTGATCATCGGCGTGCCCAGCCATCGCGCGCTGATCCACTGGGAGGGTATCCAGGTGGCGCCGGCCGATACGGCCTGGATCAACGACCCGAAATACCCGATCGGCGCCAATGCCGGCCGCCAGCCGTTCTCCCGGGTGGCGCGGGCGACCGGGACGACGGTGCAGTTTGCCGCCCGCTTTGACACACCGGAGGCGACCCAGCTATCGGCACTGGTACGCCACAACCTGTCCGGCACGGCCCGCGTGCGCCGCCGCTACTATGCCGATACGGCACTGTCGACGCTGCTGTATGACACCGGCACCGTTGAACCCTGGTCCGCCGATGTCTATCCGTTCGATCAATGCGAATGGGAAGACCCGGCATGGTGGGACGGCCGCTATACCCTGACCGAGCGGGCCGGCATGGCCTGGACCTGGCCCACCCTGCTGCCCGAGCTGATCATGCCGGCGGTGGTGGTGACCGATATTTCAGACCCGGAAAACCCGGCCGGCCATGTCGAATTCGGCCTGGATGAACATGCCCGCGGCTGGTTTCCCAGCGTCAACATGGATTACGGGGTCGAGACCGGTTTTGCCTTTCAGACCACCTCCAAACAAGCGCGCGGGGGCCGCAGGATCTACGACCGCCGGCCCAAGGCACGCTTCTGGACGGGCGTGATCGACGGTCTGCCGAAGGACGAGTACTGGAGCAAGGGCTGGGAGATGCTGCGCCAGTACGACCTCGACAGGCCCTTTCTGGTCATCCCCGACCCGGTCGACACCCGGCAATGGCTGCGCCAGGTCGGCATGTACACCTCGGTCGACCCCGGCGCGGCCAAGTGGATCGCCACCAACGACTTTTCGTTTCCGTTCCGTTTTGAAGAGGCGCTCGACTGATGACGAGTTACTGGGAGGTTGACGGAGTCACCTATTCGGACGGCCCCTCGGATGAGGGCACCGGCATCCGCCATCTGGCCAATCGCGGCTTCAACCAACATCTGGTGCCGATGTGCGCCGCCCTGGGGGCGAAGGCGGTGCAGACCGTGCAGGCGGCAGCGGCAGCGGCCCTCGACTCCGCCGCGGCGGCCATGAGCGCCGGCCAGGCCTCGGACAGCGCGCTCTCGGCTCAGACCGCGCAAGGGGCGGCGGAGACGGCGCGGGATGTGGCAGCGGCATGGGCGGAGGCCGCGGAGGATGTGCCGGTCGAAGTCGGGCCCGATCGCTTCTCGGCGCGGCACTGGGCAGCCAAGACGCTCGCCTATGCCCAAGCGGCCTTGGCGACAGTCGGTGGCCTCAAGGTCACCATCGCCGACACAACGCCGTCGCCGCTCGCCAGCAAGCTGGCAGTCGGGACGTCCCTGACGGCGACGATCGCCAATCCGGGTGCCGCCGAGCAACTGGTGATCAATGCTCGGCTGGCGTCGAAAGCCGCGGCCCTGGAGGGCGTGAATGCTGAAGATCTGATGACCCCGGCGACGACGGCGCCGGTCGCCGCGGCGGCGGCGGCCGCCGTGTGGGCGCAGACATTGATCGTCGACGTGACCGCCGATGCGGCGCTGGTGGCGGGCCGAACCTACCGTCTGCGCGGTGCCGTCGCGCTGACCTTGACCCTGCCGGCGACGCCGGCCGAGGGCGACGAGGTGAGGCTGCTGTGTGTCACGGCGGGCCATGTGCTGACCCGCAACGGCGGCACCATCATGGGTCTCGGCGAAGACATGACCCTCGATCTGCTCGGTCTCCCCGTGCGCGTCTGGTTTGATGGCATCACCTGGAGGCTATTTTAATATGTCGAACGCTTCGCAATTCCTGGCGGGGAACGCGCCGGACCTCGGCCTGATGTCGGTCCCGGCCCGCGCGGCCATCACGGCGGGTGATCTGGTCGTTTTTCGCGAGTCGGGCGGGGTGACGCCCTATGACCCGACGCTCGGGCTGTCCAGCGAGATCAGCAACACGCTGGGGAGCAAGACCCTGCTGGCGCCGTCCCTCGCGCCCGGTGGTGCCAATTATATCATGCGGACCATCGGCCCCGCCGCCGCGCTGCTGAGCAACGGCAATGTCGTGACCTGCTACAGCGGCAACGGCACCACCGCGACCACCAACCTCAATTTCCGCATTACCAACAAGGTCGGCGGCGTCATCGTGCCGCAGACGGTGGCGCTGGCGGCGACGGGTGTTTACCCCCACTCGGTCTATGCGACCAGCACTGGCTTCGTGATCCTGTTCGGGAACGTCTCGAACACGCTGGCGATGACGGTGTACAGCAACGCCGGGGCTCAAGTTCTGGCGGCCACCGATATCATCAGCGACGCGGCAAGCCACACCGACCAAGCCACATTCACCGGCTGCCTGCTGGCCAACGGCAATCTGGCGATCGCCTATAGGAGGGTGACCTCCAATGACTGCGTGCTCAAAGTGTTCAGTCAGGCGGCGGCACAGGTCGGCGCTACCATCACCGTCGCGGCCGGGGCCTCGCCCACATTCCAGGCGATGGCGCAGGCGCCGGTCTCTGGCGACATCGTCTTGAGCTATTTCGCCACCTCGTATCGCGTGGCGCGCTACACAGCAGCCGGCGCCCAGGTCGGCAGTGTGCTGGCGTTCGGGCCAAATAGCGGCGTCTTTGCCGGGGCGGCCTGGACGAAGCACTGTCTGGCGGTCTTTTCCGACGACCGCGTCGCGGTGATGCATGCCGACAGTACATCCACCTCGTCGCCGGCCCTGACCTTCCTCTCCGCGACGAATACGGCGGTGACCACGATCACGGCCGCCATGCTCGGCAGCATCGCCTACAGCAGCAGCTTTCCGGTGATCGGATGCGACGGCACAACACTGTACTTCCACCAACAGACCACGAATGCGGCCTATACCGCCGGGACATGGCGTTCGGACGGCGGCGGCCGGACCGCGCCGGCCTCTTTTGCCTGCACCGCGCTGTCCAGCAGCTCATGGGCTCCTGGCAACTACGGCTATGCGCGGCTGCTGCCGTTGGGGGCGGCAGGGTTCGCCCTGCTGTTCATGGGAAATACAGGAGGCCCCACCTATGCGGCGCAGACCCTGTATATCCCCGCCGACCGCAATAGCGCCGACACCTCCGTGGTTACCCTGCACGCGGACAGCGCTGTGGCCCGCGCCGGCTCCATCGCCCTCCCGGTGGCGGAGGGCGTCGTGTACATCGCCTACGCCGCCGGCATATCCGCTGTCTATACCGACCCTTCCGCCGCCGTCTTCGCCTTTCCCCGCGCCGCCATCTTCGGTGTGGCGCAGGAGTCGGCCGCCGCCGGTGATCTCGTCACCGTTGCCACCAAAGGAACTTTCACCCTGCCCGCCGCGCAGCAAGGCGGTATCTCAACCAATTTCGACGGCCGCGCCTATGGCATCGCCGGCAACAAAGGCACCTTGGCCGGGGCTTCGATCGTATTGCTCGGCCTCACCGGTTAAAGGGGGATCATCCATGCATAATCTGACCGACACCACTACCGGCGCCGTCGTCGCCACGGCTGACGCGCCCTGGACCTGGGATGCTGCCGGGCCAGGATGGCGTTCCGGCGGCCATCTGGTGATGGATGCGGGGCGGGCCTATGCGGCGCAGCCGGTCGCGCCGTTCCTCACCGTGACCGAGTTCATCGACCTGTTCACAGTGCCGGAAGAGGCGGCCATTTCCGCCAGCGCCGATCAGATGGTGAAGGTGTTCTACGGCCGCATCCGTGACCCGCACCGCCAAGTGGTGCATCTCGATAACCCGCTCGTGATCACTGGTGTCGGACACTGCCAGGCGGCCGGCCTGCTCACCGCCGAGCGCGCCGCCGCCATTCTTGCCGGCCAGCCGCCGGTATAGGGTTCGCGAGACAGGACCGCCGGCCAACCGGCCGGCGGGGGATGGGCGCGTCAACGCCCAGAGCCGCGGGAATAGAGCCCCGCATGACCAGATCAGGCCGAAACCCGGCCATCCCGCCTTCCCCCAGCTGGGGCGGGGCAGTGTGAGGTAATGTGTGTATGGAGTCCACTACCAGAGCCGTCAGGCCCGTGCGCCCGGTGGCGCCGTATGTCGGCGGCAAGCGCAACCTGGCCGGCGCCCTCGTCGATCGCATCGAGGCCATCCCCCACGCTACCTATGCCGAACCTTTCGTCGGCATGGCCGGGGTGTTCCTGCGGCGGCGGTTCATCGTCAAGGGCGAGGTGCTCAATGACTACAGCCGTGATGTGGCGACGTTCTTCCGCATCCTGCAGCGGCACTACGCCGCCTTCCTCGACATGCTGAAATACCAGCTCACCACCCGCGTCGAGTTCGAACGGCTGAAAGCCACCGATCCGAATACCCTGACCGATCTGGAGCGGGCGGCCCGTTTCCTCTACCTGCAACGCACCGCCTTCGGCGGCAAGGTCGCCGGCCGTACCCTCGGCACCGACGTCCAGCGGTCCGCCCGCTTCGACGTGACCAAGCTGGTCCCCCTGCTTGAGGAAGTGTATGAACGGTTGGCCGGCGTGGTGATAGAGTGCCTGCCCTGGGACGCGTTCGTCCGGCGCTATGATCGGGCGGAGACCCTGTTCTACCTCGACCCGCCCTACCTGCGAGGACTATTACGGCCCCGGCTTCGACCGCAGCCAGTTCGAGCAGATGGCTGAGTTGCTCGCCGGCATCAAAGGCCGCTTCCTGCTGTCGATCAACGACACCCCCGAAGTCCGGGCGATCTTCTACCGCTTCCAGATCGAGACGGTGAACACCACCTACTCGGTCAATGCGGCGGGGAACCGGAAGGTCACGGAGCTGATCATCAGCGACGGCCGGGCCTGATGACAGAGGGGGGCACGCGGAAGAAGTTCCGCGTGCCAATTCGTGCGGCAATCCGTGCCAAACCGCGCGGCGCGCTACATCAGAAGACCCCGACTGGCTTCGCCATCGCAGCATCTTGCCCAGCCTGGAACTGGTCCGAAAGCCGGCTGGATCCCAGCTTTCGCTGGGATGACGAGTTATTCTATAATTCGCATTTGCAACATATGTACATACCGTAGCGCCTTCGCGGGGGCAGGCGCCGGCCGCGGTGGCGACGCCGATCTTGGCCGCCTCGGCGCGCACCCAGTCCGGCGTCCGCTGGGCCACCGCGGTATGGGCGGGCGGCATGTGCTCGGCGCTGGTGCTCCAGTGATTGCGGCCCTGGGCCCGGACATGGCTGGCCACCCGCTCGCCGCGATGGAAGATCTGCACCAGGGTTGGCGTCAAGAACACATCGACCAGCTTGCGGACCAGGCGGTAGGGGACCGAGTAGAAGTTCCGCTCGACGGCGATGTGGTAATCGACGTTGACCCGGCATTCGATCTTCCATTGGCCGATGACATAGGGCTCGTCCGGCAGGGGCTTCAGGGCGGCCCGTTCGACGGCCTCGAACAGGGCCCGGCGGTCGCCGCCTTATCCTTGGGCTTCCTCACCCGGGCCGGCAGCACCGCCGTCCGGTAGTGCTTGACCAGGGCGGTGTAGCTGGCGTTGATGACCGGGTCGTAGAAGGAGGGGTGGGTCACGCCGACCTTGAGATTGTCGACGATGATCGCTGCCGGAACCCCGCCGAGGAAGGTGAACAGCCGGACATGCGAGGCCAGCCAATCCTCGCAGCCCTGCGTCCAGGTCGCCTCCGCCCGGATCAACCCTGATGACCGGCAGGCAGGCAACGAAGATCTGGGCCGTGCGCGCGACACCGCCATCGCTGACCATCACCGTGTCGCCCGCGTAGTCGACCTGCACCGCTTCCCCGGCCCGGTGGACCTGGCGCATCGACAGCCCACGTCCCGAAGCCTTCTGCCAGAGGCGCAGCTTCTCCTTGAACTGGCTGAACTCGTAGCCGTCGGGATGGGCCGCCTTGTATTCGGCCCACAGCAGCTTGCGGGTGACCATCTTGTGCCGCCGCAGGTCTTCGTCGATGAGCGCCCAATCCGGCTCCGGCCGGGCGGCCACCGTCTCCTTCGGCGGAAACAGGGCCGCCTCCAGCGCCGCATCCGACTGCGTCAAGGCCGTCGTCATGTCCAACTGGGCCATGGCGGCACGTTCCAGATACCGCCGCACCGTCGACCGCGACACCCCGCTGGCCAAGGATATGGCCGACTGGTTGTCGCCAAGCTCAAGGCGTAGTCGCAAAATTTCCCTGATCCGCCGCATCTCCGACTTGGCATCGTCGTTCCCCCCAAAAGGGCATGACGATAGCCATGAATACTTCCGTGTCAGTCGCGGTGACGCCCCCGCCGGGGGTGGCCAAAACTCCGGCCTCAGGTGTTCATTTCAATCGGCCTCAGGTG
>OBEQ010955563.1_pt1 | contig 16007 bp, 12 predicted proteins | sample 1670901 | NCBI WGS metagenome assembly OBEQ01 (sample SAMEA104232315, study PRJEB22302) | groundwater metagenome | biome: forest; feature: aquifer; material: groundwater | place: USA | collected 2011-08-07 | depth 5.4 m | reverse complement strand
TACTTCTGGGTGAAATTGGACGCCATAGAGCTTTCTCTTTGCATCTGCAAATGCTGCGATCGGAGCATGTGCAGTTGATGCTGTTACCACAAAGTCATCGGGTACGACCGTTACCACATCTCCGTGGGAAAACCAAACGGTTTCTTTTGCTTTCAGCCGCTTGAATATGCCCGTACGCTTTATTATTGAAATTTCCTCTTTCCCATATTCTCGCGTTTTCCCTTCGCTCACCGTGCCACCAAGAAGCGACGCCATGAGTTGTTCCCCATAGCAAATACCAAGAACGGGAATGCCAAGCCCGAAGAGTTCTTTTGGCACCGAAGGATGTTCCTTCGAAACAACAGAAGATGGGCCACCCGAAAGCACGATACCGTCCGGATTCATAACCATAATATCTGCAAGAGAAGCAGTAAAAGGAAAAATCTCGGCACACACGCCGAGATCCCGTATTCTTCGCGCTATAAGATGAGCAAACTGCGATCCAAAATTTAGGACGACTATCATTTACGAATGATATACAAGTGTCCTATCCTCTGTCAACGCATGCGTTTTGTCCCACCCTTTTCCCATGGAATCTTTGTATAAAAAGGCGCGTAAATGTCTTCTTCAATCGGAACAACAAAAGAGCCGCCGCCTTCGCCTGAACTTGCATCTCCAAAACGTATTCGAGAAATATCACGCAGCAGTGCAAGCGGGGTCTGCTCGTTTCCCTCACCCATGGCAAGAACAGCGGCAGTCGCGAGTGCATCTGCAACATTTGTTTGACTGATCTTCAACATTCGCCCAAAAAGATCTGCTGTTTGACGATAGTCATAAAGTGGATCGAAGCCCGCCCATCCGAGAGCAATACCAACAATTCCACGACGAAAAGGTGTTGAATGTGAGTCGGTGATGATTACGCCAAGCTCATTAATGTGATACTTTTTTTTAAACCACGCCAAAAGATCACGCGCAGTCTCCATCACTTTTTCCGGCCAGAGAATGTAGTAGCCTGCCGCATTACTTGCATCTATGCCCGAAGACGGCACAAGAAGATTTTCTTTGATCGTAAATATGACGTGATTACCCGGAACATTCTCTCGATCGAGATAGAGTTCCGCTTCTTGCTTAATCAATATATCTTTATCGACAACTACTTCTTGCGAAATGCATCTTCCCTGCCAAATAGAAATTACTTTTGATGTCACTGCAATGATGTCTCGTTCATGGATATCAAGCGCGGAGCTTGCAATAGCATCGAGCAGATCGTCTTTCGGCGGACGAAGGATACGTGTTTTTATTGGTTCTACAAGCATACGAGAGGATCGGTGAAACTTGCGAGTTACTTTGTCTTCAACCCAACAGACCACTGCCTATCTTCCTTTTTTCGATCAATAAACCATGCATCACCTGCATCAAACCACCAACTATCCGGATGGGTCTTCATGAGAACAGCACCAAGTTTTTTCCCGGAGTCAGTCTTCAAACGCTTCAGTACCGACGGAATCCACCGACGCGCTTTCACGTTTCCCCTTGCTTCTTCTACACGCAGTGTCGCCATCCATTCAAGCTGATCAGCATCTTTAACCAGGCGCGCTTCAAGCGTTGTCTTCGCCTCTTCCTCTGTAAATAATGCAACAATCTCTTCTCCAAATGGCAGATTGCTTGCTATATCTTTAACCGCTTCTGCTTCCGCGAGACGACCATAGCGCTGGTGAATATAATTATGGTCAGATGTTCTACCCTCTCCTATATCATGAAAAAGAGCCATGAGTACAACTTTATTCTTGTCGACCCCTGGTTCAAGATGCGCCAATGCATATGCAATCATTGCCGTATGAAAAAGATGCTCCGCGACAGATTGACTACCACTTCCTAAAAACCAGAGTCCTGAACGCGGCGTCTTGCTGTGAATATCTGTTTCGTATACAAAATTCGCTACTTGTTTGTATACGTCGTCCGTATCTTTCTTGCTTATCTTCATAGTGGATAAATGATTATCATACCAGGCCTACCAACTCGTCAATACCCTCAAGCGTATCATACTTTGCAACATCTTCTCTCTTAACCCATCGTACTTCAGAAACTTTCACATCGCACGGCGTTGGCTTCCCATGCACTATTTGTGCCTCAAAACTCAAAAGAACCACGTGGTACAACCTCGCGTCTTTGCCTTTCCATATCTTCGACTGAATCACTGGCAACAGTCTTTTTATTTCAATATCACAACCAATTTCTTCTTTACACTCCCGTACAATAGCTTCGACGGGAGTTTCCCAAAAATCTATTTTCCCACCTGGAAATTCCCATTTTTCATGTGCCTCTTTAATTCTGTGATCCACACGCTTTTGCAGAAGAACTCTTCCTGAAGTATCACGAACCAGCGCAGCGACCGCTACCATTTGACGTTTATTTTCTCTATTTTCCATATGGCCGCATCTACTTCCATATATATGTCTTACGGGCAATTACTAAAGCTGTAGGAGCAGCATAGGTAACTCCTTACACCCTTCAAAAAACCACGTCTTCACACCCTGTCATTGCGAGCGAAGCGAAGCAATCTAGGGTTCTGTCGCTCTGTTCTGGATTGCTTCGCTTCGCTCGCAATGACGAGTGAGTGTGAGGGGTTACCAGCATAGCATTTGACAGTAGACCTGAATTTGCTACACTGGGGGCATCAACACGGAAAGGTCCCTTGGTGGGTTCGTCCCATTAGGGGCCCTTTTCATTTTAATTCCAACTTAGACCTCATTTCCTCTATAAACACGTAGTTGCTTCTCGCCTCACGTTTTAGCAAGATTGAGCACCATTTTTTGTTTGGACTCACGACGTAGCCCAATTTGCCGATTTTTCTCAAGTGCTTCACGAGACATTGGAAATCACCATCACCAGTGACAATCACGGCTTTCTCATATTCGCGAAGATCAATCATGACCTGTAAAACGAGCTCTGCATCACAGTTGCCTTTTATTTCACCATTTTTATTAGGGAGCGTCGGTTTGAAAATCAATGTATATCCCATATTCTGAAAATCTCGATACATGTCTTCATTGCCAGCAAGATACCCTATAAACATATATGCACGAGTGACGCCGTATCGTTCCACAAGCAGTTTCCTAAATTTCACTAAATCCAATTTCCACCCAAGCATCTGGACACCTTTGTGCACGTTGGTATTATCTATAAAAGCAAAATTATTTTCCTTTTTATGCATACTATTACTCTTGTTTTATCGGCCAAAAACTCCAATATATTTTCTACGCGACCAAGCCATTCGCGGTGCGGATCTTTTTTGATCTCAAACTCCATGGCACTTCTTATACTTCTTCCCCGAACCGCAATAGCAAGGATCATTGCGCCCTAATTTTTCTCCGTTTGCCGTTGTTGGCTTTGGTGCTGGCGGCTGTGCATGAGCAGCTTCCCCTCCACCAAGAAGTACGGCACGGGCCTGCGCCCTCTTTATTTGCTCTTCTTCACGGGCAAACGCTCCGGCGCCAATGTGCGGAATGAGCGTGCTAATCTCATCTTTAATAGTCTCCAGCATATCTTTGAACAACCGCAGGCCTTCTTTTTTGTATTCAACCAGAGGATCACGCTGGCCATATGCGCGCAAATTAACGCTTGATCGCATATAGTCCATCACTTCAAGATGCTCCATCCAGTGCATATCGGTGACCTGAAGGAAAAGTCGGCGCACGACAGTAAAGAAATCTTGTTCACCCAAGGCACTCTTTTTTTGCGCCATAGCAGAAGCAAGCTCTTCATTTCCCAATGAAAGCTCGTCGAGTAATACTGTCATGTCTTCATTCGTGCCCGTCAAAATCTTTCTTCGACGAGCATAGACCGATGACCGCTGCTGGTTTAATACGTCATCGTATTCCAAAATACGCTTACGGGCATCAAAGTGCAGACCTTCAATCTTTGTCTGTGCCGCTTCAAGTGATCGGGTAATGAGCTTGTTTTCGATCGGCTGATCTTCCGGAATCCCAAATCTCCCCATAAGTTTCTTGATACTGTCACTTGCAAATACCCGCATAAGACTATCTTCGAGAGAAACAAAAAATTGCGTCGTACCGAGGTCTCCCTGTCGGCCCGACCGACCGCGAAGCTGGTTATCAATACGGCGCGCTTCATGACGTTCTGTACCGATCACATAAAGACCGCCAAGACCTTTCACTTCTTCGTACTGTTCCAGACTCGATGGATTGCCTCCAAGTTTAATATCAACACCGCGGCCAGCCATGTTCGTTGCGACAGTTACTCTACCTTTTCTGCCCGCTTGAGCAATGATCTCTCCTTCGTTCTCGTGGTTTTTCGCATTTAATATTTCGTGGGGTATTCCCTCTTTTGTCAGATACGCCGACAAAACTTCATTCTTTTCAATCGACACAGTGCCGATCAAAACCGGCTGCCCTGTTTTATTTATTTTCTTAACAACATTCGCAAGCGCTTGATACTTCCCTTGTTCTGTCTGCAAGATAAGATCGTTCAAATCAAGTCGCGCTACAGGCTGATTAGTAGGAATAGCGATCGTTTCAAGTCTATATACTTTATAAAACTCTTCAGCAGAAGTGAGCGCGGTTCCGGTCATTCCCGCGAGCTTTTTATACATGCGAAAATAGTTCTGGTAGGTAATCGAAGCTGCCGTGCGGGATTCTTTCTGCACAGATACTCCCTCTTTCGCCTCTACTGCCTGGTGCAATCCTTCTGACCAGCGGCGACCCGGCTGCATTCTCCCCGTGAATTCATCAACGATAATCACTTCACCATCGCGAACAACATATTCCTTGTCCCGCTGATACAAAGCTTTTGCTCGTACTGCTGTTTCGAGATGATGCACATATTTAATACCCTTATCGGTATAGATATTGTCGATACCAAGAGCTTTTTCCGCCTTTTCGATCCCAGGATCTTTCAGTGTCATCTGCTTGAATTTTTCGTCAACCTCGTAGTCTTCTCCCAATTTGAAATTCTGTACGATATTTGTGAATACAACATACAGGTTTTCAGAATCAACAGAGGGCATCGATATAATGAGCGGTGTTCGAGCTTCATCGATCAAGATTGAGTCAATCTCATCAACGATAGCATATGCATGTTCTCTCTGGTTCAGTCTCCCTGGTTCAAGAGCAGTATTGTCGCGAAGGTAGTCAAAACCAAATTCACTGTTCGTTCCATACGTTACATCTGCAGCATATGCTTCATGCCGCAAACATGGCCGCAAAAATTCGTACACGATCTTAAAAGAACCGATATCGTCGCGTTCTGCATCACGCTCAACATGCATTGGGTCATAGAGGTATGATCCTGCGCCATTGATCACCCCGACGCGCAAACCTAGAAAGGAAAATATCTGTCCCATCCAGACGGTGTCGCGGCGAGCAAGATAATCATTCACTGTAATGATATGAACACCTTTGCCGCCAAGCGCATTCAAGTATGCCGGCAGTGTTGCAACGAGTGTCTTACCTTCACCTGTTTTCATTTCAGCAATATTTCCTCTATGAAGCACAATGCCACCAATAAGCTGCACGTCGAATGGGCGCAGATGCAATGTTCGTTTCGTTGCTTCGCGAACGACTGCAAACGCTTCCGGAAGAAGGTCGTCAAGGCTTCCCCCCTTTTCGAGACGCTCTTTAAATTCGCTTGTTTTTCCATTCAATGCTTCGTCCGAAAGACCCTCTATCTCCTTTTCCAGAGCATTGATCTTTTCTACTAAAGGAGAATACGCCCGCATAGCGCGCGTTACTTGATCACCAAACATTTTATCCAGCAAAAACATCCCCCCTATACTAACGCAAAAGACCCATATTCGCAAAAAATGAGTTGTCCTCCCCACACTAAAAATAAGACAACCCCGCAAAAAGCGGGGTTGTCTTATAATAGTGCGGTACTAGATGCGTCGTTTTGTCGTGCGCTTCTTAGCCGCCTTTCGCTTTGCTGGCTTTGCCTTAGCTGCCTTTCTTTTTTTTGCTGCCATATTTTTTGCAATAACTTGGTAAGAGTGTAACAGCTTCGACCAAATTTTTCCCAAAAAACAATATGAAAAAATTCATTTTCTTGCTGTTATCTGTACACATGTAATTATCAGACAACAAAAAAACAATTACAACAATTGTGCGTGAAAACGTGTGGATAACTTTTCATTTTATTTTGCATAAAAAATAATGTTACCGAATATATTTTTTACAAATTACTTTCCATCACCCACGAAACCAACACACTGCACTTCGCGCTCAAGGTGTATGCCTGTTTTCTTAAAAATATCTTCAATGATTTTGTTTCCGAATTGCACAACATCTGCTGCTGTTGCAGCACCGTAATTAACCACGACGAGCGCTTGGTTTTGAAAACTTCCGACATCGCCAGACTTTATACCCTTAAAACTGCCCACATGCTCGATCAGCCATGCTGCTGGAATTTTGATTTTGTTCTTCGGCGCGTCATATGAGGGCATGTCAGGATATTGCTTTTTTAATTTCTCAACAATGCGCTTTTCGACCATAGGATTCTTAAAAAAAGACCCTGCTGTTCCATACTTCTGCAAATCAGGAAACTTTTTCCCTCGAATTTCGAGTACTGCTTTGCGAACAGAAGCAAGTGTCTGCGCTTCGCCTCGTTCACTAAAATATTTCGCCAAATCTTTATATGAGGTCGTAAGCTTCCCATGTTTCTCCAGACGGAATGTAACTTCTGTCACAATATATTTCTTTCCTTTGGGCGTTTTAAAAAAGCTGTCGCGATAACCAAATTTGCATTCCTTATTCGTAAAGCGATGCCATATAACCGTATCGATATTACATGCCGTTACAGAAACGATCACATCTGCGACTTCCATACCATATGCACCAACATTTTGAATTGGAGTACCCCCAACACTACCCGGAATACCTGAAAGATTCTCAACTCCATACACGCCCCGTGATACCGCTTCAGCAACAAATGCGTCCCAATTTTCTCCCGAAGCAACAACTGCTTCGATGCTGTCGTGCTCGATATCCCTCCATATCCAGCCACGCAACGAAAGCTTGATAACAAGTCCGCGAAAACCAACATCTGCAACAAGAATATTTGAACCGCCGCCAATAACATACAAAGCCAGCGATTTCTTTTTTCTGAAAGCGAGCGCTTCTTCTAAATCTTTCTTTGTCTCAACAATACAAAAATAATCGGCAAGTCCGCCGATTTTAAACGTCGTATACGGGGCAAGCGCCACGTTTTCTTCAATACGCATACTGTAGTAGTTATTCCACTTGTCGCTCAACACCCCTGTGGTCGGCAGGTGCAAAACCCCGAAACAAAATGTTCTATGTGAGCGCAGCCGCCGACCACGCGAGTGTCGAACATCGTAACGTCCAGTGTATGGTAATAGTGAAAGTAAAGCAAATCGGCTAATGTACCAAGCTTAATACCCACGATATGGCTCTAATATATCTGAAAAAATGCCAGCTTCAAGTCCTGTAAGCACTTTGTCTCCAACAGGCTTGAGTTCAGGGTCAAGTCTCACAAGTTCATTAATAGCACGAGTAGCCTTCTCTTTATCTTTTACCTTCAGCAATGCTGCAGCATAATGAAGCCGTTGGTTTATATCATTTGGATCCTTCGATATTTTCAATTCCCACGACTTCACGACCATATCCATACGTCCTGTTCTGGCATAGGCCAGAAGCATAATTTGCTCACCGCTAAAATTTGTCCCCGTAGACTTTATCAAAGTTGTTTCCGCAAGAGCACTATCTCCCTTATTTTGCGCCGCTGCCGCATAATAGAGCGCGGCTGTTTTGTAATTTGGAACTTTTTCAAGTAAATTTCCAAGAACTTCCAACGCTGTATCGTATTCTCCCGTAATAATATATGTTAATCCGATTTGCGCAGTGATGATACCTTTATTCGGAGATATATCCTGTGCCTGCTTCAGATATTCAAGTGCTTCCGATGTACGTCCAATATTTGCTAGAAAAACTCCAAGGGAATAGGGCGGCCGAGCATTGTATGGATTTTCCTTAATAAATAATTTGAGCTGATCGATACTATACTGAATGGCCCGTGTTTTTTCTACTTCAGGTAATGTATCACTATAGAAAAATTTAGCACCATAATTTGCAAGCGCCAAGCGACCATAGTCGCTACCTGGTGTTCTTCGTGCAAGAGCTTGCTGAAACATATCAAAACTTTCTGGTAAATTGTCTGCTGTTGCATATGCAACAGCTTGCACAAGATTCTGTCCTACCAAATAACTTCGCACATGAACGCTCCATATCATCCATACAACAAGCACTGCAATAACAGTTTGTACTCGACCCGAAGACAGTGTGGAGCGCAGAGGCAATCTATTCCACAACCTTCCTTCCCGTTCAACACCCGTACTCTGTACAACAAAAGCAAGAAAAGAAAAAAAACACAGATACGTTGCAAGATTGTCAAATGTGAATAAGCTATGCACAAAGTATCCCACAACCAATCCCACAAGAATTGCTCTTTCAATACTTGTCAGAGAATTCTGTGGATTTTTCCAAAGAGAATAGAGTAAAAATACCAAAATGCCGACATATGCTAATAAGCCAATAAAACCAGATGTTACAAGGGTATCAAAGATAATATTATGCGCACGGTCAAACCACGCTTCCTGTGAATATAGTTTTGCATCATAGTACTTGTCAAAAACAACATCAAAATTCCCTTGCCCCCATCCAAGAAACGGTCGCTCTTTAACTCCTTGCCAAGCTACGCCCCACACAAGGAAACGAGTTTGCATATCTTCCTGAATTGAGAACCCGGCAATACGCGAAAGTGCATGGTTTTTTTGAATCAGTTCTGTATGCCGTAATGCAAATATACCCGCCACAACACCCATACACATTAAAATAATCGTGGCCGCAAGAAATTTTAACCGCCGGTTGACACTTTTCAATGTAAGAAAAACAGCTCCAAACGTAAAGCCAGCGATCAAACCGAGAAGTGCTCCACGCGTACCACTATAAACCAACGTTACAATCTGCATCAAGATCAGCACACCATGTAGCAGATAATGCATCCAGCGTGTATAGAGAACAGAGTTACGACGCTTCGCATAGACACAAAAGATAATCATGCCAATGGATATGAGGGCGAGCAGTATGCTTGAAAAACTCATGCGAACAGTATCGACGGTAAAAAGACCCAAAAACAAAAGGATGTAAGCAACACAACCAATCGCATAGCTGGCAAGGATCTCTCGTCCATATGGATAGCTTCGCTTACGCACAAAAAGGCTTAATGAAAAAAAGATACAAAAGAGCATAAAGCCGGCCAGGTATGATGCATTACCCAAAAACGCCTCGATCCGGTCACCCTGGCTTGCTATTGAGACATCACCGATAGCCTGTAAAAATCCGTAAAGCGAAGCAAAAATACTAAGTCCCGCCAAACTATAGAAAAAACGATCCCACAGTTCCCGTCGTGAAAGAATAGATGTCGCAACAATAAAATAGAGGAACAAATGCCCAAGCATCATAAAACCTTCCATTCGCTCGTAGGTACTCCAGATACTCCTATATATATCAACTCCCAAGATATCCGCCAACCCCATAATTCCAACAAAAACAGCGAGAACAGTAAACAAAGGGGAACGTTTGGGTAAAAAAGATATATCTCGTATCGCAACAAAAAACCAAGCGACGAAACCAATCTCAACGAGAATCCGAAAAGCAAGGTTCTTTCCAAGAATCATGGGGAAAAACGTCGAGCTCGTCGTGACTAAAAGAACAAACGGCACCGCAAAAATACATGCGAGCGCAATGTTTTCAAGAGTTTTTTGAGATAATTTCATATGCTATATTCAAAAACAATGACTTAGTATCCTCGATACGGCTCCAAAGAGTTTGGAAATATTCCTGTTTTCAGTTTCGCCAACAATTCACTTCCAATTTCTTGAAGTTCAGGATCGCGTTTCATAAATTCGCGGATTGCAAATTCAGATTTTTCTCTATCTTTAGCTTTTAAAGCGGCAGCGGCATAGTAGACCCAATAGCCAGTAATTGCTGGCTCTTCCGCAATAGAAAGTTCCCAAGATTTGACAATCAAGTCACTGCGCCCTGTTTTGTCATACGCTAACAATAAAACCTGGTTGGTATCAAGATTCGTCCCAATATAACGTATAAGCGTTTTCTCTGCGAGATCCTCCTCCCCTATATACTGCTCCGCAGCAGCAAAAGCAAGAGCAGCTTGATCATATCTCGGAGTAATTTCAAGGACATGTTTCAATATCCTACTTGCAGCACCGTACTCACCTTGCTCTATAAGTGTAATGCCAAGTTCCGTGAGCACCGTAGGACGGTTTGGCGAAATACTATCAGCTCTTTTCAAATATTCGACAGCTTCAGAATACTTCCCCATTTTTTCATATAATTCTCCCAAATTGTATACTGGCAATGCACGCCCCGGATGATCAGAGATATTTTTTTTGATTTCCGCAACACAAAAATTTAAAAATGTTTCCCTGTCTTGTTCTGAAATTCCCGAAGTAAGGTGTTGTATGGCATGATTCGCGAGTATATTCCGCGCGAAATATGTGCCAGGCGATCTGTCTTCAAAAACAGACTCAAATATTTCAATACTCCGCACAGGATCATCGCCACCAGAATACGCAAGTGCTCTCGCCAGATCACGTGCCGCAAAATAACTTCCTGCATTGAGATACCATGCCAATCCCAGAACCATTCCCACGACAACAAATTGTTTTTTACCCTCAAGAAGTTTGCCAAAATAAAACGTACTTTGAAATTCTCTTTCACTACCTGTACAAGAAAGTATATATCCGACAAGAGAGAAAAAGATGATATGAGTCCCAATACTGTCAAATACAAACAAATTATGAACAACATACCCGGCGAGCAAACTCGTCAAGAGTGCTTTTTCAACAACGCTCCATTCGTTTTTTGAGTCTTTCCAAAGCGACCTTGTTAAGAGTACGAAAATCGAAGCATAGGCTATCAAGCCAAGAAAACCGCCTGCAACAAGTATATCCATCACAATATTATGCGCACGGTCAAACCACGGCTCGTCATTCGGTAGCCGAGAATCATAGTACTTATCAAAAACAACATCAAAATTCTCTTGTCCCCATCCAAGAAGCGGGCGCTCTTTAACTCCTTGCCAAGCGATATCCCAGACTAAAAACCGCTTCTGAATATCCTCCTTCAAGGCAATCCTCTCGATCTTAGAAAACATATGATTCCCTGACACAAAATCGCTATTTCGCAATGTATACAGACAAACAATACTTCCCAAAAGAACAAGAACAATGGCAAGTGCAAAAATTTTCAAACGACGACCGCTACTTCTCCAAAATATAAGCAGTCCGGTCACCGTACTACCAACAACGACACCTAAAATAGCCCCGCGGGTACCGCTGTAATAGACCACCATTACCTGCATAAGAACAATCAATCCATGCAGCACATAGTATATCGTAGGGGAATCATAAAGATTCTTTCGGTGTCGAGCGCGTATGCAAAACACCAACATCGCTATCGACGCAAACAAAATAAGCACTGTCGACAAACGTATCGTTATCGATGTATCCGCCAGTAGCTGTAAAAAAAGCAGTAAGTAAACTCCACACCCTATCATATAACTTGTAAGAACTCCGCGACTATCATGCCGAGAACTCCTCCAAAAAAGAAAGAGAGCCAGAAAAATACTTAAAAGCGCGTAGCCTCCAAGATGGGTTGCGTTACCAAATGTTGCTTCGATACGATCTCCTTCACTCAATATCGGCACATCGCCGATTGCCTGCAAAATACCATAAAAAAAAGAAAAAATACTTACTCCGATCGTGCAATAGAAAAAACGATCCCAAAGTTCCCGCGTCCGAAAAACAGAAGATGCAACAATCAAATACGCAAAAAGATGACCGAGCATGAGTAAACCCTCCATGCGTTCATGGGTACTCCAAATGCTCATATACCTATCAACTCCCAGAATATCCGCTAATCCCATGATTCCAACAAAAACAGTAACAGCGATAAACAAGGAGGAACGTTTGGGTAGAAAAGAGCGGTCTCGAAGCACAAGCAGTACCCATGCACCAAAAAGAACCTCAATAATGATGCGAAATGTCAGGTTTCTCCCTACCATAAAAGGATATATCGTTGAGTAGGAAACCACTAAAAGCACAAACGGAACGGCATATAAACCCATAATGATGAGTTTTTCCAATGTTTTCGCCGATATTTTCATGTCGACTACAATATACCACCTTCCTTGTATAGATGACAAAAGTAAAGCAAATTCTTATAAAAATTTCTCCTCTGATTTATTTGAACATGCTACAATATCGCCATGTCTTCATTGCAACATATAAAAAGTAAAATCAATAGATGGTCATTTCGAATACGGGCTTTTCGTAACTGGTATAGCCTCATTTTCCCGATAAACAGATTCCTTCCAAAAGAAAGAATCCTTAAAGTAAGAAACGGCCTTGAGCTTTTCGTGCAGGACATCGCATCCTCTGAAGTTGGAATGACGAGAGAAGTATGGGAGAAAAATGACTATGGGCAACTTCCACAAATAGGAGTCATTCTTGATATCGGTGCAAATATAGGTGCGTTTTCATTACTAGCTGCACATACTACAAAAGCATCTATTTTTGCTCTGGAACCAGTACCCGATAATTTTAAAATCCTCGATAAAAATATTCGATTGAACAATTTTACAACACGCATCATGCCGTTCTGCAGCGCTCTCGGTGCAAAAAATGAAACGCGGAATATTGTCCTGTCGAAACGAAACATGGGCGGACACTCTTTTTTCATCCCAGGAAATAAAACGATACCTGTCCAATGCAACACACTTGAAACTTTTCTCAAAAAAAACAACATTCAGCATGTCGATTTTCTGAAATGCGATTGCGAGGGAAGCGAATATGAGATTCTTTTAAATACACCTCTTTCAGTTTTTGAGAAAATATCTAGGATTGCGGTTGAACTCCATGACAGTAGGGATCACTCGATCTCCGATATTGAGCTGCATTTGCAAAAAATGGGGTATCAAACTTATTGGTCTACAACACCGCGTCTCCTGCATGCAAAGCGCTAAATTAAGAAATAACCTCGTAAACGAAAAATCTCGCCGAAGCGAGACTTTTCGCAGAACATTTTTATTAGAGTAAACACTGGTGTGCGCACTCACACGGGCATTGTAACAGACTGTATTTAAAAAGTCAAATTTTACTGCTTTGGCCGCAGTCCCCTATAGAGGCCACCTACACTAAACAGAGAAGCATCCTTCTCATCGATACTCTCTCCTTTCCGCATCCTCTTCAGGAGCGCTTCGCCTCTTTCTTTTAGGCTTGGGTCAGATTCTATAACTAACTCAACTTCTTTAATAGCCTTTCCTGTCTGTCTGTCCACAAAATATGCAGCGGCAAGGGACATTCGCACTTTATTATAACTCTCTTCATCTTTGTTTAATTCAGCAAGTTTTTCCCAGATGCCGACAATAAGATCTGTTCTTCCTGTTTTGAGATACGCAGCCATAATCGGCCCGTCTGCAACAAGAACCGTATCGAATCGCTCTTCGAGTAACTTTTTTGTAACATCTTCTTTGCCATGCTCCTGTGCAAATGCTGCATAGACAATACGAGCCTGATCATTCTTCTCCTCAAGTTCGAATGCCTGCTTGAACAGATCAAGTGCCTTGTCATTTTGACCCACAGCAGAAAGCGCCGTGGCATGTTCCATGATAATGATCTGCTTACTTGGCGAAAGTTCCTGTGCACGCGCAAGTAACGGCTCACCCTCATTCGGTTTATTTATTGATCGCAAAAAAGCTCCCAAAAAGTAGTAGTGCCGAGCCGACAAAGGCGTTTCTTTAAATTGCTGTTCAAATTCTTGCATCGTCAGATCATAGAAGTCTTTTTTAATATTCTGGGGAGCTTCATTGCTTGCAATAATCTGCAGCGTAAGCTGCAATAGCTGCTCACGGGCTTCAACTGCACCTATTGTGTCATATGCAAAAACTTCTTTAAACAATTCCAAATTTTTAACTATCCCCTCCTTATGCGGAATAATTCCCTCAATCAGTTTATATGAAGCAAGTATCGGCTTAACATTGATCACATATACGGACACACATACGAGCACGCAAATTCCAGGTACTGCCACCCAATCAACCATGGAACGTTTCTCCGTGATCATTTTCCACGCTCCTACGGAACGTGGTGTCGATTCCATCATATGAACATATGCGATGACCGAAAAGAACATGAGATAACTGACAATGTTGTCAAAAACAAAAAGATTATGGAAAATGTAGGCTGCAAACATTCCTGTAATCAAAGACTTATCGACAAGCGTGAACTGATGACGGCGATCTTTCCAGAGAACATAGAGTGTTACGCAAAACAGAGAAAGATAACTTAATAAACCAACGACTCCTGCATTTATCGTCCAATCGAAAATAATATTATGAGCACGGTCAAACCACGGCTCCTGCGAGTACATTCCCGGATCGTAATATTTATTGAACACAACATCAAAATTGTTCTGTCCCCAACCAAGAATTGGCCTCTCCTTAATACCTCGCAGCGCCATCTCCCAAACCAGGGCACGGGATCCCACTTCTTGAAATGACAGGTTCGTAAAACGAGAAAGAACAGGGCTTTTTTTTACAAAGGTCGTATCTTTGGCAAGTATAAAAACACCCACACCTAGTAATAATGCAGCAACACCCGCAATTGCAACTTTCCTCAAACGCTTTCGCCGTTTCTCAAAAAAAGCAATGAGGATCGCGGTCAAAAGAAGACCACCAGCAAGACCAAGAATTGCACCACGTGTAGCAGTATAGTAGAGAGTTGCTACCTGCACCAAAAAAATAATTCCGGAAATCGCATACTGCACAAATTGTTTTTCCATCACTTCACGACGACTCCAAAGGTAACCTGCACCAACCACAACACCAAAAGAAACGATGCCAAGAATGGTCATGTGTTTGTCCATATTTACTCGTTCACTGAAACCTACCTGAACAAGAAAAAGCAAAAACCAGATACTTGCAACAAAATAACTCAAGAGAATCTCCCTGCTGAAATGTTTCGTACGACGAAAAAAAAGCATGAGCAGCAGAAAAATATTAAAAAGCATATAGATTCCCATGTATGTAGCATTCCCAAGCGTTGCATCAAGACGCACCCCTCCTTGGTTTATCGCTAAGGCACCGGAGATTTGCAAATAGCCATACATGCTCAAAAAGATACTCACACCGATCGAAGTATAGAAAAACTTGTCCCAAAGTTTCATTGAGTTAAGCATTGCACCTGCAGCCACCGCGTACACTGCCAAGTGAACAATGGTAATAAGCCCTTCCATTCTTTCAAAATTACTCCAGATGCTCGTTTGGACACTAACACCAAGCAAATCAGCAAGAGTAACAATAGCAACAAAAATACCAACAGCCGCTAGAACCGCAGATCGCCCCGGACGATAGTCCTTATCACGAAGAGCAAGCATAAGCCATGCCGCTGCAACAATCTCAACGAGAATGCGAAAAGTAAAATTCTTTCCCGTAATGAACGGGAAAAACATGTGCGGAGCAATGATAACAGGAATGAACGGCAACATAAAAATGCCACCAAGAGCAACCCACCGTAATACTTTATTTACATGCATGGGCTAGAGTATAGCACTACCAAAATGTAAAGACAACACAATGGTCAATACGTCAAAAAAAGAGAGTCTGGTTATCATAAGATAACCAGACTGTTAAAAAAGACCTTTATACGCGCGCGATTTTGCGAATCGCGGCAACTATCCTGTCTACCGCCTCACCTTTGTAAGCAGGCTCGAGGTAAACGGCTTCCTGTCGCGCTCGCATCGGAGCAAAACCATCTGGCGTGAGAAGTCTCACAATCGGGTCTGTACAATATTTTGTGTAAACGGATACTTATCACCAGTATTCATTAACACAAATAGCATGTCAAACAACACTGACAACACGAACAACGAATCACTGATCTCTTACGAAGAATTTAACGAGAAAGCGAAGAATCT
>OBEQ013030390.1_pt1 | contig 16008 bp, 16 predicted proteins | sample 1670901 | NCBI WGS metagenome assembly OBEQ01 (sample SAMEA104232315, study PRJEB22302) | groundwater metagenome | biome: forest; feature: aquifer; material: groundwater | place: USA | collected 2011-08-07 | depth 5.4 m | reverse complement strand
CAGAATGACAACCAGGGCATCCGCGCGTATCTCGCGACAGCCTATTTAAAAGCAGACAGAGCGGAAAATGTTCTCGAACTTGCGGCGCATTTCTCCGAAGACAGCATGCCGGATCTTGTTATGGGGAAACTGCTCGCATATATCCGGTTGGGAGAATTTGAATTAGCAAAAAAATTTCTTATCCGAATAAAAAAATACCATGGGCATCTCATCAAAGAACTGCTGAAGTCTTCGCACCTCCCGCCGCCGACGCTCATACCGGATCGCGTGACAAGCGGCGGTGAAGATGAGGCATTCTATTTTTGGCAATCACAAGGAAAGCTGTGGGAGCAAACAACGGTAGCGTTGGTCTTTTTGCGGGAGCAGACAAGGGACATCCGGGCACAAATTATCACTTTGACAGACGAGGAAGTTCTCACGGTCGATTTCTTTCATGATTTTAATCTGTTTTTAAATTTATTGAAAGAACATCCGGCTCAACTGACGACAACAGGCAATCTGTCTCTGAAAAATATGGCAGCCTTACTGTCGCAATTAAAAACACTGCAACCTATCTTTAAACGAAATGAAGAATATGGATGGAAAATCAGAACAGAAAAAGAATTAAAACCTCTTCATTTGATAAAAATTATGACTGATCTTATGCATCTGACTTATAAAAGACACGGTAAATTGCTTCTTTCAAAAAACGGCAACGCGTTTTTAAATAATCTCACTAGCGTTGATCAATTCAGTCAGCTATTTGAGTATTACAAAAATAAATTTAACTGGGCGTATTACAGTATTACGGAAAATGACAGACTGCTTACCGAAGCGCTGCAAAAACTGCAAGAGCACATATGGCGTATACTCAAAGAAAACGGCACGGAATGGGTGGACTATAAATCATTTTGTATTAGGCTTAATGAGGCTCTCCCATTGACACAATTTTTAAAAGAAGCATACTCTACTCCGGAGGAAGTTTTGGCACGGAGCATAAAACATACACTTTTTGATGATCTTCTTTCTCTTTTCGGCTGCGTTGAGCTTGAGACAAAGGAAATTGATAAATGGAGGACAGACATCATCCGTTTCCGTCTTACAAAGATCGGTTTAGCAACCACGCGGCACTAAGACAGTTTTTTTTGAGGCTGAAATGTGATATGATAAAAAGAGAGTATGCTTAACTTGTTTTCTAAATTCCTAGACTCCAATGCCCGTGAAATCACCCGTTTCAAACCCGTAGTCGATCAAATAAACGCTTTGGAGGAAAAAGTAAAAAAACTGAAAGACAAAGAGTTCGCGGAGAAAACACGTGAACTAAGGGAACGGGTCGCAGGCGGAGAGCCTCTAGAGAGCGTTCTTCCTGAAGCATTCGCCTACGCGCGCGAGGCAGCGAAGCGAACTCTCGGACTTCGCCATTTTGACGTGCAACTTATGGCCGCTATTACGCTCTCCCAAGGAAAAATTGCGGAACAAAAAACAGGAGAAGGCAAGACCCTCTCCGCGGTTCCCGCATTATATCTGCATAGTTTAACAGGTAAGGGAGTCCATTTGGTGACAGTCAATGACTATCTTGCCCGCCGTGATGCTGGATGGATGGGGCCGATTTTCAATCTGCTTGGCGTCTCTGTATCCTCAATTATCAACGAGCAATCATTTCTGTTTGATCAGTCTCATGTTACAGAGAATGCCTTTGATTTCCGGTTCCAACATCTAAAGCTCGTAAGTCGTAAAGAAGCTTATTCTGCAGACGTAGTTTACGGCATTAATTCGGAATTCGGCTTCGATTACCTGCGGGATAATATGGCTCCTGATTTGGAAAATGTTGTGCAGCGCGGTTATTATTATGCAATCGTGGACGAAGTAGATTCGGTACTCATTGACGAAGCCAGAACCCCGCATATTATTTCCGCGCCGGATGAAGCGCCGTCACAGCGTTATTATGAGTACGCCAAAGTCGTTGACAAGCTGACGCCTGAACAGGATTACAAAATTGATGAGAAATTGCGAACAAGCCATCTGACAGATCACGGTATTTCGAAGATTGAGAAATTATACGGCATTGCCGATATTTACGAAAAGGACTTTGATACTGTCTATCATTTGGAAGCGGCGCTCAAAGCCCGTGCCCTTTTCCGCAAAGAAAAAGATTATATAGTCAAAGACGGACAAGTTATCCTGGTTGACGAGTTTACGGGAAGGCTTATGGAGGGGCGCAGATTATCCGAAGGAATACATCAGGCAATCGAAGCCAAAGAGGGCGTCGCGATTCAGCGTGAGTCCAGAACTCTCGCGACTGTATCGCTTCAGAATTACTTTCGTATGTATGAACATCTCGCCGGCATGACAGGAACGGCTGTCACGGAAGCGGAGGAGTTTCGTAAAATATACAAACTTGATGTTGTCGTGATACCAACTCATCTCGCCGTGACGCGTAAAGACGCGACTGACGCCGTCTATAAATCAAGTCGCGCCAAATTCACCGCTGTTGTCGTAGAGATTGAAAGAGCGCATAAATTGGGCCAGCCAATTCTGGTCGGCACGACATCTATAGAAAAAAACGAGATAGTCTCACAGCTTTTGAGACGTAAGGGCGTAAAACATGAACTTTTAAACGCCAAGAATCATCAAAAAGAAGCCCAAATTATCGCCCAAGCCGGAAAGCGCGGCGCCGTCACTATCGCGACCAATATGGCAGGACGCGGAGTAGATATAGTCCTCGGAGGCGAGACACTAAAAAAAGATCAAAGATCAAAGATCAAAGATCAAAACCAAAATAAATATGAACAAGAGATGAAAAAGTGGCAACAAGAGCATGATGAGGTAGTTCGGTTAGGGGGATTATATGTTATTGGTACGGAGCGACATGAGTCACGGCGCATAGACAATCAATTACGCGGACGCGCCGGAAGACAAGGCGATCCGGGCGCATCGCGTTTCTATGTAGGGCTTGACGATGAGATTATGCGCCTTTTTGGTGGTGATCGGATCGCGGGCATTATGACCCGCTTCAATATGCCGGAGGACGTACCGCTTGAGCATCCGCTCGTTACCAAGTCTATTGAAAATGCCCAGGTCAAAGTTGAAGGATTTAATTTCGACAGCCGCAAGCACTTAGTGGAGTACGACGATGTACTCAATAAACAGCGGGAGATTATTTATAAGCTTAGAAGAAGTGTGCTGGAAAAATCCGAGACCAAAGATCAATCATTGAAAGAAGAAGTAAAAAAACGTCTGGAAAGTGCCATAAGCGCTTTGGTAACCATGGCTATTGGTCAAGAGAGTTATGATCCGCTTAAGACAAACGAGAAAATCACAGAGGACTTCGCGACAATTATCCCTTTTGATGAGGCCTCCAAAAAGCAGCTTGCTAAGCAACTTGAACAAGTTCATACAGCTGAGGGAAAAACGGAATTTTTGAGCAAAATAAGCAGCGATCTCTATAGTAAGCGGGAAGAGCAAGTCGGAAGCCAGCTTATGCGCCAGATTGAAAGAATGGTAATGCTGTCCGTGATAGACAATCTTTGGATGAATCACCTCGACGCCGTTGAAAATCTGCGTCAGGGAATCGGCCTTCGCGGCTACGCGCAGAAAGATCCATTGGTTGAATACAAAAACGAGGGGTACCGTATGTTTGAGGAGTTAATGTTTACAATTGATGATGAAATAGTCCACAGAATCTACAAAGTCCAAGTGCAGACAGACCAGCCCTTGCCCCAACCTCATATCCACGTCGTGACAAATACCCCGGCCAGCGAGGTTTCCCAAACGCCGAACAACGCAAAACAACGAGATAGCAGTTCCACATCCGCACACCCCAGCGGCACCAAACACAAATTAAGCCGCAATGATCCGTGTCCTTGTGGAAGCGGTAAGAAATGGAAAAAATGCCACTATCCAAACTTACCCTAGCTTCTACCTATCATATTCCTGGCTGTGCAATTTCAACAGAGTAAAATTTTGCTATAATTTGAACAAATGGGTATAGAACAAAAAGGTAAGAATCAACCAAAAGATAAACTAGCGCCAAAGAACGATGTATTTATCGGGGAAGGAGACTTACACGGAAAAGGAGTTTACGCGAAAAGACGCTTCAGAATAGGACAAGTTGTTATTAAGTACAATCTCAAACCTCTTACACAGGAAGAATTCGACGCTCTTCCGGCAAACGAAAAAGATTTTACGCATGTGCATCGGGAAGTAATTTATCTTTATTCCGAGCCAGAACGATACGTAAATCATTCAGATACGCCAAATACTTATCAGGATTTTGTAGACAAAGCAGATGTAGCATTGAGAGTCATTAAAAAAGGCGAAATGATTACAACTGATGCGACTAAGGATGATATCTGACAGAAAGCGTAACAGCTATTTTTTGTGAAGAGCACGTTGCATGAAGTATACAGTAGCAGCCATGATCAAAAGATGGATGGCGGTTGGAACTGTTGCGTTATTAATAAGTTCAATTTTCTTCCAAAATTTTTAGAAATTGATCTGCAGTTACAAGTTTTATATCCCGATAAACGATTAGCTCTAGCAATTCTTTATCTCCGGTGACGATATATTTGCATTTTCCCTCAACTGCTGCCTCAAGTACACGATTATCAGCCTCATCTTTTACAATGGCTAAACGCTTTTTTGGGGAGACTAATCTGAATAACTTATTTAATTTCTTATCTATTTGCTTAATTTTCTCATCCGGGAAATTAAATTTTTTGACCAGCACTTCAAATAGCTCCGATAAAAGAATACGGGAAGTTATAGTTATAAACCGTTTTTCAAGCGTCAGCTTCAAGACTGTACCCGGTTTGCCTTCGTAGATTATTGCTGAAACTAAAATATTGGAATCAAGAACAGCCTTACTGAGGTTTTCTTCCGTGTCTGAATTCATAGACGATGTCCTCAATTTGTTTTTCATTTTTTATTCTCATCTCACGCGCTTTTTTCCTGCCATACTCAAAAATTCCTTGCCATTCTTGTTTGTCATTTAAGTAAACCCTTAAAGCTTCACGGATAAGTTCACTGCGATTACGATATTCCTCCTTTGCGGCAATATCTACCTTTTTTACCAGGTCTTTTGGAAGCGCGATGTTTAAAGTCTGTGTCTGCATATACAATGATCATACAATATATGTATATAGGTGTCAATAACTACTGGAAAATTTCGTGAAAAATTGGTACAATTGGCCACGTGCAAGATTTTATTCCAATTCAGATTGATAAATCGCATCTTTCGACCATCGGCGAGCGGCTCTATTCGCAAAGTTTAGACCTTATCAGAGAGCTTGTAGCCAATGCCTATGATGCCGACGCGACTGTTATCAATATAAAAGTAGACAAAGACTCCATTGTCGTTGAAGATAACGGATCCGGGATGGATCGGGAGGGGCTGAGGCAATACTTGACCATAGGCTCTCCGTTTAAAAGAGAGCATCAGCTAACTACAAAGTTTAAGCGAACCCGTATTGGCGAGTTTGGTATTGGTAAGTTCGCGGTGCTTTCCATTTGCGATCGTTTTGAAATTTACACACGGACGGGAAATTTTGGCGCCACACTTATTTTTAACCGAGCAGATTTTGAAACCAGAAATGATTGGAATGTTCCAATTATTGAGCACGCGGTCAAGGACAATGCTATGGGGACACGTGTTTCATTATTTGACATAAACAAGGATATTTCGCTCTTTGATATTGAGCGTCATCTTATACATATTTTCCCACTTGGCGATAAAAATTTCACGATCTATCTCAATGGCGCAAAATTGGTTTCCAAATTCATTCCAGGAGAGCGTTTTAAAATCAAAGAAAATACTAAATACGGCCAGGTGAATGGGGAAGTAATCATTTCAAGTTTGATGATCCCAAAGGAGATGATGGGTATTGGCATTCGAGTTAAGGGGATTCTCATAAAACGCGCGACCTTTGATATAGAGTCATGGCACAATTTGTCTATCAGAAAATTGACAGGCGAAGTCAATGCGGATTTTTTATCGATCACCGCCTCCCGGGACGCTTTTATTACCGATACAAAGGAATATAAGGAATTTGAGCAAATTATGAAGAAAAAGCTGACACGCGTAATCAAGACGCTCAAAAAATCAGCCATGTCATATCAGGACAAGAAAGCGGATCAGGTATTATCCGAAGCGCTTTTAACAATTCGTGAAGCCTTAAAAAGAAATAAGGATATTCTTCTTCTCAACAGCCTTCCGCTTTTTAGCAAACAAAAAGCAAAAACTTTGGAGAGTGAGCAAATTAAAAATTCGGTAGTAGCAACAGCTTTAACAAATGGCGTGTCAAAGAGTCAAACTGAAAAAGACGAGATGCGCGACGCTTTAAAAAAGATAAGGCCGAAAGTCAGATCTCGTATAAAGACGCTTCTTCGGGATGATAAACGGATTGTGAAGAAGGTAAAAATCGGCGGCAGTGAATTTCTTGTGAGTTTTACTCATCTTGGACAAGAGGAGAAAGAGAGTTTTACCGAAGGTGGTATTATTTTCATCAACCGTGATCACGCGCTTTTCAAAAAAACAGAAGGCAAATCCGAGCTTACCCTCTATCATCTCATCCGACTCATCACGCAGGAGATCATCAAGCTTGCGGATCCGCGAAATATCGAAGTTGCCTTCGAATGGCAAGGCAAACTCATCAGGGATGCCTTCGCGACAGTAAAAAATGAGACTCAATAAAATAAGAATTTATCGGAGTATTTGGTATTTTTACAAATTTACGCAAATTTGTAATAATATATTTACACATTTGCAGCTATGAAAAAAGGTATGCAAATTAGAAGCATTTATAGTTTGATATATTTTAATTATGAATAAAAAGATCTTAAAGAGCTTGATAATTTGGCAGAAGTATTACTTGACCCGGATAAAAATTTTGATGAATTACAAAAAATTTGGGACACCGAGAAAAAATATCGGATTCTAAGCGGAAGCTTGTTATAAAGAAGCATGACCATGGTAATATTAGCAAATGCCACTATCCAATCCATTGCCATTTTTACATAAATAATATAAAATTCTTCTATGAAACAAATAGTAGCTAATTACACAGTTGTTATAGAAAAACAAAAACGTCTTGGGACAAAAAGAAATTGTTATACGGCATATGTGCCGATTTTGGGTATTGCGGCAGACGCCGACACTGTGGAAAAAATAGAAAAAGAAATCGCATCACTTATTCAGTTTCATATTGAGTCATTAGCCCAAGAAGGAGAAGAAATTCCTGTTGAAACAGAAAACTCTTTGGTAACAAAATCTCAAGCTCTTATTCCAAAAGGAGCGATAATCATGCAGTAGATGAGCAAATTGCCTCAAATTACACCTAAAAAATTACTAAAATTTTTCCTTAAGCGTGGCTTTATCATTACAAGGCAAGTAGGAAGTCATCTGAGGCTTGCTCATCCTGATGGACGAAAAATTACAATTGCAATTCATAATCAACCGATTTCTCTAGGAACTTTACAATCCATTCTTAAACAAGCAGGTTTATCACGCAATGAATTTTTGCAATTATTTCATTAGTATAATAAAAATAACCATGAATACACATCATAAGGAATTATTAGAAGAAATTAAGAAGAAGGCTAAGAAAGATCAGGGTTTTTACTTGAGCGCCAATTATTCAGGAAGCTCTCATCCAAGATACGGTCTTTCTGTTCCTGAAAGCAGACAAATAGCGAAAGCATGGACATTGCAATATAAAAATATTTCCTTGAGCGAATTTTTAGATCTGCTTAACTCGCTTTATCAAGGAGAATCAACAGACGAGAAAAAAATAGCCGGACAACTTTTACAATATTCACCTATGTTAAGAGCGCAAATAAGCCCCAAGTCTTTAAATAACTGGTTAAATACGCTTGAGGGTTGGGAAGAAATAGATTCATTATGCCAATCTGTTTTTACTTATAAAGATTTTTTGACCAATTGGAGTCGGTGGGAAAGCTTGCTGAAAAAATTTTCTTCCATCGGAAATCTATCTAAAAAAAGATCAAGCTTAGTTTTGCTAACTGGTGCTGTTCATTATAGCAATGACGAAAGACTTGCTAATTTGGCGTTCGCGAATATAAATAAGCTAAAGACAGATTATACCATTCTCATAACAAAAGCAATTTCCTGGTTGCTTCGGGAGCTAATATGGAATCATAGGACCAAAGTTGAAAAATACTTGCTAAACAATTTTAACTCCTTGCCAAAAATTGCTATAAGAGAAACAACAAATAAACTCAGAAAAAGTAAAAGTACCTGATGAAAAGGTAATAACGAAATGCAATGCCAAGTCTTATTATTAGTCTAATGATTTAGATCGTTAGACTCAATAAATTTTACTTATCCTTTTGATGATTTTAGGAACTCTGCTTGTACCCATCTTAATTCATCATAGGAATAAGTTTCACCAAGTTTTTCTTTAACTGGCGCGAGGCGCTCAAAGCCGAGTTGATTAAATGTTTTGATAATATTTTGCTTTTTCTCCATTGACACAAAAACATTCATATTAATTTGCTTTCCGCCAAGATATGCTTCCTGCAAATGCTTGTGAATCGTCCCTTCTGTAAATCCTCGCTGTTTGGCAATTTCCGCGATTGTTTTTCCTTTCAAAAACAATTCGTACGTCTGTGCGATTGAGCCGTGGTTTGTTGATGTACTTTTAGTTAGTTTCTTTTTCCGGTTAGTCTGCAACGGAATAATGCCCTGCGGTTTGCAAAAGTTAATAATTACGTTGAGAAAAATTTCCCCATACTTTTTTAGCTTCTCCTCTCCAACCCCATACATGCCGGAAAACTGCTCCGGGGTTTGAGGAAAATAGGTCGCCATATCCTTAAGACTGGTATCGGCAAAGATGATGTAGGGCGGCACATTTTGTTCATCAGCTATTTTCTTGCGGAGTGTTCGAAGCCGGTTAAAAAGTTGCTGATCGATATGTGAATTTGACTTATCTTCCGTATCAACTTTACTGACAACACGCTCTTGTGGTTTAGTCAACTGCACCTTTTCTCGTCCTTTAAGCACAGCCTTACTTTTTGGCGTTAGGAAAAGTATGCCGTATTGGTCATCGCTTTGCTTTAAGATTCCTTGCTGAATAAGCTCATAAATAAACGTTTTTACGTCGGTTCTGGTATATTCTTCAATTATGCCATAGGTCGAAAGTAAATGGTGATTATAGCGCAGGACATTTTGGTTCTTTGACCCTGTTAGAATGCGGACAATATGGGTAACGCCAAAACGCTCTTGTGTCCGATAGATGCAAGAAAGGATTTTTTGCGCTATAACTGTCCCGTCAATTGTTTCTTGCGGTGACAGACAATTATCACACGCAGCGCATTTCTCAGCAAATGATTCAGCGAAGTATTGCAAAAGCTGCGCTCTTCGGCAGATTCTGCTTTGCGCAAAGTCGATCATCCTCTGCAGCTGCGCCTTAGCAATACGCCGCTCCTCCTCTGTTTGTTTGTCGGCGATAAATCGTTCATAGAAAAATTTGTCGCCATAACTATAAAGAAGCACGCACTCGCTCTGTAATCCGTCTCGCCCCGCCCGCCCTGTTTCTTGATAGTAATGCTCGAGACTCCTTGGCAGATCGTAGTGGAGGACGTAGCGGACATTTGGTTTATCAATACCCATTCCAAACGCAATCGTTGCCACAATTACCTCAACATCTTCGCGAATAAACCGTTCCTGGTTTTTTTTCCTCACCTCATCCGCAAGTCCCGCGTGATACGGCAATGCGTGAATACCCCGCTCAGCCAGTCGCTCCGCAACGCTCTCAACTGTTTTTCTTGATTGGCAATAAATAATTCCCGACTCATTCTTATGCTTAGTAACGTATTCGTATACTTGGGAAAACGCGTCTAGTTTTGGAGTAATCCGATAAAGCAAATTCGGGCGGTTAAAACTTGCTGAATATATTCGTGCCTTTTGTAAATTCAGCCGCTCTGTAATGTCCTCCTTCACCCGAGGTGTTGCTGTGGCAGTCAACGCAACAAGCGGCTTATCGGGAAACAGCTTTCTAATCAAATCAAGCCGCCGATATTCAGGTCTGAAATCATGTCCCCACTGCGAGATACAATGCGCCTCATCAATCGCGAAAAAATTGATGGAAATCTGTTTAATAACATCCAAAAAATGCGTCTGCACGAGTCTTTCCGGAGCCACATATAGAAGCGACAAATCATTAGTTAGTAATTTTCGCAGAACCGCGTTCTGCTCACTTAGCGACAGTGAGCTATTTAAATATGCCGCCCTGATTCCGTTCTGCACCAAGCCATCCACCTGGTCTTTCATAAGCGAAATGAGCGGAGAGACAACAATCGTCACACCGCCTAGCATAACACTCGGCAGTTGATAACAAAGCGACTTGCCCCCGCCTGTGGGCATCAAAACAAAAACGTCTCTTCTCGACATAATATCTTGAATAATCTCCTCCTGCAAAGGACGAAACGTCCCGTAACCAAAATATTGCGAAAGCACATCTTGAAGTGATCCCATGTAAAGTCACCAAAAATTATAGCACTTTTTTTACAAAAGGGATTAATACCACCCCTAAATATTCTCTTGCGGACTATTGAAATAGAAAATAGTATAAGTTATTATCCAATATATGCATTTATTTGCCAGGTGGCTGCAAGTTACAGCTGATTTCTCAGGATATATAGCTATTTTGCTTTTTTTATTTTTCCTCCTATGTTTTATAATATCTCGTGTATACAAATCTTCTCTATCAACAATTTGGAAACAAATTATTGTATCCCTCTGTTTTACTTTTTTTGTATTTTATGGAGTGTTTTTTTCTTGCGAAGCGTATTTTCGCTACATTTATGATCAGTCTGATGCCTTGGGCTTTTTGAAGACCAACCAGCATTGGCTTGCCAAGCATGTTGAGTACAACAATCTTCGATTTCGAGATAATCATGATTACGCTGTTGCCAAAAAATCCGGCGTTACGCGTATTGGTGTCATAGGGGACTCTTTAACGTTTGGGTATGGGATAAAAAATGTCGATGATAGATTCTCAAATCTTCTTGAAAAGAAACTGAAAGCTGCCGGGAAAAAAGTTGAGGTATACAACTTAGGCATACCCGGTTTAGATACATGCGGAGAAGTGGATAATTTCAAAAAAATGAAATACCTTGATTTTGATATTATGATTTGGCAGTTTTATCTTAATGATATCCAACCTTGTAATGGAAAAAGTACAGGAGCAAAAATTCTTCAGCAGCCAAACAAGATCCAGAGTCCAGTCATTGCGTGGTTTGCCAATAAATCTTATTTTATTAATTACTTATATTGGAAACTTTCCGCAGCACATAATTCAACATTTCTTGCTTTGAGACATGCAGATTTGATCCAATACTACAATCGTTTGGCAGTCCAACAAGAAAAGGAAAGCATTTCTTCTTTATATACTCTTATGAAGAATGAGGGTGAGGAGAAAAGATCTGTTGTAGTTATTATTTTCCCTTATCTTAGTCTGATCGGATACAACTACCCGAGACGCGACGTGCATGGTATTATTCACAGTATGCTATCTGAGGCCGGTGTAGGGAATGTTATTGATCTCTTACCTGATCTTATTAATAAGCAGCCAAAAGACGTTATGGTAAATCCGTTTGACCCTCATCCAAACGTGCCGGTAAATCAACTTGCGGCAGATAAATTATATAAGTCTATACTTCCACTTGTTAAGTAAGTCAAATCGAATATAATATGTAAATTATGAAGTTTATTAAAATTTTCTGGAAACACTGGAGAGCGTTTGGTAAAAAGCTTGGAACAATTCAGACGTATATTCTTTATGGTCTTTTCTACATTTTGTTTATAAGCATTCCCTGTATAATTTCCCGCTTCTTTTTTGATCCGCTTGGATTAAAAGAAGTATCTAAGAAATCAAATTTCGGTGCATGGCAAGGGAAAAAAGAGACACTGAGCGATGCCCGCATGCAGTTTTAAACAATGTATATTTTAGGAATCTCCTGTTTTTATCATGAATCGGCAGCTTGCCTTATAAAAGACGGTCAGATAGTCGCGGCATCCGCCGAGGAGCGTTTCAGCCGCGAGAAGCACGACAATGGCTTTCCTGAAAAAGCTGCCGCGTTTTGCATGGAGGAGGCGGGTATAAAGGCGAAGGATCTGGATTATGTCGTTTTTTACGAAAAGCCTTTTTTGAAATTCCAACGCATACTTTTTTCTACAATCGCTTCATATCCTTTTACATTTTTTCTTTTCATAAAAGCAATGACAGGCTGGTTTACGGAAAAACTTTGGATGAGAACCCAACTTGCCAAAGAACTTCGAATTGATGGCCGGAAAATTCTCTTTGTCCCGCATCACTTATCCCACGCGGCCTCTTCTTTCTACCCTTCGGGTTTTGAGAAAGCAGCCATTTTGACTATTGATGGCGTGGGAGAGTGGACAACGACAGCTTATGGCATAGGAGACGGACACGAGATCACTCTCTCAAAAGAAATACGCTTTCCGCACAGTCTCGGTTTGCTTTATTCGGTATTCACCGCGTTTCTGGGATTTGAAGTTAATGACGGAGAGTACAAAGTAATGGGTATGGCTGCCTTTGGCAAGCCAAAATATTTAGACAAAATATATAAAATGGTCAAAGTTTACCCCGATGGCTCATACAGGTTTAACATGGATTATTTTTCTTACCATAAATCATGGGACAAGTCTTTTAGCCAAAAATTTATTGATCTTTTTGGAAAGCCTCGCCCCAAAGACCTGCGCTTTTTCACCAAGAAATCCGGATATCCATCGTATTTTGGCGACAAGCCTAAAGATTATGAAAAGTTATGCGCTCTCAATCAGCATTACGCAGATATCGCGGCGTCAGTCCAGACATTCACCGAGGAAGTTTTGCTCAAGCTCGCGGCCGCGGTTTACAAAGAGACGAAGATGGAAAATCTTTGTATAGGAGGGGGAGTAGGTCTGAATAGCGTCGCCAATGGCAGACTGCTGAGAGAGGGGCCATTCAAGCGTATTTTTGTACAACCCGCGGCAGGGGATGACGGTGGAGCCTTGGGAGCCGCGCTCTATGCATATCACGCTCTGCTTGGGAATAAAAAGCGAGTCTTTGTACAGACGCATAGTTATTTTGGTAAATCTTACTCGTCGTCAGAAATCCACCAATTTCTCAAAAAGAAAAAAATACCATACAAGACATTTCCCGAACCCAAACTAGCTGTTCTCTTGGCAGATGCGCTCTCCAAGGGACAAGTAGTCGGGTTATTCCAGGGAAGAGAAGAGTGGGGTCCGCGCGCGCTTGGCAACCGCTCTATTTTGGCTGATCCAAGGCGTAAAGAGATGCAAGACCTCGTCAATACCAAAATAAAATTTAGAGAACCTTACCGTCCGTTTGCCCCTGTTGTTCTTAAAGAAAAAGCGGCAGATTATTTTGTAATTAATAATCTGAATCACGAAGACTTAACTCGCTTTATGCTAGGTGTATTTCCAGTGAGAGCAGATATGAAGAAAATCATTCCTGCCATAACACATGTCGATGGATCAGCAAGACTTCAAGTAATCGCGAGAGAAGAAAACGCTCTTTATTACGATATCATAAAAAAGTTTGGCGACAAAACCGGCGTATATGTTCTTATGAATACATCATTTAATCTCAAAGGAGAACCAATTGTGAATACACCGGAACAGGCATTCAATACATTTAAGACTTCTGAGCTTGATATTCTGGTCCTTGAAAATTATGTTATATTTAAAGAGGGTAATGAAAAGATTTATTTCTAACACCATCTCAAGAGCAGTTGAATCGAGTGATTTTATTAAATTTCTCTGGAAAGCAAAAATGTGGTTTTTGATTCCATTTATCATTCTCCTTCTTATAATTGGAATATTTTTCTTCTTTGTGCAGGCATCAGGCGTCGCCCCCTTAATTTATCCGTTATTTTAATTAAAGCAAATCTATGGATTTGACAGATGAGGAAAAAGATACGCTTGATTACTACGATACCCATGCGAAGGAGTGGGTAAATAAACATACCGGAGATGAATCTTTTTGGAGCGACGAACTTACGAAATTTCATAAGTTACTTCCTGCGGGAAAAATTTTGAAGTTGGCATTGGAAGCGGCGGAGAGGCAGCAGAGTTTATCAAGCTTGGTTATAATTATACAGGTATCGACGTCTCTGAAAACTTACTTAAAATCGCGAGAATTAATAATCCTCAAGGAATTTTCCTGAGAAAAAACATTTATGATTTGGATTTTCCCAAAGCGACTTTTGACGGATTTTGGACAGCGGCGACTCTACTTCATGTTCCAAAAAACCGTATAAAGGACGCTTTTAGAAACTTAAAGCGGGTTACAAAAAATGGCGGAATCGGATTTATTTCTTTGATAGAAGGAGAAGGAGAGTCAATTGAAAAGCAGACTGGAAGATTTTTCTCCTACTACACAGAAAATGAGTTGACCCAAATATTGAAAAATGAAGGAATACAAATCATTGAAGCAGGAAAGAAAAGGCAAGATTTCACAAATACAACCTGGCTAATGTTTTTTGTAAGAAATTTCGCGGCGTACCCGCATAGTCGAAGTTCTAAATTTCGTATTATCTGAAATAATAAAATGCTACAAAATGTTCTCTCAATTATTGCACATAAACGCAAAAAGCTCATCTTTCAATGAGCTTTTAGGGAGTAACGCGTTAATAACTACACGCGTGTTACATTTTTTGCACTTGGGCCTTTTTCCCCATTAACAACTTCAAAGGTGACTGTGTCACCAACTTGAAGTTCATCAAAGGTCACTTCTTTCAAGTCATTGGAGTGAAAGAAAAGGTCTTTTTGTTCGCCATCGCGACTAATAAACCCATACCCTTTATCCATTTTTGTTTTTATTTTTCCTTTCATTTAGTTGCATCTCCTTTCTGTAGTTTTATTATATCAGAAATCAGATATAAAAAAATCCTAAGAAATTTGTGAGCCGGACAGGATTTGAACCTGTGACCAAGAGCTTAAAAGGCTCCTGCTCTACCGCTGAGCTACCGGCCCTTTTTTTGCTTTGCGAAAAAACAAAAAACTTAGATTTGATTTTACCAAATCTATATGGCTATTGACAAGTAAATGCTCTCATGCGATACTCATGGCTAGAAAAGAATAACCAAGGGGGTGAGTATATGACGCCAAATATAGCAAGTACTATCATTATGTCTCTAAACAAAGGTATTGTAAACGCGACGGTATTCCTACCTAATTTTATAGGCGGGATTATAATTTTGCTTATCGGCATTATCCTTGCGTCTATTGTCAAAAGAATATTTATTGAGATATTAAATGCTCTAAAGATTGAAACCTACCTTCGCAAATATGGAGTTCCTGAAGCGAAAAACGAATTTAGTTGGGTAAATATCTTGGCGGAAATCGCCCGTTGGTTTGTCATAATTCTTTTTCTTATCCCGACAGCCGAAGTATGGGGACTGCCGCAGATCACGACGATATTAAATACATTTTTGCTTTATTTACCAAATGTTTTTGTCTCAGCAATTATCGGGCTTGTTGGTCTTATCTTGGCCAGGTTGACAGCTGATATAATTCTTGCTTCAACAAAAGGCTTACCGGGAAGCGCATCGAGGACAATCGCGTCGATTGTACGCATATCAATTACAATTTTTGTATTCCTCGCGGTACTTACCCAATTGGGAGTTGCTCAGGATCTTATAAAAATATTATTTACCGGTTTTGTCGCTATGATCGCGCTCGCGGGTGGATTGGCATTTGGACTTGGAGGACAGGACACAGCAAAACAAATTCTTGAAACGATCAGAAAAAGGGTTAGGTAGACGCTAGTAAGTGCTCACTGGGGATAATTAAGCGGTAAGCATTTGGTTGTATGCAAGGAAAAAGTTTTTGGGTTTATTCCACCAGGCAGATAAAAGAGTAGAGCATAAAATTGCCATAGTATCAGCGCCTTTCTGACTTTTTGAACCATAAGATATTTTTCTTTTTAAGACAATATGCCTGAGTCCTCGGTCTGCTTTGTTATTATCAGCAGGAATACCAGGTTG
>OBEQ012280091.1_pt1 | contig 16009 bp, 20 predicted proteins | sample 1670901 | NCBI WGS metagenome assembly OBEQ01 (sample SAMEA104232315, study PRJEB22302) | groundwater metagenome | biome: forest; feature: aquifer; material: groundwater | place: USA | collected 2011-08-07 | depth 5.4 m | reverse complement strand
TTAACTTCGCCGCGCTGGTGGGCGGGGGGGATGAGCAAGGCTGGGTCGGGATCGGCAAGGGGAAAGCGGCTGAGGTGCCCGAGGCCATCTCCAAAGCCGTCCAGCATGCCAAGAAAAAACTCGTCCGTGTTTCGATCAAAAACGGCACCATTCCGCACGAGGTTCGCGGGCACTTCGGCGCCGAACATGTGATGCTCAAGCCGGCGTCTGCGGGAACGGGAATCGTAGCCGGTGGGGCAGTTCGGGCCGTCATTGAGCTGTCGGGCATCCACAACATCGTGGCGAAAACGTTGGGGAGGGGCAACCCATTCAACGTCGTGCAGGCGACTCTTGATGGACTGAACCAATTGCGTGATCCGGAGGAAGTTCTGCGTGTTCGCAAGTCCTTCGTTCAACAGGCGGAGTAAATAATGAGGGGCCAGGCAAAATCTGCGAGCAAGCTCGCGATCACCTTGGTTCGGAGCCCTATCGGGACGCCTAGGGCACATCGGACCATTCTGCTCGGACTCGGCCTCCGCCGCATCCGTCATATGGTCATTCGTCCCAACACGCCCCAGGTGAAGGGATTGGTGCATAAACTGTCGTACCTTTTGGACGTTCGGGAAGCGGGGAAAGAGGCCAGATGAAACTTCACGAACTGAAGCCTGCGCGGGGATCGAGGACACGCCGGAAACGGATTGGACGGGGGATCGGCTCCGGGCATGGAAAAACGGCGACGCGGGGACACAAAGGCCTCAAGGCCAGATCCGGAGGCGGGAAACGGCCTGGTTTTGAGGGGGGGCAGATGCCTCTCAAGCGGCGCGTGCCTAAGCGTGGTTTTACGAATATTTTCAAGCAGGAATGGGCGGTGGTCAATATCCGGGATTTGAACCGGCTCATGGACGTTCAGGACGTGACGCCGGAAACTTTGATCCAGGCTGGTCTCGTGCGCAGCCGCGAGTCCCAAATTAAAGTATTGGGTGAGGGGACGCCCTCTCGTCCGTTCTACATCAAAGCGCACCGATTCAGCGCGTCAGCGATTGCGAAGATTCAAGCCGCTGGGGGGAGGGCAGAGGTATTAGGCGGTGCTTGAGCGGCTGATCACCAACATCAAGAATGTTTTTAATATCCCTGAACTGCGTAATCGGATTCTTTTTACGCTGGGGATGTTGGCCGTCTACCGCATCGGGGCGCACATTCCGACCCCGGGTATCAATAACGATGAACTCGCGAAGTTTCTGCTGAAGGAAGGCGGCGCGCTGCTTGGCTTCCTCGATATCTTTTCCGGGGGGGCTCTTTCGCGTCTGACGATTTTCGCGCTCGGCATCATGCCGTATATCAGCGCGTCGATCATCCTCCAGCTGCTGACGGTGGTGATTCCCCACCTGACGAAGCTGGCCAAAGAAGGAGAACGCGGACGGAAGAAGATCATCCAGTACACGCGATTCGGAACGATCGGGATCGGATTGATCCAATCGTTCGGCATTGCCGTCGGGCTTGAAAATATGAATCGTGGGGCCTTCGTGCAGTCTCCCGGATGGGGATTTCGCCTCATGACGATGCTGACCCTGACGGCCGGTACCGCGTTTCTCATGTGGCTGGGCGAGCAGATCACCGAGCGGGGCATCGGCAACGGTATCTCCTTGATCATTTTTGCAGGGATCGTGGCGCGCCTGCCGCACGCGGTGGTGGAAACGTACCAGTTGTTCGAAGTCGGCCAACTGACCGGGTTCTGGCTGATCATGCTGATTGCTGGGATGGTCAGCGTGATTGCGGCAATCGTGTTCTTGGAAACCGGCCGACGAAAGATTCCGGTCCAATACGCGAAGCGTGTGGTAGGGCGGCGTGTGTTCGGCGGACAGAGCACGCATATACCGCTCAAGATCAATACCGCCGGCGTGATCCCGCCGATTTTCGCTTCGTCCATTATTGCGTTTCCGGCAACGATTGCGGGGTTCATCCAGATTCCCTGGGTGCAGAATTTGGGCTCCATGCTGGCCCCCGGGTCCGTCACATATACGATCCTGTACGTCAGCCTGATAGTCTTTTTTTGCTATTTCTATACGGCGGTCGTGCTGAACCCGGTGGATATTTCTGACAATATGAAGAAGTACGGCGGGTTCATTCCGGGCATCCGGCCAGGCCAACGGACGTCCGACTATATTTATCGGGTCCTCAATCGCGTCACTTTTGCAGGGGCGCTCTATCTTGCAGGTGTGTGCATCATCCCGGAGATATTGATCTATAAACTCGGCGTTCCGTTCTATTTTGGGGGAACCTCGTTGTTGATCACCGTCGGCGTCGGACTGGATACCGCGCAGCAAATCGAATCGCATATGCTCATGCGCAATTACGAGGGGTTTCTGGCCAAAGGGCGTCTGAAAGGACGAAGCGGGTAGAGCCATGCGACTGGTATTTTTCGGCGCTCCGGGAGTCGGAAAGGGGACACAGGCCCAGCGCTTGGCCGCGCAGGAGCGGATTCCACAAGTCTCGACCGGGGAGATTCTCCGGGAGTCCGTCAAGCAAGGCACGCCCCTCGGCCTGCAGGCCAAAGGGTTCATGGAGTCGGGGAAGCTGGTTCCGGATGATGTTGTGATCGGGCTTGCTCGGGGAAAACTGACGAGTCCAGAATGCTCCCGCGGGTACATTTTGGATGGTTTTCCCAGGACCGTGGCGCAGGCTGAGGCGCTCGATCGGATGTTTCGTGAAACGGGAAATCCTGGGCTCGATCATGTGGTCAGTTTTGACGTTCCGAATGCCGAAATTATCCGGCGTCTGTCGGGACGGCGCAGTTGCCCGTCATGTCAGACGGTCTATCATATCGCATATGATCCGCCCAAGAAGGAAGGGCGTTGCGACAAGTGTGGCGGGGCGCTGGTGCAGCGAGCGGACGACAAGCCGGAAACGGTGGAAGCCCGGCTCAAAGTATTCGACCAGCAGACCAGCCCTCTCATCGAGTACTATCAGAAGCGGGGTTTGCTGCGACGCGTGGATTCTACGGGTGACATCAACGAAGTCTACCGTCGGCTGCGCAAGGTGCTGGGGTTGGCAGGGGCGTGATGAACGGCATTGAATTGAAGTCGCCAGACGAAATCGACAAGATGAGTCGAGCATCGCGTATTGTGGCCGAAGTCTTGGAAGCCCTCCGACACCAGATCAAACCGGGAGTCACGACGGGAGATCTTGATGGTTTTGCGGAAAAATTCATTCTGGATCGAGGTGGGAGGCCAGCGTTTAAAGGGTATCAGGTACGAGACCAGGTCTACCGCCATACGCTGTGCGTGTCGGTCAACGAGGCGGTTGTTCATGGGATTCCATCTGGTCGCGTATTGAAAGAGGGGGACATCGTCGGTTTGGATGTCGGCGTCGTCGTCGATGGGTATTACGGAGATGCGGCGATCACGGTTCCGGTTGGTGTAATCACGGAGCAAGCGCGCCGTCTATTACAGGTGACGGAGGAAGCCCTGCACAAGGGAATCGCCCAAGCTGTCGTCGGCAATCGTATTTCCGACATTTCTCATGCCGTGCAGGCGCATGCAGAAGCAGCCAGCTTTTCCGTCGTTACGGAATTCGTCGGGCATGGAATCGGACGGAAACTTCACGAAGAGCCGCAAGTGCCAAACTACGGCGAGCCAGGGAAAGGGCCCCGTTTGAAGCCGGGGATGACGTTGGCTATCGAGCCCATGGTCAATCTGGGTCGTCCGGAAACTGCACACCTTGCGGATGGGTGGACGGCGGTGACCCGGGACGGAAGCTTGTCGGCCCACTTTGAACATACCATTGTGGTCACTGAGGCAGGGCCGAGAATTTTGACCAAGTTGTGAGAAGCTGAATAGCCGGAAGCTATGGCGAAAGAAGATGTCATCGAGGTTCAAGGGACCGTCGCCGAAACGCTCCCCAACGCCATGTTCCGGGTCGAATTGGATAACGGGCACAAAGTGCTCGCCCACATTTCAGGAAAGATGCGGATGCATTTTATCCGAATCCTGCCGGGCGACAAGGTGACCGTGGAGCTGTCGCCCTACGATCTCACTCGCGGCAGGATCACGTACCGTTTTAAGTAGACAGGGGAGCGTTGGGAAAGTCATGAAAGTCAAATCATCGGTCAAGCTTATCTGTTCAAAGTGTAAAGTCATACGACGGCGCGGTGTGTTACGGGTGCTGTGTCCAAACCCTCGACATAAGCAGCGCCAGGGATAGGAGAAGCTCATGGCTCGAATTGCTGGCGTCGATCTTCCCAGAGACAAGCAGGTCCATGTCGGTTTGACCTATATTTTTGGGATCGGGAGGTCTCTGGCCAGACAGATTCTCGCCAAAAGCGGCGTGGCGCCGGCCACGCGTGTGAGAGACCTGCGCGAAGATGAGATCGTGAAGCTGCGCGAGATCATCGAGCGGGAGAACAAAGTAGAAGGGGACCTTCGCAAAGAAGTGTCGATGAATATCAAGCGGCTCATCGACATCGGATCATACCGCGGACTCAGGCATCGCAAGGGGCTGCCGGTCAGAGGGCAGCGAACGAAGACAAATGCAAGGACCCGGAAAGGGCCCAAGGGCCAGGGCAAGGCTCGGAAGACATTGAAGGTCGGGTGAAGGAGTCTAGCGCATGGGTGTGAAAAAAGGAAAGAAGCGGGAAAAGAAAATCGTTCAAAGCGGCGTCGCGCACATTCAAGCCTCTTTCAATAACACCATCGTGACCATCACGGATATGGGTGGTAATACGGTTGTGTGGGCCAGCGCCGGGAACCAGGGCTTCAAAGGGTCACGGAAAAGCACGCCGTTTGCGGCTACTCGAGCAGGGGAGGTTGCGGCAAAGAAGGCAATGGAGTGTGGGATGCGACAGATCGATGTTTACGTAAAGGGGCCCGGCGCGGGTCGCGAATCCGCCATTCGTGCGCTCCAGTCGGCCGGTCTTCGGATCAATATGATTCGGGATGTCACGCCGATCCCCCATAACGGATGCCGGCCGCCGAAACGGCGGCGAGTGTAAGAGGGAATGGCATTGAATAGCCGCCGTCTTTTGATCGAAACGACGGTACGCGCAAGCGAGGTTTGGAGAAACTACCGTGGCTAAATATCGTGGACCCGTGTGTCGGTTGTGCCGTCGAGAAGGAGTTAAACTATTTTTGAAGGGCTCCCGCTGCATGACCGAAAAATGCGCCGTGGAACGTCGTGCGTACCCGCCTGGACAGCATGGGCAGGGTCGTCAACGAGTGTCGGAGTACAGCGCTCAGCTTCGCGAAAAGCAGAAACTGAAGCGCATTTACGGCATCCTTGAGCGCCAATTCCGTGGAACGTTCACCAAGGCCGAACGGCAAGAGGGTATTACGGGAGAGAATCTGCTCCGTATGCTCGAGCGGCGTTTGGATAATGTGGTGTACCGGATCGGGTTTGCGGCATCCCGTAAAGAAGCCAGGCTTTTTGTGAATCATGGCCATTACCGTGTGAACGGACGCAAGGTCAACAGGCCCTCATTCCTGGTTCGGGAAGGCGATGTGATTGAGGTGAAGGAACGGAGCCGGACCGTCGTGCCGATTATTTCTGCGCTTGATGCTGCTGAGGGGCGGGGTATCCCGGCATGGTTGGATTTGGATAAGGCCAATTTCAAAGCGACGGTACGGGGGCTTCCGACCAAGGATGAAATTCCCTTGCCCGTCAATGAGCAGTTGGTGGTGGACCTCTATTCGAGGTAACGTGCGCGTGCGCCGGCTTGGAACCGTGCCGTTGAGCGCTGTTCCCTTTATAAACCGGTGATAAGGGAGCCAGTATGTTGAAGGGTATGCGTGATTTTCAGATCCCGACAAAAGTTGAAGTCGACAAGGAAAGCTTGACGGCGACCTACGGGCGGTTTACCGCCGAACCCTTCGAGCGTGGGTTCGGCACGACCGTTGGCAATTCCTTGCGCCGGGTACTATTGTCATCTCTTTCCGGTGCAGCCGTCGTTTCCGTCAAAATCGAAGGCGTCCTGCATGAATTTTCCACGATTCCCGGCATCACCGAGGATGTCACCGATATCATTCTCAACATCAAGAAGGTCCGGTTCAAGCTCCATTCCGACAAGCCCAAGACGGTCCATTTTCGCAAGAAAGGTGCCGGAGTGGCTAAGGCCGGGGATATCGAGCACGATGCCGATATCGAGATACTGACGCCGGAACTTCATATCGCGACGCTTGATAAAGGCACCACGCTGGATATGGAGATCGTTGTCAAGCGTGGACGGGGATATGTCCCCGCGGATCGGAACAAGGAAGAAGGCATGCCGATTGGCGTGATTCCCGTGGACGCCATTTATTCGCCGGTCACTCGCGTGAACTATCTTGTTGAGAACGCCCGAGTCGGACGCATGACCGATTATGACAAGGTGATTCTTGAAATCTGGACCGATGGGAGCATTCCCCCTGAAGATGCGCTGTCGGCCGCAGCATTGATCGTACGCGGGCACCTTGATATCTTCATCAACGTCAAAGACATGGAAGAGACGATCGCGCAGCCTGCCGCCCAAGAGACGATCACCGAGATAAACAAGAATCTTCTCCGCAGCGTGAATGAGCTGGAGCTGTCGGTCAGAGCGGCCAATTGCTTGAAAAACGCCAATATCAAGACGATCGCGGATCTCGTTCAGAAGACCGAATCCGATATGTTGCGGACCAAAAACTTCGGCAAGAAATCCCTCAACGAGATCAAGGAAATCCTTGCTGAAATGGGGCTGAGCCTGGGCATGAAGATGGACCACCTCCCTCAAGCCGGGGCGGCGGATAAGAGAGAGGAGTAGACCGGGAACATGCGACATCGGAAAAGCGGCCGTCAACTCGGCCGGAATACGCATCACAGGATGGCCCTATTTCGGAGTCTGGTGACATCTTTGCTGGAGCATGAAAGGATTGAGACCACCGAAGCCAAAGCCAAAGAGATCCGTATCTTGGCCGACCGCATGATCACGCTCGGCAAAGAAGGGAGTCTTTATGCCAGGCGCCGTGTCGCGGCGTACATCCGAACAAAGTCCGTCGTATCCAAGCTCTTCAAGGATATTGCGGGACGCTTCTCGGAACGGAAAGGCGGGTATACACGCCTTATCAAGACTCGTCGGCGCGTGGGGGATACGGCTCCCATGGTCGTCATAGAATTAGTCAGCCGACCGGCGGATAAGAAAGATATTACAAAGGGGCAGCCCGCTGATCAGAAGGACGCAGGCGGCAGCCTGACCAAGGCCGAATCGCCTCAGCCCAAGGCACCTACAGCTGCCCACGCGTAAGACCAGCCGAGCGGATTTGTCCACACACATACGCCTTTGGCTTTGGCTGTGACAAGGCCTGAAGAGGCGCACTGCTCTGTCTTTACTCGTATTAAAACGGTGTGCTATAGTCAGCCGCATGATGGCTAAATCCACGCTGTCCTTTCAGCGTATTGCCAAAGTCGGACTTCTAAGCATCATTTTTGCTGTGCTGGCAACCCTCTTGATTTTTATTGTGGGAGGACCATCTCATCGGATTCCGCAAGTTGCTGCGCCTGCGCTCCCGCAAACGGCCGATGCCGGCGTACAAGGGTTTTCGTTCGTGCAGAGCAAAGACGGCCTCGTTGATTGGAAGATTCAGGCCAAGCAGGCCCAGGTCTTTGACGCCGACGCCAAAGCCGTACTCAGCGATGCTGTGCAGGTCACGCTGATGGGACCCGACGGTGTTGTCATGACAGTCACGGGAGACGATGGGACGATCAGCACTTTGTCAAAGGATTTCGTCATCAGCAAGAAAACAGGGGATCTTGCCTTGGTTCTCAATAGCGGGTATACGATTTATACGTCTCGTTTCACCTGGGATAATCAGAAGCATCGAATTTGGACAGATGAGCCGGTCATCATCAAAGGCCCCAGGTTGGAAGTCACCGGGCAAGGCCTGGATGCTTTTCTCGCCACACAAGAAATGAGGGTCCGCCGTAATGTCCGCGTGGGGATTCACTAGCGTTTTTCTCCTCGTCGGTAGCATGTGGGCCTTGGCGGCGCCACCGCCTGAGCAATCGCCTGCTCCTCCAGAAATCATCATTACCGCACAGTCACTCGTGTTCAAAAACCAGGAAAACACGGCACTCTTTGAAGGCAAGGTTGTGATGACAAAAGGCGACTTTGTCATGCATGCAGACCAGATGGTTGTCCATTTCGTGGGAGAATCCCCTTCCTCACCCTCCCCCAAGTCTGGAAAGGCCAATACGCAAGCTCAAGCGACTTCAACGGATCTGCCCACATTCGGAAACCGGGCGGTTTCTCTGATCGATGCTACTGGCAATGTCATGCTGCAAAAGGGAGCCAAGAAAGCCAAATCGAGAAAGGCGGTCTATCACCAGCGCGACGAGGTGCTTGTCTTGACGGAAGACCCGGAAGCTTGGGAAGAAGGCTATCACGTGATCGGCACGAAGATGACCATGTTTTTTAAGGAAGACCGGAGCGTTGTTGAGGGAAGCCGTGTGGTCATAAATGATGCGGAATCCAAACCGCAGTGAGCGATCTTGCTGGGATCATGAGTGGTGGGCAGGGATCCCTTACGTTTGAGTCGAAGGGACTTAAGAAAAGCTACCGCGGTCGATGTGTCGTCAAGGATGTGAGCTTGGCGGTACAATCCGGAGAGATTGTCGGGCTTCTTGGACCGAACGGGGCGGGGAAAACGACGGCTTTTGATGTGATGGTGGGCCTCACGATGCCGGATGGGGGGGACGTATTCCTGGGCGGGGAAATGATCACACGCCTGCCGATGTATCAACGAGCGCGGCGCGGCATCGGATATTTGCCTCAGGAGTCGTCGGTTTTCCGCCGCATGACAGTTGAACAAAACCTGGTCGCGATTCTGGAATTGGTGGATCTGAGCAAGGACCAGCGCGAGGAACGGATGGAAACAGCCATCAAAGACCTTGGGCTTGACCACGTGAGAAAAAGTAAAGCGTTCACTCTTTCGGGCGGGGAACGTCGTCGTGTGGAGATCGCCAGGGCTCTGGTGACGCGGCCTCATTTCCTGATGTTGGACGAGCCGTTTGCAGGAATAGATCCCATCGCGGTCGGCGACATTCAAGCGATTATCCGAGGACTGAAGGGGCGAGGCATTGGTATCCTGATTACCGATCATAATGTCCAGCAGACACTTTCCATCACGGACCGCGCGTATATCATCAACAACGGTGAGATCCTTGAGGAAGGACCGCCCGCGCATCTTGTGAACAGCCGCCGAGCACGCGAGGTGTATCTGGGAGAGGGATTCCGCCTGTAGGCTGAGATTCAGACCATGCAGCCAAGACTCGACTTACGACTGTCGCAAAGGCTGATCATGACGCCGCAGTTGCAGCAGGCGATCAAGCTGCTACAACTGTCTCGCCTGGAATTGCAGGAGGCGCTCACTCAGCAGATGGAAGAAAATCCCATGCTCGAAGAAGCAGGGTCTGAACTCGAAGACGGAGATACTGAGTCGGGGTCGACAGAGGAGACGCCCGAGACAACGAAAAGTGAAGATCGAGAGGAAGAGGCCGCCCCGGTTGGGGCTAGAGGGGAAGAGGTCGCTGGAAATGACTTCTCAGGTTCTTGGGACGAGTATTTCGACGATGATCGGAAATGGGGAGATATCGAGACCCCGCGGAACGGGCGTGACGAACTGCCTTCGTTTGAACAGACGACGGCGAAGACCGCGTCGCTTGAGGATCACCTGCTGTGGCAATTGGCGCTCTCTCCACTCGAGAAGGGTGAGCAGGAAATCAGCAAGGCCATCATCGGCAATCTTGACGAGGACGGTTATCTACGAATTTCGCTGGAAGAACTGGCGGCCGAATCAGGAGTACCGCTCCCGCAGGCCATTCACGTTCTCAAGGTCATCCAGGCTTTCGACCCTGTCGGGGTTGCTGCGCGCGATCTCCGGGAGTGTTTGCTGACTCAGATCGAACAATTGGGGCTGGGCGGATCTCTGGCCGAAGCGATCATCCGGAACCATCTTGCGGATTTGGAACGCAAGCGGTACCCGGCGATCGCCAAAACTCTCGGCGTCTCTGTTGATGCAGTGGTCCATGCCACGAAGGTCATTGAAGGGCTCGAGCCCAAGCCGGGACGCCCGTTTTTTACCGCTGACAATCATCCAATAATTCCCGACGTGTACGTCGTGAAGTCGGATGGTAATTGGGTGGTGATGCTAAATGATGATGGCATGCCGCGGTTCCGGATCAGTTCATCCTATCGGCGATTTTTGGCCGGCAAGCGGGACCCATCGGACGCCACGAGAGCGTTCCTGGACGAAAAACTTAGATCGGCCCAGTGGCTGATACGGAGCATTGAGCAGCGCAACAAAACGATTGTGCGGGTCGTCGAAAGCATCGTGAAGGTCCAAGAACCATTCTTCGAGCATGGTATCCAATACTTACGGCCGATGGTTCTGCGGGATGTAGCGGAAGATGTTTCGATGCATGAATCCACGATCAGTCGTGTTACATCAAACAAATATCTCCATTGCTCACAGGGCATTTTCGAGCTGAAGTTTTTCTTTAATACGAGTATTCCCCGTTCCCATGAAGGCCTGACCGACTTGTCGTCGGTGGCAGTTCGTGAAATAATTCGGAAGATGGTCGATGAAGAAGACGACCAACGGCCCTTGAAAGATCAAGAGATCGTTGCTCGCCTCACGGCTCAAAACGTAATTCTCGCCAGACGGACAGTCGCCAAGTATCGGATGGAACTGAACATTCCTCCGGCAAGCCGGCGCAAGCGCGCGTACTGATTAGGTATTCTTCCCGCCGCGCGATTCATTTCTTCTGGGTTGTATCGGCCAGCGGTCAGGATATTCCCGTCGCAACTGGTTTTACAGGCAGAGAGGTGGGAAAATCATTGAAAACATTGGGAGAAAAAAATTCTTGACATTAAAATTATATTAACTATACTTAAGACACTTTAAAGTAGGATTTTGCGGTAAACGGAGCATTGCCCATATGAAGGCAGTCGAGGTGAAGAAGAAACCTTCCGGTGCCCGCCATGCGAGCCGGAAATCCTCCCCTCGTCCCCGCCGATTTTCAACCCTTGAAGTGTGCCACTTGTTTGATATTTCTAAGGCGACCTTATTTCGATGGGAACGTGAGGGGCTCATTTCGACGCCGCCGCGTGATTGGAGAAATTGGCGACTGTATACTACGACGAACCTTGAAGAGATTAAGCGAATCATCAGGAGACGTACGTCCAACTAGACGTAGGAAGGGCAGGGGTACGCAGTGTTTGGATTTGGCTCGAAAGAATACTTGCTCGGACTGGATATAGGGTCCGGATCCGTCAAGGTCTTACAGCTCACGGAAGCCAAGGGGAAGCTGAAGATCGAACGATTCGGCACGAAACCGCTGCCGGCTGAGATGATCGTTGATGGGGCGATCATGGACGGGCTCGGCGTTGTGACGGCAATCAAAGAACTGGCCGGCGAGCAGAAACTAAAAAATAAGAACGTCGCGTTGTCCATATCGGGCACTTCCGTGATCGTCAAAAAGATCGCCCTTCCTTCCATGCCGGCAGAAGAACTGGAGAAGCAGATCAAATTTGAGGCGGAGCAGTACATTCCATTTGACATCAACGACGTCTACCTTGATTTCCATATCCTGGCGCAGGAAGAACAACGCGGCGAGGGCCAGGCAGAAATGGAGGTCTTGCTGGTTGCGACAAAAAAGGACAAGCTGAACGATTACGCTAATGCCGTCCGTGAAGCGGGCTTGACCCCCAAGGTTGTGGATGTCGATGCTTTCGCTATTGAGAATATGTACTGCGCGAATTACGACGTCATTCCCGCTGAGCTGACCGCTCTTGTTAACATCGGAGCGAGTGTGATGAATATCAACGTTCTGAAGGGCGGCGTTTCGGTGTTCACGCGCGATATCACTATCGGGGGAAACCGTTACTCGGAGCGCATTCAGCAGGATCTTGGATTGAGCCTTGACGATGCAGAAGCGGCCAAAAAGGGACGCTATCCGGGTGTGAATGAGGCTGCGCTCAACGAAGCAATTGCCGCTGTGGATATGGAGGTGGCAACTGAAATCGGTCGTTCCTTTGATTATTTTCGCACGACATCACCGGAAGACGACATCGCGCGTATTGTTGTGTGCGGAGGATGCTCGAAGACCAAGAGCTTGCCGGCACGGATTTCAGAGCAGGTGGGCATTGAGACGTCGGTGGCGAATCCCTTTGCTAAATTGGATGCCACGGGTCTCAAAATGAGTCCAGAAGAGCTGGCAGAGGTGGCGCCTGATGCGGCCGTAGTGGTCGGTCTGGCACTCCGCCGGGAGGGCGACCGTTGATTAAAATCAATCTTCTGCCGGTCAAGCGCGCGGCCAAGAAAACCAAAACCCCGGCTGACGAGGCAATGATGCAACTCGGAATTGGGCTGGGGGTCACGCTGATCTTCTTAGGGGCGTGCGGATACCGGTGGCAGATGCTTGTGGATGAAGTCACTCTTCAGTCTCAAGCGAAAGAGACTAAGACGAAAGAACTTGATGCCTTAAAGAAGAAGGTCGAGGAGGTCGAGGGCTACGAGAAGAAAAAACGCTTACTGGAAGACAAAATCCGGGTCATTGAGCAACTCAGGAAGAATCAAGGCGGTCCGGTACGGCTTCTCGATTATCTGAGCCAGGGTCTTGATCCCGTGAAGGTCTGGTTGACGAGCATGGAAGGCGACACGCAGGTCATGGTGGTGGGGAGGGCCTTGACCAATGACGACATTGTCGAGTTCATCAAGAATCTTCAGCAGTCGAATTATTTTTCATCCGTGACTCTGCAGGAGAGTGTGCAGGCGTTGGAAGACGGCGTAACCGTCTACTCGTTTAGAATCAGCATGACTGTAAAGGGTTAGTATATGGCACTTCAAATGCCCGACATGGCCGCATTCAAAGCCGTCCCCATGAACCAGAAGATTGCCCTTCTGGTTCTCCTGTTGGGCGGCATCGGGGCGGGATTTTATTACCTTGTCGAAGACCCGCAGCAGCAAGTCATTCAGACTTTAAGAACAGAAGTCGAGAAGCTCGACAAGGAAATTAATATCAACAAAGAGAAGGTGAAGAACCTAGAAGCACTCAAGCAGTTAAACGCCGAACTTGAAATACAGCTTGCCAAGAACCAAGACCATCTTCCCCCGGAATCGGAAGCGGCGACGGTTCTCAAGCAACTTTCTGATCTGGGAACGCGAATCGGCCTCAACCTGAAGAGTTGGAAGCCCGGCAGCCGCCAGGAAGACTCTTCCAAGCTTTTTGTGAAGCTGCCTACTGATGTTGTAATGACAGGGGGCTACCATACCTTGGCGCTGTTTTTTGATCGCATCAGCAAGCTTCCTCGGATCATTAACGTCAGTAAAATCCAAATGGGAGCCGGAAAAGTGGAAAGGGATCGCGTGTCGATTCAAGCCACATTCACGATTACGGCTTTTGCGTCCCCATCGGCTCCGGCTGCGCCTCCCGCTGCCGCGGCGGCTCAACCACCTGTGAAATAGGAACGAAGGGCGGAAGTCATGAAGGTGCTGAAAATGCGAGTCATACTGGGGGTCGCGCTGCTTGCGGGCGGTCTTGCGTTGATAGGACCCCCTTTTGTTCCGATCGCGGCAGCCCAATCTGAATCGAGCAGCGGACAGATTTGGGTAGCGATGTCCATTTTCATGGGGGAGGAGCCGAAACCCGCTGCGCCGCCACCGAAACCGGCCGCTGCCAAGCCGCAACCTGCTCCAGGACAGCCTAGCGCGAACCCCATAGGGTCAGTGACGACCGGTCCAGTAACGGGTGTGCCAGCACAAACAGGCGCGGGCACTACGGTGCCGGCGGCCAGCGCGCCTAAGTCTGTTGGGGCGCAACCCGCAACGACGCCAACCGCGCCTGCGATGTCTGTGCCGCCTACTCAAGCCAGTGGAACGGCAAAGGAGTCGCCGAAACCGGCCGCAAAGACAGGGGCGCCAGTGATGCTGACAGCGCCGCCGACACCTATAACCGCACCCGCCAAAGCGCCTGCTTTGGCGGAAGTTACGGAGGGATACACGTACGATCCTAAGAGCCGGCGTGATCCGTTCCTATCCCTCACTCGCCTGGTCAAGGTCGACAAAACGAGAGCAGAAATGCCTCCGCTGCAACGAGTCCAGATCAGCGACTTAAAGCTGCTGGGCATCATGTGGGGAGGATACGGCTATTATGGCTTGGTTCAAACACCGGACGGAAAAGGTTATACGGTGAAGGAAGGTATGCTTATGGGAACGAATAATGGAGTAATCACGACGATCACCGATAAAACCATCATTGTGTCTGAACCTAGCATTGACATCACGGGCAACAAAAGCACGAAGGATGTTGAAATCCTTCTGCGTCCAAAAGAGGTGAGCTAATGAAAACGCAATCCCCTCACCTGTGGGTGCTCCTGGCGGGAACATTGGCTTTGGGGTTGGGGCAAGGCTGTGCCCAGACTGAGGCATTGGTGGAGCCGACAGGTTCAGAACCGCTTCCAGCCGCCCAAGCCGAAGCACCGCCTGCTGAACGCGCGGTGAATGTACAGGCTATCCAGGCGGAAGCATCCAAACCGGCTAACGAACCGGCTCCGGCGGTAAAGGCGGCGGAAATTGCCACTCCGGCATCTGCGCCAGTGGAGGTGACGCCTGCACAACCGTTGGGCCCCGCAAAGACATTAACGGCTATTGATATTCAACGCCAGGACGAAGGCCTGGTGATTGTGATCACGGGTGACGGGGATCTGAGCTACCAAGTCATACGGCTTGACGGAAATCGTCTCATTCTTGATCTGCCTGGGGTCGTCAACGGGACGAAGCGGCATGCGATTCCTGTTGGTCACCTAATGGTGCGTCAGATCAGAATCGGAATGCACCAGTTGCCGCAGCCTAAGTTGAGGCTGGTGCTGGATCTTGAACGGGCCGTTCCGTATACGATCGAAAAAAACGGTTTGCAGCTCAGAGTGGCGCTGTCTGATCGAGTTACCATGCTGGGTACTCAGGAAGCGATGGCTCCCGCGCGGAGCGCCCCTGCAACGGCTGAAAAGCCGGTAGCGGAGAACAGCCGCAGGAGCGTGTCGGTTCCTGCTCCGGAAAGATTGAAGTTGTTGGATCCGCTGCCGTCGCTGGCCCAACCAAAGGCGGGTGATTCCGGGGATAGCGGAGCGTCGGCCGGCGGGGAGCGCTTTCCAGGAAAACGCATCTCGCTGGACTTTCAGGACGCCGAGATCAGCAGTGTCTTGCGGCTGATCGCGGACGTGAGTGGCCTCAATATGGTCGTTGGCGAAAGTGTGAAGGCTAAAGTCACCCTCAAGCTGCTCAATGTCCCATGGGATCAGGCGCTGGATCTGATTCTGAAATTGAATAATCTCGGTCAGATCCGGGAAGGCAACATTCTATGGATCGACACCCTTGCAAATATCACCAAGCTGCGAGACGAGGCCGCGAAGGCCAAGGAGGCGAATCTCAAGGCTGAGGATCTCGTCACCCGTATCATGTACTTGAACTACGCGGACGCCGCAAAGTCGGTCGACGTGGCGAAGAGCAATCTGAGCACGCGGGGCGAGATAAAAATCGATAGCCGGACCAATTCGCTGGTCGTGCGCGACATTGCGGACAACCTCACCAAGGTTGAGAAGATCGTGCGCGATCTCGACCAACGGACGCCGCAGGTGCAGATCGAAGCCAGGATCGTTCAGGCGGGTAAAACCTTCGCGCGTGGGCTCGGCATTCAGTGGGGAATCAGTGGACTCAAGAGTTCGCCGGCGATACAAGGCCAGCACGCACAGGGGCCTATTACGGTCAACCTGGGTGCGTCGGGCGCCTCTGCGTTTGTCCAGGCGAGCGACTTCCTGGTTAATCTTCCTGCGGCTGGAGCCGGAACGAGTACGTTCGGGTTGCTCATCGGCAAGTTCCTGGGCACGAGCGGCACACTCGACATGCGGCTGCGGGCCATCGCTCGGGCCATCAACGATGTTGCCGTGCGAGCCCGCTCGAAGAAGCTCTCCGCCGACGACATCACCGGTGGCACGTTCACGGTCTCGAACTCGGGATCGTTCGGCACGCAC
>OBEQ011369464.1_pt1 | contig 16011 bp, 13 predicted proteins | sample 1670901 | NCBI WGS metagenome assembly OBEQ01 (sample SAMEA104232315, study PRJEB22302) | groundwater metagenome | biome: forest; feature: aquifer; material: groundwater | place: USA | collected 2011-08-07 | depth 5.4 m | reverse complement strand
TGCAGAAGGCAATGGTCGAACCAGTTTTGCGGATCGAAAACGATTTTTCACCATCGCTCGCGGATCCGCACTCGAAGTCGGCGCGATTTTTGATTTCGCAGCGGCCATGCAATGGGGCGATGCCGCGTATTACATCGATGCGCAGGCGAAGATTGAACGTGTTGTGCAGATGGTGAGCAAGTTGCGGTGAGTCCGCATAAATAATTGGTCCACACGTCCTAATCGTCGTCGTGTCCGTGATCGGGATCTTGATCGTGATCGATTCCGATTGCGATTGCGTGCACGACCGCGCTACGTTGCGGTGCATGAACATCCTGTGCATCGGCGATATTTTTGGGAAACCGGGGCGAGCGATTATTGCCGCATGGTTGCCGCAACTCATCGAAGAATACGCCGCCGATTTTGTGATTGTGAATGGCGAGAACGCCGCGGGCGGGCGTGGTATTACACCAAAAATCGCCGAGGAATTATTGCAACTCCCAGTCGATGTCTTCACCAGCGGCAATCATATCTGGCAACACAAGGAACTCGCACCCTATCTCACCGCCGGAAAATTTTTGCGCCCGCACAACGCACCGAAAGATCGCGCGGGCAGCGGTGTGCGTGTGGTCACGGCGCGCAACGGCGTGGCGGTCGGCGTCGTGAATCTGCAAGGCCGCGTGTTCATGTATGAAGGCGAGCAGCACGCGTGTCCGTTTCAAACCGCGCAGGCGGTGCTCAATGAAATGCGCCCGCAGGCCAAATGTGTCGTGGTCGATTTTCACGCCGAGATCACCGCCGAGAAACAAGCGCTCGGGCGTTACCTCGATGGGCAAGTGAGTTGTCTGTACGGCACGCACACCCACGTGCAAACCGCGGATGAACGTATTCTGCCGCGCGGCACCGCATTTCTCACCGATATTGGCATGACCGGTCCGCACGATTCCGTGATCGGTATGCGTGTCGAAGATGCGCTGCGCCGTTTTCTCAGTCACGGCCAAGACAAACGCTGGGAAGCCGCCGAACGCGACCCGTGTGTGCACGGCCTGTGCGTCTCCGTCGATCCGTCCACTGGTCGCGCCGAGTCGATTGTGCGGATTCAGCGGCGATGATGCACAAAAAATACAAATTCATGCTTGATATTTTGTAAAAAAACGCACAGTATATCTCTACTATGCGCACAACAATTACACTGGATAGCAGTCTGGTGAAATCCCTTCAGCATGTGAGTGGGGCGCGCAGCAAGGCGCAGGCGGTGTTGCTGGCGGTGCAGGAATATTTGCGGCGCCGTCAAATCGCCAAGATCAAGACACTCAAAGGGAAGCTGAAGTTTTCATTGTCGGCCGATGAGATCCGCCATGCCCAGCGCTGAATTGGTGCTCATCGATACCTCCGTCTGGATCGATTATTTTTCCGGTCGCACGGCGGCGCTCACTCGCACACTCGATCTGCTGCTCGACAATGGCACCATCGCCACTGCGGCCATCGTGTTGGCGGAATTGGCGCAGGGCGCAAAATCGGAGCGAGAAACCAACACGATCCGCAGTCACTTTCGTCCGCTTGCCTGGATTGCCAGTACGGATGCGCACTGGGAAGTCGCGGGGCAAATGTCGGCAAAGCTGCGGCGGGCCGGCAAAAATGTAAATCTCACCGACTGTTACATTGCCGCCTTGGCGCAGACCGCACAAGCCCGTGTCTGGAGTTTGGACAAACACTTCAGTTGGCTCGCGGGGTCGGGTGCGTGTCGCTTGTATGTGGTGGAATAGGCGCGCGCGACATCCCACACGTCCCATTCCGATGAAAAATGCACGCGGCGCACGGTGGTGAAAAATCGGCGGGCAGCGCGAAATCATCTGCCACGATTTTTTCGGTGAGATGCGCAAGTTCCCGTTCCGTCGCGACCAGTGAATCGGTCGTAACCGGTGTGCGCACGATGTCTTTGACATCCAGAAAATAGAGACTGGTCGCCATGAGTGGTGTGAAGCCCGCGCGATGGGCGGCGAGGGCATACGCGCCGAGTTGCAATGCGTAGGCGGCGGCGTGTGTGGCGATGTCGTCGTGGTGCACAATGCGATCGGTTTTGTAATCGATGATTTCCCATCCATCGTTGGTGTGCCGTAATTGATCGATGGTGCCGCTGATGACGGCGTGCGTGATTTCAGTGTCGATGCGCAAATGAAATGGTGCTTCAACCATGGTGAGCTTATCCGCGCAGGGCCGCATGGTTTGCGCGTTGGCGAGGAGTTGCGCGAGCGGCGGTGTGTCGGCGAGTTGTTCGTTCAGTCCAAAATAATTCAATGCGGTGCGTGCGAGCTCTACGAGTGGTGTCTCGGGATGTTGCGCCGAGCGTTCGAGGACGCGATGAATAATCTCGCCGCGGATTTCTTCCGGTACCGTCGTCAGGTTCGGCCATTCCCATGTGGTGGCCGGTACGCCCAGCACATGTTTTAAAAAATATTTCTGCGGACACTGCGCGTAAGTTTCTAACATCGTGACCGTGAAATGCCGCGGCAACGCGTCAACCCGCGGCAATTCGTCTCTCACTGTGGGGAAAGGGTGGGGCGCGGGGGAGTCTGCAATTTTTTCTGCAACCGCAACAATCGGAGTCGCCGCAATCACGCGCGGTGTGATCTGCAATTGCGCGCACGCATTGGTCAGCGTCGGCAGCCACCCCGTGTCGTTGCTGTCGGTCCCGGCGGGGCCCACAAAAACAAGATGATCTTCGGCGCGAGTGAGGGCGACATACAACAGTCGCGCGTGTTCGGCCGCCGCGGCGTCCGCCTCGAGTGCCTTGAGCGATTCCCAGCGTGGACCCAAGCGCGGTGCGTCGGTCATCGCCCGTTCCATTTCCGGTTCCAGATATTTCACGCCGAGTCCGGTCGCGGGCAGAAAAAACCACTCGGGGACGGAGTGACTGGTGCGCATCGTGACATCGCCCACAATCACTACGCGAAATTGATTCCCCTTCGCGGCGTGGATGGTGAGTAGTTGCACGGCGTCGTCGCCGACCGGCAAAATCGGTTGTTCGGCGAGCGGGGCGTTGCGCTGCGCGAGGCCCCACACGAGTTCCACAAATTCGGCCAATGATCGCGCGCCAGATTGCGCGGCCTCGCGGCACCACTCCACGAACTGTTCCACATTGGCGTTGCGCTGTCCGGACGCATCGAGTTGCGCGCACACGGCGAGATATTCCGTGTCGGTGATGATCTGCGCAAGGAGTTCAGGAATCGTGAGTAGGTCGGCCAACGCGCGCCACTGCTGGAGTTGCGGTCCAATCTGTGCGTCCTGCAAAACCGCGTCGTGCAACGCGCGCGCGGGTGCGGTGTCGTTCGTGATATCGCGACAGAGGCGATAGCATTCATCGGCGGTGCAGCCGATGAGTGGCGAGCGCAGCAGCGCAAGGAGCACCGCGTCGTCGGGTGTCGCGTCGTGCCATTGGGTAATGACGGTGAGCGCTTGCAGCAGGTCGGTGATTTCTGTTTGGGCGAGCAACGTGCCGCGGCCATACAGATGAAACGGAATATGCGCGGCGCGCAAGGCCTCGGCGTACGCGAGAATGCCGGCGTGCGTGCGAAAGAGACAGGCGATGTCGCGATACGTGTACTCACCACTCTCGACCAGTTCGCGAATGTGCGTGGCGACCGCGCAGCTTTCGGCGGTGCGACGTTCGCCCGCGCGCGTGGCGGTGCTGTCGATCTGCCACCATTCCACCGTGCCGCGGCAATCCGCGTCGTGCGGGCGTTGCGCGACCAGGCGTTGCTCGGCGGGAATGTCGGGACACGCCGCGTTCACGAAATCAATCACGCGCGGCAGACTGCGAAAATTTTCCGGGAGCAAAATCGTGGCGCCGCCCTGGGCGTGCAGGCGCGCTTGCATCTGGTCAAAACACGCCACCTGCGCGCCGCGAAAGCGATAGATCGATTGTTTCGGATCGCCCACGATGCAGAGCGTATTGTCGGGCGGTGTGAAGAGGTGGGCGATCAGTTGCATCTGAATCGGATTGGTGTCCTGAAATTCATCGACTACAATATGTCGATATTGCTGCTGATAGTCGGCGAGAATTTCGGGATGCGATTCCAGAATCTGCAATGCATAAATTTCCAGATCATGAAAATCGAGTGCCTGCTGCGCGTGCTTCGCCGCGGTATAGTGTGCGATCACGGTGCGCGTGCAATGCGTGATGGCTGCGCCCAGCGCCAATTCACGCGGGCTATCGGGCGATTCTGGTTCTGTGGAATCGTGTGAAGATTGCAAAAAATTCCATCGATCATGCACCAGCTCGGGCAGTTGGCGCAGGATGGTGCGCAACGAATAGACCGCGAGGAGTTGCTGCAGTTGCGGGTCGTGTGCATCGAGGAGGGCGGTGAGCGCGGTGTGCATCGCGTCGTCGAGTAACTCGCTGGCTTCGGGTCCGCCGAGGACGCGGAGCTGCGGCGCCATGCCGAGTAGCGGGGCGTGTGACTGCACGATGCGCCAACAGAAACCGTGAAAGGTCGTGATCGCGCTCTGATACAGCGCGGTGTGTTGCGCGACCGGCAGACGATGCAAAAGGCGTTCGCGTAATTCTTGCGCGGCGCGATCGGTGAAGGTGATCGCGAGGAGTTGCTGCAACGTACATTGTTCCGTGGCGATCAGATGCGCGCAGCGCTCGACGAGCACGCTCGTCTTCCCCGCGCCCGCGCCGGCAATAATGCAGAGCGCCTGATCCGTGCTGTGGATCGCGCGGTGTTGCGCCGTTGTGAAATTGGGTGGGCTCACGATGCGACCTCATGTCGCGAGAAGCCCAACCAGTCGCAATGTTCGCACGTGTGCGCGGTCAGTGGAATGTCGCCACACTGCATTTTTTGTGCGGCGGCAATCGCGGACTGCAGGGCGGTGCGCAGGGTGTCGTCCCATGCGTCGTCTTTCATCGAACTTTTCGTCGTGCCCGCAATGCCCAGCCACGCCTTGCCGATTTCTCGGCGCACCAAACCATGTTTGCGGGTCGCCGATTTCAGATGCAGCAATAATCCGCCGACCGGCGCATAGCCGCGCCACGCTTGCGCCGCCGCGTGCAAGTAAATGGGCAATTGCAAATGCCGCCCTTTGTTTAATTCGCCGATAATTGATGTGGTTTTGCCGGTTTTGTAATCGATCACAATAAATTCTCGGCGTCGTTCATTCACGTCGATGCGATCGATGGTGCCATGCACGGCAATCTGCGCATCGGTTTCCGGGCTGCGTAAAATCACCGGTGACTCGTCACCAAACCGCCATTCGCACGCGGTGGGCAGAAAGGCGTTGTCGCCATGCGTGCGCCACAACGCGAGATCGCCGTGCACACACTGCTGCACCATGTGCGCGGTGTGGGCGAGCGACAATGCTTGCAAGAGCGGGTGATGATGACCCAGCGCGGCTTGGCAGTCGACGCGCACGGTTTGAATCACTTGTGCAATGAGTGACGCGATGATGGATGTGGCGTCGTCGGTGGTGTGGGCGAGGGCGAGCAAGGCGTCGCGCTGTGATTGATACAGACGCGACAGCGCCAGATGCACGAGCTCGCCTTGGGTGCGCGGTGTGACCGACAATTCGTCTTCGATGGGCAATCGTAACCCCAGCAAATATTCGGCGTAAAAGGCAAACGGACACTCGAGAAATTTCTGCAACTCCGTGACGGAAAAGCGATGGTCCCGATAGCGCGCTGCAACATGCGCACGCACCGCGGGATCGGTGAGGAGCAAAGCGCCGCTCTCAGGATTTTGTACGTCGCGCCGCAACGCCAGTTCCCGCGCAGCTCGCACGGCGACGGAATATTTATTCTCGGTGCATCGGCGCATCGGGGCGTCGGGGCAAAAAAATCGCTCGCCGATCGATTCAATCTCAGGGGCTAGCGTCGCCGTGAGGAGATGCGATGGAAAAACCGGCCGCCCGCTGACATCTGATTCGGTGAAGGTGGCGACGAAGTGTTCGGTGCGTGCGCGCAGACGACGCAACAGATCGGTGTCCGCGGTGAGGCGGGCGTCGGGGCGTGGAAATGCGGCGTGTAATTGTTGGAGTGGAAAATGATCGCCCGCAGTTGGTAAGCGCGAAAAAAATGTATGGCGCCCCAGCCGAGGGAGTGCTTGTTCCGTGCAGCCCGGCAGGAACACCGTGTGCAGTGGTTGCTGCGGGACATCGTCGAGTGTGGTCACAAGAATTTCACAATCGTCTGCCAAATCGGCGATGGGTGCGGACGGGCGAATGAGCGTGCGCACGAGCGCGCGAAAAATTTCCCGTGTGAGTTGTTGTTCGGGATGACGCGCACAAAATCCCGCCCAGCTGCGCCAGATATCGTGCCACGCGATGGTGTCACGCAACGCCCGTGCCGCAAATGCTGCGAGGGGGTCGTGATGGATTTGCCGTGCGCGCTGTGTGGTCGCATCGTGTGCCGTCATGTGGGTGGCCAGCCAGCCAAGCCACGCGCTGACTGATTGGGCGGTCGGCGTGTCGCACCACACCTGCGGATGCAGCAGCTGTTGCAGCCGTGCGGATGGCGTCTGCACAGAGGGCGCGACGGCGTGTCGACACAAGCCCACAGCGAACAACGCCTGGCGAAAGAGTGCGGCCTGTGCGGGCCCTAGCAGCACCAGTGCGAGGGCGTTTCCGGAAACCCCTGCATCGCGCAACGTGCGCAGTGTGTCGGCAATGTGGCGCGCCTCGGCGACGAGATTGGGGGCCGAGTAGCGTGTGATCGGTGCGGTTGTATTCCTCTCCCGTTCGGGAGAGGGTCGGATGAGGGGGACGCCATGCGCTACCAGCGCCCGCTGCAGTACGGGCCACGCGGCGTGCGGCAGTGGGGCGATGTCGATCGTGATCTGTTGCCACGGAAGCGATGTGCGTTGCGCTAATCGTTGCACCGCGGCCGGTACGAGTGCGATGCTCGGGTGCGATTGCCACGCGCGCGTGCGTTCCTGAAAAATTTGCGCCACGTGCGCCAGATCGGCCTCACGTTCCTGCCCAAATTCCGCGGCGAGTTGTTGTAATTGATCGGGCGTGATGCCGGCGCGGGCCGCGGCACGCACACCGTCCAATAGAAATTGGGACGTCGCTAATTCACGGCGCGCGGCCCCGAAATATTGCAAAGTGCAGGTGGCCACAATCTCGTGCAGCGCGAAAAGCTCCGCCGCTGGTGGGGCGGCGGGTGTGGTCAGATCGGCGAGTTGCGTGAGAAACGCATGCATCGACAGAATGCAATCACCAAACAACATCGGTCGCTCGGCACGCGTTAATCGTTCCGCAACCCGTTGCTGATTCGTGCCGTCTGGGACTACGTATGCCGTCGTCATGCGCGACTCTATGCCTCGGTGCGGAGTGTGGGGCAAGATGTTACTAGGAGTTAGGAAAGCGAGGGCCGAGGGACGACCGCTCCCTTTGGTCGCTGGGACGAGGGACGCAACAGCTTTCGGTCACTGCAGTTTCGTCCCTCGTCCCAGTGAGCGCTAGCGAACGGTCGTCCCTCGGCCCTCGCTCTCCTAATTCCTATCTCCTAAAAATCACAGCGGCCGATCCAGCGCCCGATATTGCAACGCCTCGGCGACATGGGCGGCGGTGATGGACTCGCTGGCGGCGAGATCGGCAATCGTGCGGCTGATGCGCAGTAGGCGATCCAGCGCGCGCGGTGAGATCGTGTGTTGATCGAGCGCTCGCGTGAGTAATTTTTTGGCGTCGGCCGGTACAGCGCAGTGCACACGGGTTTGCGCGGCATTCAGATGCGCGTTGCAGCGGGACGGATGCTGATAGCGCAGCGCTTGTCGCGCGCGGGCGGCGAGGACGCGGGCGCGCACGGTCGCGGAATTTTCTTCGGGTGCGGTGCCGAGCAAATGGGACGTCGCTACCGGACCAACGATGACGTGCAAATCGATGCGATTGAGCAACGGACCGGAAATCTTCGCGCGATAGGTTTGAATCTGATGAATCGAGCATTGGCAGGAAATGGTGGGATGCGCGAGGTATCCGCAGCGACACGGATTGCAGGCGGCGATGAGTTGAAAGTGCGCCGGGAAGCGCACACGATGTCCCGTGCGCGTGATCGTGATGTAACCGAGCTCGAGCGGTTGGCGCAGCAATTCAATTGCATCACGGTGAAACTCTGGCAGCTCATCGAGAAAGAGCACGCCATTGTGCGCCAGACTGATTTCACCAATGGTTGGTGGCGATCCGCCGCCCGCGAGTCCGACCGCACTCGCGCCATGATGCGGCGCGCGAAACGGGCGTTGCACAATGACTTGACCGGGCGCCGATTCCCCGGCCGCGCTGTAAATTTGCGTCGTGGCAATCGCCTCGTCGTGCGTGAGCGGCGGCAGCAGCCCCGGCAAACGCTCGGCCAGCATGGTTTTACCGGTTCCCGGTGGGCCCATCATCATTAAATGATGTCCGCCCGCCGCCGCAATTTCCAGTGCGCGCCGGGCGAGTGGTTGCCCGCGCACGTCTTGCAAATCAGGCGACGTGCCGGAAATTTTGGGGAGCGCGCCATTGGTGTGTGGTGCGGTGTGCGATGCGGCAAAACATTGCATGATGTGTGTGAGGCTCGTGGCCGCCAGAAATCGCAACCCGCGCACCGGCGCGATTTCGCTGGCCTGCGCTGCGGGTAACACCAAAATGAGATCGTGTTCGCGCGCGAAGAGGGCGAGTGACAGTGCGCCCGGAATGGGATGCAGATCGCCGGAGAGGAGGAGTTCACCGGCGAAAAGATGTCCCGCGGTGGCCGATGCCGCGAGTTGTTGGGTGGCGATGAGCAGTCCCATGGCAATCGGCAGATCAAAATAGTTGCCCGTTTTTTTTCGTCGCGCCGGTGCGAGATTAATCGTGGTCTTGCGGTTGCGCAGTTGAAAACCGGAATTACGCAGCGCCGAACTCACGCGATCCTTGCTCTCTTTCACCACCGCCTCGGGCAAACCCACAAAATGCCAGCCCGGCAGACCTTGCGGCGCAATATCGACCTCGACGGTCACGCCATACGCCTCGATGCCACACAACCCCGCACTCTGCACGCATGACAACATACGCAGTGTGCAGAGCAAGTGGTGTGCCAGAATTTTTTTCGTCAGCGCGGTGCAGCCGCACGTTCCGTCCGATTTTTTTTACAATGTGTAGTGTTTCCGGACGGACATGTCCGACATCTGGACATGTTTTTTTATTTTGTCCTACGTCCGTACGTCCTTATGTTCCTACGCCCAAAACAGACCAGTCACCCTCCGCTAAAAAGACGTAAGAACGTAAGGACGTAGGGACATAAGGACAAAAATCATTTAAAACTCACCGCATCAATCGCCATCACTAAGTCAGTTCATGATCGCCGGCCAATCCGCGAAAAACTTGAATCGGCGGGGCGATTACAGTTGGTGCGGGGTTGTGCCGTATCGGGAGATGTGGGGGCGCAAATGATCTCGAATGCAATCTGCGGTGAATTGGGGCGGCTGGCGGTGATGACCGAGGAAAATCCGCAGCCGATTCTGTCGGTCGACGCCGAGGGACAGCTGATCTATTTGAACACGGCGGCGCGGCGGGCGTTTCCCGATTTGATTCTGTTCGATACGGTTCATCCGTTACTCGCCGTGTGCACGGAAATTGCCACGCATTTGCACGACAGCGCGACGCCGTGGCAGCAGGGCACGATTCGCTACGGCGATGCGCACTATGCAGTGCAGGCCACGCTCGGACCCGACGGCGCTTTGCTGGTGTTCTGTCACCCGGTGCACGTTGCGCCCTGCGTGCAGCAGGCGTCGGACACGTTGGGCCTGGTCGCTCATGAATTGCGCTCGCCGCTTGCGGTGGTGAAAACTGCGATCGACAATTTGCGCGTGGGGGCGTGTGGTCCCGTGGACGATTTGCAATCCCGCATGTTGGCCGTGGCCGACAAAAATTGTGACCGCATGTTGCGACTCATTACCGATATTTTTGCGCTGCATCGCATGGAAAGTGGCCGCGAAGAATTATTGCTGCGCCGGTTGAATACCGCCGAAGTTGTCGAGGCGTGCGTGACGGATTTTCAATTGCTCGCGCAACAATACGGCCTGAAGATTCGCACCGACATCGATGCGAGTGCGGCCGACATCTACGCCGATTCCGATCAGATCACGCAGGTGCTGATGAATTTGCTCGCGAATGCGTTGCGTTTTGCCACGCAATGGATAGTGGTGCAGGTCGCGGCGCGCGGTACGCAGATTCAGATTTCGGTGATTGATGATGGGCCTGGCCTGACGCCCGAATCGATGGAACAGATTTTTCAGAAATTTTCGCAAGGTGCGACGCCACCCGTGCGCGGTTCGTATCGTGGCGTGGGGCTTGGATTGGCACTGTGCCGCGAAATTGTCACGCGCCATCACGGTCGCATTTGGGCCGAGAGCACCGCCGGCCAGGGCGCATGGTTCCACGTCGCGCTGCCCGCGTATCCATCGCCCGACGAGAGCCTCTGGCCGGAAATGCAACTGCCGACGCCAGTCGCCGGCTACTAAAAGGCGTCGCCAGGGACCAGTCGCCGGCTTTCGGTCGCCAGTTACGGCAACAACAGCACCAACTGATGCGCACTGTTTTTACCGGCGACCGGTTCCCGGCGACGTAGTTTGTAACGATGTCACTGCAGTAACCGGCGACTGGTCCCTGGCGACCGGCGACATCACTTCAAAATTCCCGCATCACGAAAACTGAAATAATTGTCGTGACCAATGATGACGTGATCGAGCAGCGGCAGTTCCAGCAGGCGGCCGGTTTCGGCGAGTTGGTGGGTGACGCAGGCGTCGGCCTGGCTCGGCGTGGGATCGCCGCCGGGATGATTGTGCAGCACGAGCAACGCGGCGGCGTGACACGACAGCGCGAGCGCAAACAGATGCCGCGGCGTTACCGGCGCACTGGCGCGATCGCCGCTGGCGAGCCACTGTTCGCGAATCACGCGATGACGCGCATCGAGCGCGACGGCCACAAAATATTCGCGATCGCGTGCGCGCAGCAGCGCATGATACTGCCGATACGCGTCCTGACTCGTTTGCACTACGAGGGTGTCGGGCAGTGGCGCGCGCTGCCAGCGTCGTGCGAGTTCGAACGCCGCCGCAATCGTGAGCGACTGGACGTGACCCAGTGCTGCGTGCGCCGTGAGGGTGGGCGCATCGCAACTGCCAATACCCGCCAATCCGCCGCAGGAGCCGAGTAGCTGGTGCGCCAGCTCCAGCGCGCTGCAATTTTTTTTGCCATGCCGCAGCAGAATCGCCAACAGCTCCGCGTCGGTTAACCAGAGCGCCCCATGCGCACTCATTTTTTCGCGCGGTCGATCGGAGAGCGGGAGATCGTGGAGTTTCATGCTGAAATGTTTAGCAAGTCGCGTGCCAGCTGCGCGACCCTTGCATTCTCTGCATGGAATAGTATGACGCCGCCCCATGTCGGACACTCAATCGGGACGTGCCGAGTTGGTGCGCATTGCGGAGCTCACGCAGGATGTGCGCGAATTTATTTTTCACTGCCTCGCGCCGGACGCGCTTTCATTTCGGGCCGGACAATACGTGAGTCTCGTGATTCCACCGCGCGAAAAAACGACGCGCGAAATATTGCGGGCGTACTCCCTCATGAGTACACCACACGCGCCGTCGCATTTTCGATTGCTGGCGAATCTCGTGCCGGGTGGCGTCGGTTCCACGTATCTCTTCAATTTGCCGATGGGCAGCCTGGTACAGTTTCGAGGGCCCAAAGGGCACTTTTGTCTGGATGACTGCGGCACGCGCGATTATATGTTGCTGGCCGACGGCACCGGGATTGCGCCGCTCTATGAAATGATTGCCCAGTTGTGCGCTGCCGGTTCGACCCGGCGCATCATCTGCTGGTGGCAACTCGCGAATGAACAGGATATCTATTATCGGGCAACATTTTTACAATGGGCCACCATGCATGCGAATTTTTCCTTCGACATCACACTCACCACTCCATCGGCGGCGTGGACGGGGAGCCGCGGTCCACTCGCGGAATTGATCGCCACCCGCATCGACAGCGTGCGCACCCTCGATGTCTATGCCTGCGGCAGCGGCACCATGATCGAATCGGTGAAAACCATTTTACGCACCAAGGGCCTGTGCCCCGTGCATGTGGAGAAATATTACTAGCGGTCGTCGGTCGTCAGGGACCGGTCGCCAGTAAAAACAGAGAACTTTATTCATGTTCGTTGTTGCAGTAACCGGCGACCGATAACCGACGACCGGCGACGCTGTTAACTTCCGGAGTCCCCATGACCCATCAACTCATCATCTTAGGCAGCGGACCGGCGGGATGTACGGCGGCGATTTACGCGGCGCGGGCGGATTTGAAACCCGTCGTGATTGAAGGCATCCAGCCCGGCGGGCAACTCACGATCACGACCGATGTCGAAAATTATCCTGCGTTTCCGGACGGCATCATGGGACCGGAACTCATGGAACGTTTTCGTGGCCAGGCGGCGCGATTCGGTACCGAATTTGTGCAAGCGAGTGTGGACGCCGTCGATTTGTCGCAGCGCCCGTTCACAGTGCGAGCGGGTGCGCAGCAGTGGCAATGCGACACACTGATTATCGCCACCGGCGCAACCGCGAAATTGCTCGGTTTGCCGACCGAGCACCAACTCATGGGGCACGGCGTGTCGGCGTGCGCCACCTGCGACGGATTTTTCTTTCGCAACGAAGACGTCCTCGTCGTGGGCGGCGGCGACACCGCACTGGAAGAGGCCACGTTCCTGACCAAATTCGCGAAATCCGTTACCGTGGTGCATCGACGCGACACGTTGCGTGCGTCGAAGGCGATGCAACATCGCGCCAGCGAAAATCCAAAAATTCATTTTCTGTGGGATTCCGAAATCGTCGAGATCTTCGATCCCGCACAAAAAAAAGTGACGGGCGTGCGCCTGCGCCATTTGAAAACCGGTGCGCTCACTGAACGCGCGTGCGGCGGCGTTTTCATCGCCATCGGGCATCAGCCCAACACACAACTTTTCAAAAATCAGCTCACCATGAACGAGGTCGGGTATTTACTCGTGGAGCCCGGTTCGACGCGCACGAATATTCCCGGTGCCTTCGTATGCGGCGACGCCGCCGATCCCGTGTATCGCCAAGCCGTCACCGCCGCCGGCACGGGCTGCATGGCCGCCATCGACGCCGAGCGGTTTTTGCAAGGACACGGTTAATGAGGACGAGGGACGAGGGACGACCGTTCGCTACGCTCACTGAGACGAGCGACGAAACTGCATTCAATTGCCATCCACAGCAGTTTCGTCCCTCGTCTCAGCGACTGGAAGGAGCGGTCGTCCCTCGTCCCTCGGAAAATAAACTGAGCTATTGGGAACACGATGCGTTTCTCGACCATCTCGATGTGATCGTGATCGGGAGCGGGATCGTGGGGCTCTCGACCGCGTGGCATCTCAAACAACATTTCGCCCCATCTGTTGTGCGCGGTGCGCATGGGTGGCATGGGCGCGGCGCTCGGGACGCTCGTCGGTGAAGAGGCCGCCGACATGGTGGTGCAATCCTTGTGATGACAAATGTAACGACATCGCGCGTCCCCCTCACCCAGCCCTCTCCCCAAAAGGAGAGGGATATACACATCGCGCAGTGGTGCGGTCTCGCGTGGTGGATGCTGGTGCTCCTCTGTTCGAGCGCGTGGTGGCCGCGCCCCTTCGATGATTGCAAAAATTTTATTTTCTATGGGGGCGGTGGGGTGTTGGCGCTGTGCGCGCTGGCGCGCCGTGTCGCGTCGGTGCGTGTTACCGCACTGAGCGCAATGGTGTTGGGTTATTTTTTGGTGGGCTTTCTCTCGCTGCTGCAACCAGCGACCTCATTTTCCGAAGGCGTGCTGAGTCTCTCACACATCGCGCTCTGGATTTTTTCCGCCTGGTGGATGGCGCAACAATCACTCGCGTGGTGGCAGGCGGTGGCGCGCTGGTCGGTGGCCGTGTCGGCGGGTCTTGCGCTGGGTACGCTGTTGGATCGCCTCTGGTGGCACGGCGCCGTGAATCGAAGCGCGTATTTTCCGCCGATTGGGCACATTAGTTATTTTGGGGATCTCATGATGTTGCACGCGCCACTCGCGGTGTGGAATATGCAATTGGCGCGGCGGGGTTGGCGACGGGTCGGCTGGGGCATCGCCTTGGCGGGGTTGTGTGCCGGGGTCGGGCTCTCCGGCGCGCGCGCCAGTATGCTCGGATTGTTGGCGAGTTTTTTCGTCATCGCTGGTGTCGCGACGTTGCGCGGAACGTGGCGCTGGCGGCGGGTGTGGTGGCGATTGCTGTTGGGCAGTGTGGCGGTGTTGGCCGTGCTGCAAATATCCAGTCTGGCGAATCCGCGCAGCGAAAATAACAGTGCGCGTTTTTTGCGCATCCTCTCGATCACGTCTTCGCAAACCCTGGACGATGCCTCGAGTGGTCGCTATCACGCCTGGAAAACGACCTGGCGTATGATACGGGATCATCCGGTGCGTGGGGTGGGCATCGGACATTTTCGGTTTCTCTATCCCGCGTACGCGCATCAGCAACAGGTCGATCTGCTCTCTTCAGCGCGCGTCTGGTTTATGCATCCGCACAATGAAATGCTGTATCAGGCGGTCGAAATGGGCCTTCCGGGCCTGTTGTTGTGGAGCGGGATTTGGGGCTGGTGGCTGTGGCATGCCGTGCGTGTCTTGCGTGATCGTCGCACCGCACCAAATGTCGCGTGGCGCGTGACGATTGCGTTGGCGGGAATTGTGGCGGCGTTAGTCAGTTGGCAATTTTGTACCAGCGGCGATTTTCCACTCATGCGTTTACTCACCGCGTTGTATGTCGGCCTGTTGTGGCCTGTGTTGTTGCCTTCTCTTCCGCAGCGGGACGCTCAATATTTTTTTCGCTGGGGCCTGCGCGTTGTCCTCTGCATCGCGACGCTACTTACGATCACACAATCACTGAGTCTGATTGTGGCACAACGCGCGAACGCGGCGCAGACGCCGGAAAAGCGCGTGGCGTGGGCGCGTGCGGCCGTGTGGTTGGCGCCGACCACGTTTGAATCGGCGTATACGTGGGCGGTGGCGCAACTTGCGACCGATCCGTCCAACGCCCATGCCGCGATTCTGCAACTTTGTGCCCACTTCCCCGAAGTCCCGACGGTCTTGTGGCTTGCCGCGTACGACGCCGTCCATCGCGGCGATCGCGCGACCGCCAGGACATTGCTGACCCACGCGCTGCACAACGCGCCGGATTTTGCCGAGGCGCGGGGATTGTTGGAACAGGCACAGGATAGGGAATAGGAGATAGGTATTCCCTATTCCCTATCTCCTATCCGTGCTACCAGCGTCGCATGTTGCGAAAAAAAATACGCCTCTGGGTGATGCTGTTCTCCTGCCTTGGCGGGGGATATGGGGGATATGCGTTGGCGGCCGATGCGTTGCCGTTGTGGGAACAGGCCGCGGCGCTGGCGCGTACGGCAGAATTCGGTGCGTCCCGCGCGGAGCGCATGACGGCCGCGCAAGCCGGCATGACCATCACTGATCAGTGCGTCCAAAAATTTCCGCGCCAGGCGGCCTGTTATTATTTTCGCGCGACCCTCACGGGGCTCTACTATCAAATGCACATCTTCGGCTACCAAGAGGGACTGGCGCGCATGCTCAAAGATGCCGCGCAAGTGAACGCGCTCGATCCGTCGTGTGCCGGAGCCGGTGGTTATCGCATCATCGGGCAAATTTACGCGCAGGTTCCCTCCATTGCGTTGGGTTCCGGAAGCATTGTGCGTGATCTGAAAAAATCGCGGGCGGCCTTGACGAAAGCGGTGGCGTTGGCGCCGCAAAATATCGACAACGAAATTTCGCTCTGTCAGACGCTGACGCTCTTGGAAGATTGGAGTGCGGCGCGCACCGCGTGTGGTGTCGCGCGGCAGTTGTTGCCGCAACATTGCACCGAACCTTCATGCGCCGGCTTCGAGGCGATCTTGCTCCGGTGCGAAAAACGACTTGCGCACCATTGAGGAATGAGCGAGGGAACGGTTCGGCAAGGCGTGTTTCGATCGGTTGTTTTTTTTGGAACCTTGAAGAATGCCTCAGATG
>OBEQ012321956.1_pt1 | contig 16012 bp, 11 predicted proteins | sample 1670901 | NCBI WGS metagenome assembly OBEQ01 (sample SAMEA104232315, study PRJEB22302) | groundwater metagenome | biome: forest; feature: aquifer; material: groundwater | place: USA | collected 2011-08-07 | depth 5.4 m | reverse complement strand
TGTGCGGACGAGGAAGACATGGCGCTCGATCCATGCTGTAAATCCCACGGGAGGTCTTCAAGGCTCCGACCGAGGAGCATATCTCCTGGCGGGATTTGCAGGCCAGGATAGCACGGGCGGGGAGTTAAGTCAAGAGGAAAATAACCAGTCAGTATCTCGAAGGCGAGGATGCGGGGCGGAAGGGAAATCCAGCAGGGTGAGCGAGTTACACAGGCGGCGCGGGGCGGGCGGATTCGAGCAAGGAACTACAGCGGGAAGCCCTTCGGCCCCTCGACTGCGCTCGGGGTAAGCAAGGCTCCTTGGAGGCTCAGGACAAGTCAGGGTAAACCCTTCGACACCTCGACCGCGTTCGGGGTAAGCTCTCTCAGGGCAGGCCGACGCGGCGCAGCAGGCCAGCGAAGGGCGCGTCCGCCGGCAGGTTGTCTTTTGTGGTCCGTGGAGGAGTCTAGCGAGTGGGCAACGTGGGTAAGGCTATTTCAGTTTTGCGTACTCGCTCTTGGCTTCCTTAAGGATGGGGATATCGGGGTCGGCGTCCTTCCAGAGTGCGAGAAAGTCTTGATAGGAGCGGCGGCTCTTCGCCGTATCGCCCGCGAGCGCCCAGGCGCGCCCCAGCCCGAGATAAGACAGCGCATAGAGCGGTGAAGTCGGATCCACACCCCGGTGGTCCAGGATTTTCTGAAACTCCGTGGCGGCGTCCGTCGCCTGGTGCAAACGCAAATAGGCTTGCCCGCGAATGTACATCGGCAAGGGATTGGCGGAGCCGGGTCCGCTCCCCAGCTCGTAAGGCGCGGCAGAGCGCAGTAACTCGACCGCCTTGGCGGGGTTGCCGCGGTTGATTTCTACGGCACCCTGCGCGACGGGGATCCAGACAGCATTGATTAACGTGTCTTGAGGAAACCGTTTGTGTAGTTCCTCTCCCAGACCCTGCGCTTCGCGGATACTTCCTGACAACGCCAGGGCCGTCATCGCCGACGGCAGAGCGCGCCTGGAACGGGTGGTCGCTATCGCTGCCGCCGCACCATCGCGGGCCTGGCGATAATTGCCGAGCCCCGCCTCCATCAGGGCACTCCCCGCCGTGATGACGGCAGCCCTTTCGCTGGAACCCCTGCGCTGTGCAACCTCAATCGCGCGACGGGAAAAGTCTCTGCTTTCCTGCGCCTTGCCGCGAAAAGCCGCTGTCCTAGCCCGAGACATTAGCATTAGCTCTTCATTTGGCTTGCCAGTGGCCCACTCGGCATGACGTTGCATGGCGGCCGTGTCGCCCTGGACCACACCAATTTCATAAAGGAGGAAATGCACGAAAAAAGTATCAATTTTCAGGGCCATGGATTGCTCGCCGAGCGCTTTGGCTTCATCGAACCGGTTGAGGCCAAGGTAGGCCGACATCGAGTTCTGGTGGGCGAACACATCTTTGGCGTTGAGGCGGAAAGCTTCGCGGCCTTCGGCAAGTGCCTTCTCATACTGGCCGGTTCCGTTGTAAGGGAGGGCAAGGTTGCGGTAAGGAATCGAGTCCCGGGAATACGTCTGTTTCCAGAGGTTATAAGTTTCGATTGCCTTATCAGTCTCTCCAACGACGCTGTTGTAATAGTGAGCTGTAATATAAAACTTCTCTCGCTCGCTGACCCGGTCTCTTAAGTCAAAGGCCTTCTTGATATGCTCCTCGGCAAGCTCCACTTGTCCTTGGTTGGAGTACACCACTCCTAAGGCGGCGTGGGCCAGAGCGAAGTTGGGGTCCAGCTCCACCGCGCGTTTCAAAAAGGGGATCGCGTCCGTGTCCGCCAGCTTTAAATGATGGGCCCATCCGAGGCTGAAGGCTTTGAGCGCTTCGAGTGATGAGGTCGTGGCCTGTTCGATGGGCGCATCGAATTTCTGAATCGAGCTGAGAGACTCGCCAAGTTTGCTGCGCAACTTCGAGGTTGCTTTACCGAGGGCTTGCAGGACGTGCTCCTTGCTCTCAGCCTCGATCTGCTCGCGCGCCAGCGAATCGCCGGCGTGGCAGTCAACGGCGTCGAGCGTGATCACGTAATGGCTGCCCAGGCTGGCAATCGTGCCCGTCAGCATCGCTTTGATGTTCTCGCGCTCGCAGATCTCTCGCGCAATCTGGTTCGTTACCCGCTCGTCGGGCGAGCGGCCCATAAATCGCAGCGTCTGCCGGACGCGGTCTTCAGGGAAGATATTCAAAAACGGCGATTGCTCGAGTTGCACCGCCAGCGCCTGGTTGAGCGTGCCGTCAAAGACAGGCTCACCGGTGGTGTTCACGAAATCGGCGAGGACGATGGAGTCACGCTCGGTCAATGCCTGCGCTCGGCGGGAATAGAAAAGCGCGGCCGCAGCGAGCGCCGCGATCACAACCGCTGCCGGAACGAGCAACTTCCAGCGCTTGGCGACAGCACGGGCAATCGCTGTGCCGCCGCTCTTGAGGGCGACATCTGCGGGGCTCCAGCCCGGCAGTACAGCCGAGTCGCTGACTGCCACGCTGATCGAAGCCGAGCGTCCCGAATCGGTATCGCGTTTCAGGCGCGCCAGATCAGACTTGAGGTCCGCGGCGCTTTGGTAGCGCATCTCGCGATCTTTTTCCAAAGCCTTGTGAATGATGCGTTCCAACTCTGCGGGCATTTCGGGGTTCAGGCGCACGGGCGAAATTGGAGCTTTGTGAAGAATGGCGTCAAACAGGGCCGGTGAGGTTTTTCCTTCAAAGGGAAGTTTGCCGGTGACGGCCTCGTAGAGCACGACTCCGAAAGAAAAGATGTCGGTGCGCGGGTCGAGTTCTTTTCCCAGCGCTTGCTCGGGCGACATGTAAGCGACCGTGCCGAGCGTCACGCCCGGGCTGGTGAGGTGCTCCTCCTCGGTTTCGCCCGAAAGCGAGGCAGCGACTCCGATCGCTTTGTCCACGTGGCGTCGTTGCGGCGCCAATTTGGCCAAGCCAAAGTCCAGGATCTTGGCGTGGCCTCGCTTGGTGACAAACAGATTGGCCGGCTTGATGTCTCGATGGATGATGCGTTCCGCATGGGCGGCGTCCAGGGCGTCGGCAATTTGAATCCCCAGCCCCAGGAGATGCTCTGTTTCCAGCGCATGCCGGGCGATGAGGTGCTTCAGCGTGTGCCCTTCCAGAAACTCCATAACAATAAAGGGCTGCCCTTCATATTCATCGATTTCGTGAATTGTGCAGATGTTCGGATGGTTCAAAGCCGAAGCGGCGCGGGCCTCGCGCTGGAACCGTTCCAGCGCTTGGCGATCCCGAGCCAATTCTTCGGGCAGGAATTTTAGTGCGACGTTGCGGCCGAGCTTAGTGTCTTCGGCCTTGTATACGACTCCCATGCCGCCGCCACCCAGCTTTTCAAGGATGCGGTAATGGGAGATGACTCGGCCTATCATGGGGAAAACACGCGCATTCTGGCGGCCATATTAGGCGGCACTCCCAAGCAAGTCAATGGCGCCAAGGCTGGCCGTTCAGACTGGCAACTGGTGAAATTGGACTGCGCCGAAAGGGTTCCCTTCCTCGCCCTGTGACGCGTCGAATCGCCCCCTGAGGTCCGATTGCCGGAAAAAAAGAAAGACACAAACAGCCAGCATACTACTGTCGTTTATGCCACCACTCGCGAAGGGACTGGCAGCGCCCCGCTGAATCCAACGAGATCAGAAAGATGCCATCCAGTTTGGTTTCCAGGCCAGGTGGCACGCGGACAAAGGACGCCCACCACCTGGCGATACCATGCTCCGCAGTGACTGCGAGAATCTCATAATCAAACTGGATTTTTTCTTCGGTTTTCGCCACGCCGGCCCAATATTCGTAGATCGCGGGCCGGCCACGCAATGGTTCGTCGAAGGGCGTCACTTGATAAGTGGCATCGTCTGCGTACAGCGAGGCGGCGGCCTCGGGGTCACGGCTGGCCCAAGCGCTTCCATAAGCGGCCAGCCAACTATTGAAGGTTTCTCGGTCCATATCTATTTTTGCAGACTACTACATCTCTACGGGAGCAATCCGGTTCGCATCGGAACTGCTTGACTGGTAAACGCCGAAAACGTCCATGTGAATTTGCAGTTTCCGATTACGCGACCTATCAGGAGTCAGCAGCGGGAAATACTTAACGGTCAAGCGCCGGCGGCCCGGCGGCCCGCTTGAACGCATGGTCAGACGGCACCTGCGATCTTCGGTGCGCCTTTTCCCAATGCCGGTTGCTCCTGTCGCAATCCTAAATTTTGGTTGCCGCCCCGCTAACTCGGCAAGCGCTCGCTTTCTCTTCCCACTTCTCTACGTTGACGCCCTTTACAAGAAGCCAAAGGCAGAGCGATGCTTCCCCAACAAAGGCGGGCACGAGAATGGCGGGGAATATCCGATGCGCGAAGTTGGGGGCCAGAATCAGCGCGAAGCTATGCGTCAGATAGCTCAAGCCGGCGATTTGCATCAGAACGCCTACAGCTTTGGGAAGAAAGCCCGACCTGAAGATCAGGTACCCGAGAATGAGGCACGCACAGCCGAAGAAGATCAGAGCAACGCCAAAGCCATAGCTATGCAATTTGACCGACAGGCTCGCCAAGGCGTTGAGCTGGTGCGGCTCGAATGCTCTGAGATAATCAGCTTTGCCCAGCGGGAACAACGCGCCCAGCAGATACATCTGAACCGCCGCTTCGACTGCCAGCGATACCAGATTGAAAAACACCACCAGCAAAGCGAGCTCTCTGCTGACCGGCCGCAGCAAGAGGAAGAAGATCAGCGTCAATGCAACAGCGCAAATCAGCAGGAAGAATTCCGCAGCGATACCGAAACGCCACAGCGACTCGAGCGAACTGATGTTGGCGGCTGTGGCCGCGGCATCGCCGGATACGATGATCCTGCTCCGCACGAACGCCTCGTCGAAGAGGCCAATGACAATGATGATCAGGTACAGCACGCCGCCGATTCTTGCGTAAAGTTGCGGCGATGTTTCAACGGTGCGATCGGTCATTTCTGTTTCTCCCGACGTTACAACCTTCGCTTCAGTTCATGCTGGGGCGTCGAATGGCTGAACCTTTGCACCCTTAATCAAAAGCCACAAGATAATCGGCAGCTCCCCAAGAGCCAGCACCATCGCAAACCTGGAAACAATCTGTCCGTAGGCTGGCAAGAGCAAGAGCGCAAGACTGCTGGCGAGATAGCCGAAACATGCAATCAACAGAAGGACGCCCAGGATGCGGGGGAGGAAACGCGATCTCATCACCAGGACACCGAAAGGGAAAAGCCAGAGGCCCCAAAAGATCTCGTTGATAACGATTCCCTGGCCATGCAGGCGGAGGGACAGCATGGCCAGGGCGTCTAACTGAACTTTGTTGAATACGGACAGGAAATCGCCGCCGCGAAAGAGGATGAGGGCGGCGATGTTGCTCAGCGCATTCATGAACCCGACGGTGGCGGAGACCAGAACCAAGGCCACCATCAGCGAAGCATGCGTCTTGTTCACGCCGCTGAGCAAACGGTAGAGAGCCATGACCAGAAAGATGAAAATGACCGAGGAGATCAGGTCAGAGACGATACCGAGACGGAAAAGCGTCTCGTGAGCCAGGATGTTGTTGGCGGTCGCGGTGGCGTTCCCGCGCACGATCAGAGTACGGGGAATATAGATCAGGCCGAAGGCGTCGGTGACTGCGAGTGCTAGATATACCGCTCCTGCGACGCGTGCAGCTTTGTCCGTTGGGTGCATGCTTCCTCTCCTCATCTCGCTATTGGGCGCCAGGCTCCGGCGAGAGCGACTTGCGTTGGGCCTGAAGGATGTACGTCGCGCGCACGAGGACACCTCCATTGTTGGACTATACGCACCTGGGGAGCGGTTAGTTACCCCGTATTCCTTGCCCACTTCTTGTCGGCGCTCGATTTCCGGCAGAAGCACTTCGTCCCCATCCTCGCCGCTATGCACGTTGCCCGGCCGGAGCTTGCCCGCCAAACAGTCTCCTTCCCCATTGAAAAGCAACAGCGGGCCGCGAAGGGCAGATGTCCGAATTGGCGAGTGAGGGCAGGCTGGCCTGCGGCTCAGGCTACAATGCCCCGGCCATTACCCTTTCGGCAGGGTTCCATTGTTAAAATCCATCGCGCCTGGCAAGCTGAGGAAAGAGACAGCAGTATGCCTATGAACGCCACCGAGATCCTCGAACAGCGCCTCAATCCGGGCGCCGCCCCGAGCCCGGGTCCAATCCTAGAAAATCACCCCACCCAGAGCGCCACGGCCATTGACGGCTGGCGCTCCGCGCTTTTCGGTATTCCGTTCGTCGCAGCCGGTATTTTGATTGGCCTCCTCGCCCTCGGCGTCGTCTCTGCCAGCAAAGGACTTCCCGATTGGGTGATGGGCGTCTTCGGCGCAATGTTTTTCTTTGGTGGCTTATTCTTCCTGATTCACGGTCTGCTTGGAATCGCGCGCAAGTCGCGCTACTTCAGTGACGCTGCTCAGCGTCCAGACCAACCATGGCTGTACGATTTTCACTGGTCCCAAGAAGGTATCGCCTTCTCCGCCTTCAACGCCATGCTCGGGCGCCTGCTCGCCGCTCTGGTCTGGACCGCCTTTCTCATTCCGTTCTTCTGGATCGGATTAAACGTCCGCGGCGCTCGGGTTTTTCTGATCTTTTCGTCGCTCTTCGCCCTTGTCGGCCTTGTCTTCTGGTACCGCTGGGCGCAGATGTTGGCTGACCTGCTTCGTTACGGCAACAGCTTTCTGAGCTACGATAATTTTCCCTATTTCCTGGGGGAAACGCTCCGTGCGCGTCTGCGCGCGCCTCATCACGTTTCGGATATCGAGGCGCTAAGCGTCACGCTTCGTTGTGTCCAGGAGCAGTACGTCACCTCGGGCAGCGGCAGCAACCGTACCACCCGCGTGGTCTGCTGCGAACTTTACAAGGAGGCGACAACGCTCAATCGCGAGCGTCTGGCCGGCTTTGCCGGCGGCGAAATTCCCGTTGAATTTCGCCTGCCCGCCGGCCAACCCACCACGTCTCTGGCCTCCACTCCGCCCGTCTACTGGGAAATCGAAGCGCGGGGGCAGTCCGGTAAGGTCAGCTACGAAGCCTACTTCCTCGTCCCCGTTTACAAGGCTTCTTAAATAGCTCGTGGAAAGAATTTTTCATTCACCTTGTGGTTTGGGATTCATCCCCAGCGATGCTGCTCGGCCGAAAAGATGGCCACTCGTCCGGCCAGGGTACTAGCGGGGCCAGAGCCAGCCGAAGGTGCCCGCGGTCAGCAAGCCGTAGACGAGTCCATCGATTACTTCCTTGATGGTCGCGCTCCACATCTGACCCTTCCAGATGCCGTTGCTCAGTTGTCCCAGACCGTAGCCGAGGAACGCCGCGGTGCCGGCGACGCGAAAGACGGCCAGATAGTGCGCGCCGGGCGTAACCGTGCGTCCGGTGAGATAGGCGACGAAGAAGGCGATAATCAGGCAATAGACGAACCACATGCCCAGGAACTTCGGCATGACGGGCGGGCCGCTGGGAAACACGGTCATCATCCCGACCGGTCCCTGCTTATATTTTTCCATCAAGGCGGGCGACTTCATTTCTTTATGGGTGCCAAAAGGGAAAATATAGAGACCGCGCTTCAGGCCAGCGGCGCGCAGCGCGGCAAGGAGCCTGTCCTCATCGGGGAGCTGCCGGTAGTCGCCGCGATGGTAAGGCAGAAGCATGTGCATGATGGAGCTGGCGACGAAGACGATGATGGCCGACAGCAGGATCGGGAGCCAAAGTGCGGTGAGCGGGACCATACGCAGCCTCCTTGGGGTGCGAGGGCGAATGCAGGGATTTCCCACGCGAGGCTACGCTGGCCCGGAACTGCAGTCAAGAGGGCGGGCCACGCGTGACCTGCATCAGATCTTCTCTGAAAAAACCCGGCTTGATCGTGATTAGCGGCCAGAACTATAAACCTTCGCGACTTTCGCACGATATCTCCAGCCCTCAAGTGGACGTATTGCGCGCTCGCCGGAGAATGGGCGAGTACGGAAATGAGAGAGAGGCGCCCCGGCGCGGCACGCAATGGCATCGGTGTTGAGCGTCGCGCTGTGTTTACGAACCGCTTGAGGGAACAGCCCCGCGCAGAAATGGTCCAGGCAGCGTTCGAATGATCCCCAGTGGCACAGGCTTTCAGAGCGAAGTCGAAGGGGATGTGTGGACGTGTTGGCTGCATTCCTGTCAGAATACCTTTCGGCCCGGCCCCGGAAGCTCTAAGATGGAAAGACGGCTCAGGGGGAGGAACGCCATGAGAAAGACACTGGCACTGTTGTTCGCGGCCCTGTTGTTATCGCCCTCCGTCCAAGCAGGGAGCGGAAGGGAAGACGATCGGCTGGAGGCCTGCGGGAAGGTCCTGAAAGAGATCCTCAACATCCCGGAAAACATCCCCAAGGGTTTGCTCGACCGGGCCGAGTGCGTCATCGTTTTTCCTTCGGTGAAGAAGCTCGCCATGGGGGTCGGCGCCAGCTTCGGCCGCGGAGCGATTTCCTGCCGGACGGGAGAGCACTTCACCGGGCCGTGGAGCCCCCCGGCGATGTTTGCCCTGGAAGGCGCCAACATCGGTTTCCAGCTGGGTGGCCAAGCAACCGATTTCGTCCTGCTGGTGCTGAACCCCAAAGGGGCCAATTCGGTGCTGGGGAGCAAAGTGAAGCTGGGTGCGGACGCAGCCGCGGTAGCGGGTCCCAAGGGGCGCGATGCCGCCGCCCAAACCGATATCGTCATGAAAGCTGAAATCCTCAGCTATTCGCGCTCGCGCGGCCTGTTCGCCGGCGTTTCGCTGGAAGGCTCCACGCTGCGGCAAGACAACAGCGCGAACAAAAAGCTCTACGGCCGCGCGCTCACCGCGCGGGAGATCGTGCGGCAAGGCGTTGTGGGCACGCCATCGAGCGGCCAGTTGATGATTTCGACTTTGAACAAGGCCTCGCCGAAAAATACTTCGGATCCAAAGTCGCTCCAGCAGTAGCGCCCGCCGGTTGCGGGAATGAATGATTCTGCTTGGCCGTGCGGGAAAGGCGGTGGACAGCTCAGGATCGCGACAGGCCCTTTCGTTCTGTCGTGTATGCCAGACCGTACCTGAATAAACTCATTTCCGGCAGCTCCTGAACATAAGCGATGCGGCCGGGAACAAAAATGGATTGTGTCCCCGGTGCGTAGGGAGCCGCTACCTCGACGCTCATCCCCTTGGAGTAGCGCCTGCGGCTCTTAAAACAGATACCTCCTCGAGATATGTCTTCGCACACAACTTCGTCTTCTGACCCGAGGTAGCGAATGCATGCGCGCGTGCTCACCTTGGCGCGAAGGTACCGGCGTCTTTCGCTCGGCTTCGGCAGAGGCTCTGCCTGGGGTTCCTGCTTAACTTGCGGCGAGGGCGGTGGACTCGCCGCGTCGCCGGTCGCTGGCTTCCATTGCGTTGAGGTCTGGCAGCGCTTGCAATACCTCAGAACGCCTTCCTCAGCTTCGATGATTCCGAAGGCCAGCTCGCCGAGCGGCACCACCTCGCGGCCCTGACAGCCGGAGCAGGCCATCAAGATGCTGTGTTCCGTTTCGCCGGGAGCAGTGGAGGGAGGAAACTCGATGCCCCACAGGTTGATTTCCGGGTCCACAAATCCCACTGCATAAATGTAGACGTCGGCGTGTTCCTCGATCACTCCTACAATGCGAACCTCTCCCTCTTTGTTCGTGTCCGGGCGGCGGATGAAGAACTCCTGCTGCGGGGCGAGCTTGCGTTTGGAGAGGATTGCAGCTCCATAGCGGCTGAGCGTCACCGTCGTCGTGTCTTCCATGAACTGGAGGCCTTCGGTGTCGGCCCCCGTTAACTGTATGGGGATTGCGGCAGAAACGCGGCCACTTCGACGTATCTTCTCCACTGACTGAGCTTCCTTCTTCATAAGACTCCGACCTCGGCAAAAGATAACACGACATCCTGCCGGCAAGTCACTGATATTGCGTGTCCGGCGCCGAGCATCGCGCTGTTTCAGCCGGGCTAAGACGACATGGCTCTGATATAGCTCGGACGTCCGATCCAGCGGCAAGGGCCGTCCAGGTTCACTTGCTCAGCGTCATCAGAATGGCGACTGGATGCCAACCTCAAGACTTTCTTGCGCGCCAGGAAGAGGCTTGGTAGTATCCGCAGATGCTCCCGCCGCTAACGGAGACCAGATATTACGTGGGCTGGGGAACCTTGGCCCTCATCAATGCTGTTCTTGCGCAAACGAAAAACCGGAGCGCCCTTCTCTGGTTTGTGTTCTCGCTGTTCCTCGGTCCGGCCGCCACGTTGCTCCTTCTCGTTTTACCGCGCGAAAAATCGCCGAGTTAGTATGGAAGCAGTTTCCTGCCAAAACGCTCCGCCGGGGAGTTTACCGCGCCTGCGGATTCATTTTCTTGTCGGTTACGCTGAATGCAGGCAAGAACCTGAACGCGTTGATTTGCTTTCCGGGGTGCTCTAAGATACGCGCAACGTGCAGGTTCCGCCTCCATGATCGGCCAAACCCTCGGCCACTACAGCGTCCTGGAGAAAATCGGTGAAGGCGGGATGGGTGTGGTTTACCTGGCGCGGGATACCAGGCTCGACCGCGAGGTCGCTTTGAAGGTCTTGCCTACTGGCACGCTATCCGACGAAGCCGCCCGCAAACGATTCCGCAGGGAAGCCCTGGCCTTGGCGAAGCTGAATCACCCGCACATCGCCATGATCTTTGACTTCGATACACAGGAGGGCGTGGATTTCCTGGTGATGGAGTACCTGCCCGGAGCCACGCTGAACGATAGGCTCCGCTCGGGCGGGCTGGCGGAGAAAGAGACGCTTCGCTGGGGCGCGCAACTGGCGGAGGGATTGGCTGCGGCGCACGAGCAAGGCGTGGTGCACCGGGACCTGAAGCCCGCGAACCTGCGAATCACGCCCGACGGACGGCTGAAGATCCTGGATTTCGGGCTGGCGAAGTTGCTGCGGCCGGCGAGCCAGATGACCACGGCGGAAACGCTCGGGGAGACGCAGGCCGGAGCGGGGACGCTGCCGTACATGGCGCCGGAGCAGTTGCGGGGCGATGCGGTGGACGCGCGCAGCGACATTTACGCGGCTGGCGCCGTGCTCTACGAGATGGCCACAGGCCGGCGGCCGTTTCCCGAGACGCAAGGGCCGCGGCTGATTGACGCGATCTTGAATCAAGCGCCGCCAGCGCCGAGCTCAATGAATCGGCGGATTTCCTCGGGGCTGGAGAGCATCATCCTCAAGTGCGTGGACAAGGAGCCGGGGCGGCGCTACCAATCGGCGCGGGAGCTGCTGGTTGATCTCCAGCGGGTCGGCGCGCCCGCTCCGGCAGAAGTTGTCCCGCGTGCGCGTGGCGTGCGGAGAAGCAGGCAAGTATTGGCGGGCGCGCTGGCCGGGTTGGTTGTCGTGGCCGTGCTGTGGGTGGCGCTGAATGGCGGGTGGCGCAACCGCGTGCTCGGGCGGGCCGCAGCGCCGCGGATTGAATCGCTGGCTGTGCTGCCGCTGGTCAACTATTCCCGCGATGTGGAGCAAGATTATTTCGCCGATGGCATGACGGACGCTTTGATTGCGGACCTGGCCCAGATCAGCGCCCTGCGCGTGATTTCTCGGACGTCAGCGATGCAGTACAAGGGCTCGAAGAAACCGCTGCCTCAGATTGCCCAAGAGTTGAATGTAGACGCGGTGGTGGAGGGCTCGGTGCAGCGTTCGGGCAACCGCGTGCGCATCTTGGCACAGTTGATTCATGGGCCGACGGACACGCATCTCTGGGCGCAGAGTTACGAACGCGACTTGCGTGATGTGCTGAGTTTGCAGAGCCAGCTCGCCCAGGCGATCGCGAGCGAGATCAAGGTCACGCTGACGCCGCGAGAGCAGGCACAGCTCTCTCTCGCGCGCCCAGTCAACCCGGAAGCCCACGAGGCCTATCTTCGCGGCCGCTACTTCTGGAACAAGAGAACCGAGGAGGGCTTTAGAAGAGGGACCGAGTACTTCAACCAGGCGATTGAAAAAGACCCCAATTATGCTCTGGCCTACGCAGGCCTAGCTTACACCTACAGTTTGATGGGGCATGAACTGTATAGCCTACTCGACCCGCGCGATGCGTACCCAAAAGCCAACGCGGCCGCCCTGAGGGCCCTGAAGCTAGACGAATCGCTCGCCGAAGCTCATGCGGTCCTGGGCGATGTCAAGTTTCGTTACGAATGGGACTGGTCCGGTGCCGAGCGAGAGTACAAACGAGCCATCGAGCTCAACCCAAGCTATACCACCGCTCACCAATGGTACTCGCACTTCTTGTTGCCGCTGGGGCGGGCGGAAGAGTCCTTGGCCGAAAGCAAGCGGGCCTTGGAGCTTGATCCCCTTAGCCTCGTAATCAACATGCACATGGGTTGGCATTACCTCTACGCGCGCCAGTACGACCAGGCCATCGAGCAATTGCGGAAGACACTCGACCTCGACCAGGACTTCCTTCTCGCGCACCTGTTCCTGGGGCAGGCTTATGAGCTAAAGGCGATGTACGCAGAGGCCATGGCTGAGTTCCAAAAGGCAATCGCGCTTTCGCGAGGTGCCCCGCCGAATGTTGCGGCGCTCGGACACCTCTATGCAGTCTCGGGGAAGAGAGACGCGGCGCGAAAAGTGCTCGAAGAATTGAAAGAGTCATCCAAGCGGAGATTCGTGCCGTCCTATGAAATTGCCGTCGTCTACGCTGGCCTGGGCGAGAAGGACCAGGCGTTTGGTTGGCTGCAAAAAGCCTTCGAGCAGCGCGACAGCGGTTGGCTGGTCGATCTTCGAGTGGATCCTAGGTTCGACCTACTGCGCTCGGACCCGCGGTTCGCTGACCTGGTGCGCCGTGTCGGCCTCCCGCCGTAATGACCATGCTCGCTGCTGGCACACAACTCGGTCCATATAAAATTCTGGCGCCGCTGGGCGCGGGAGGCATGGGCGAAGTGTACCGCGCACGCGATACCAAATTGGGCCGCGAAGTAGCCCTGAAAATCTTGCCGGAGAATTTCGCCGGCGACCCCGAGCGACGCGCCCGCTTCGAGCGCGAAGCGCAACTGCTGGCCTCGCTGAACCACACCAACATCGCGGCCATTTACGGCCTCGAGGAAGCGAACGGCCTGCGCTTCCTGGTTCTGGAGTTGGTGCCGGGGAAAACTCTCGCCGAGCGCCTCTCTTCAGGGCGGCTGGAAGTGGAAGAAGCTCTCAACATCGCGCGGCAGATCGCCGAGGCGTTGGAAGCGGCGCACGAGAAGGGCATAATTCACCGCGATCTCAAGCCCGCGAATGTGAAGCTCACTGCCGGCGGCAAGGCCAAAGTGCTGGATTTTGGTCTGGCCAAAGCGTTCGCCGGCGACTCAGCCGAAGTTGACCTGTCGAAGTCCCCAACGATCACGGATGCGGGGACCCGGCAGGGAGTGATTCTGGGCACGGCGGCCTACATGAGTCCGGAGCAGGCGCGCGGCAAGCCACTGGATCAGCGCACGGACATCTGGTCGTTCGGCTGCGTGCTCTATGAACTGCTCACGGGGAAACGAGCCTTTGCCGGAGCGACCATCTCCGACACGCTGGCCGCCATCCTCACCCGCGAGCCGACTTGGCAGGCGTTGCCAGCTGACACGCCTGCAAGCATTCAAGCGTTGCTGCGTCGCTGCCTGCAGAAGGATGCCAGTCGCCGCCTGCAACACATCGGCGACGCCCGCATCGAACTCGAAGAAGCGGTGTCCAAGCCGGCGCCAGAGCCGGTGGTCAAGCCTGCGGCGGCGCGGCCCTGGTGGCGGAGCAAGCCTGCGCTAACAGCCAGCGCAGCGGCGCTGGTCTCGCTTGTGGTGTTAGGGACGTGGTTCGTCCTGACCCGGACGCGCGGCGAGGCGATTGATTCGATTGCCGTGCTGCCGTTCGTCAATGCGGGTGGGGATCCGAACACGGAATACCTCAGCGACGGCATCACCGAGAACCTCATCAACAGCTTTTCCCAACTGCCCAAGCTGCGGGTAATACCGCGTAGCAGGGTCTTCCGCTACAAGGGAAAAGAGGCAGATGCCGAAAAGATTGGGCGGGAACTCAACGTCAGCACAGTGCTGACCGGCCGAGTGACGCAGCGGGGCGACAGCCTGAATATCCAGACCGAGTTGGTGGATGTGGCTCAGGTCTCGCAGCTTTGGGGCCGGCAGTACAACCGGAAGTTTTCCGAGATCATTACGGTACAGGAAGAGATTGCGAAGGAGGTCTCCGAGAAGCTGCGTCTGCGGCCGACGGGCGAAGAGCAAAAGAAACTGACCAAGCGTTACACCGAGAACCCTGAGGCCCATCAGCTCTATCTCAAGGGCCGTTACCTGTGGAACCGCCGGACGGGACCAACACTCCAGCGTGCCGCTGGGTACTTCCAGCAGGCCATTGACAAGGACCCGGGCTACGCGCTGGCCTGGGCCGGGTTGGCCGACTGCTATGCTTTATACAGCTTCTATGGCGTACTTTCGCCCGCGGAGGCCTTCCCCAAGGCGAAGGAGGCCGCACGAAAGGCTCTGGAGATTGATGACACACTGGCCGAGGCTCACGCTTCGCTCCTATGGATTAAGAGCCAATACGATTGGGACTGGGTGGGCGCGGAAAGAGAATTCAAGCGCACGATTGAACTGAACCCAAACTATGCGACCGTCTACAACTGGTACTCAGTTCATTTGGGCGCGATGGGCCGGCTGGATGAGGCCCTCGCCCTGGCGAAACGAGCGGAGGAGATCGAACCACTTTCGCTCGCCAACAGCACGAATGTGGGGTTGGCCCTCTACCTTGCGCGGCAGTACGACCAGGCGATAGAACAACTTCGAAGGGTGCTCGACACGGACGCGAACTTCCCGCCGGCACATCTATTCCTCGGGTTGGCTTACGAGCAAAAGGGGATGTTTGAGGAGGCCATTGCAGAATTTCAGAAGGGCTCAAGCCTCTCGGGAGGCGAGCCGACGATGGTAGGCGCACTCGGACATGCCTATGCGGTGTCGGGCCGGAAGGACCGGGCGCAGAACGTGATCGTCGAGTTAAAGCAGCAATCGAGGCGACGCTATGTCCCCCCGTTCGAAATCGCAGTCGTCTACATCGGCCTGGGCGAGAAAGAGCTGACGTTCGAATGGCTGGAAAGAGCCTACCGGGACCATTCTCCCTGGCTCGTCTTCCTGAACGTCGACCCGTATTTTGACAGCCTTTACGGGGACGCGCGGTACCGGGACTTGCGGCGGCGCATGGGGGTGCCACCGTAGTTGCCGGTTCAAACGGGCACGCCGCGGGGGACATTGCTGCATCCCTGGCGCTGTACTACGATACGCGGGCAGCGCATGAGCGAAGTTGCGACATCCTCGGTGCAACCCTCGGCGGCGTCCACGTGTCCCGATCTCGGTTTTCTTTGGGGCTTCTGGTATCCAGCCCTGCGCAGCAACCGAGTTCGCGGGCGCCGGCTCGCTGCGGCCACTTTGCTCGAAGTGCCTCTTGTGCTGGGCCGCGACGCCAAGGGCCGCGCCTTCGCGTTGCGCGATACTTGCCCGCATCGCGGCATGCCGCTCTCCTACGGCCACTTCGATGGCGAAACAGTGGAGTGCAGCTACCACGGCTGGAGATTTGACGCCTGCACCGGCCGCTGCACGGAGATTCCCTCGCTCACGGCGGACACAAAACTCAAAGTCGAGCGCATCTTCGCCGGGCATTTTCCCTGCGAAGAGCGCGACGGCTACTTCTGGGTCTTTCTGCCGGACGCCGCGCAGCGCGCCCCCGCCGCCGAGGCTCCGGCACCGGAGTTGCCCACGTTCAGCTCGCGCTACCGTGTGACGCACCTCGCAACCGAACTGCCTTGCCACGTGGACCACGGCATCATTGGGTTGATGGATCCGGCGCACGGGCCGTTCGTGCATCAGGCGTGGTGGTGGCGCACCCGGCACAGCATCCGGGAAAAAGAAAAACTCTTCGAGCCCATTCCCTCCGGCTTCCGGATGAGCGCGCATACGCCTTCGGCGAATAGCGCGCCCTACAAACTGCTGCGCGTCTACGGCCAGCCCATCATGACCACGATTGATTTCGTGC
>OBEQ011038991.1_pt1 | contig 16012 bp, 21 predicted proteins | sample 1670901 | NCBI WGS metagenome assembly OBEQ01 (sample SAMEA104232315, study PRJEB22302) | groundwater metagenome | biome: forest; feature: aquifer; material: groundwater | place: USA | collected 2011-08-07 | depth 5.4 m | reverse complement strand
TGGACTTGCACGCATTACGGCAACTACTTTAAAAATGCAACCGGCAACAACCAGAATTACCCAAATGGTATTTAAAACCCAAAATGCTATCTCAAGAATAACTGCTACAGCCACGAAGACGATTACTGCAGTATCAAGGATTACGGCAACAACTGTAAAAACTATTACTGCGGTAGTAAGAATAACAGCTATCACGACCAAGACAATTACTGGTATCTCACGCATTACCCAAGTGGTACAAAAGACACAAACCGGCATTGCCAACCTTTTAGCATCAAATGCAACCACAACTAAAACAATCTCTGCTGTCTCGAGAATTACAGTCATAGCACTGCGTACAGTAAGTGCAGTTGCCAGAATTACAGCCACAACTATAAAAACTACTGCCGGCATTGCGCGTATCGCCATTGTTACAGTCAAAACCCAGCCTGCAGTTGCAAAAATAACGGCAATTACAACGAAGACCTTACATGGTGTTGCCAGAATAACGGCTACAACCCCCAAAACCTTACAAGCAGTCGCAAGGATTACTCAAGTGGTGCAAAAAACGCAATCTGCTATATCAAGAATTACTGCAATAACTCAAAGGACGCAAAATGCCGTTGCTCGCATCACAACGCAGGCAACAAAAACTATCGTAGCAGTCGCAAGGATTACTGCCACAACTTTAAAGATCCAGCCGGCAGTTGCCCGTATTACTCAGATTGTTTTAAAAACACAAAGTGCCGTCGTAAGAATAACCATACAAAAAACCAAAACAATAACTGCCACAGCCAGAATTACTGTTACCACTTTGAAGACCAAAACGGCCATTGCCCGCATTATGCAGGTAGTTACAAAAGCACAATCTGGTATTGCCAGAATAACCCAAGTAGTAAACAAAACTATTGCTGCTACTGCGCGCATTACCATTATTACGCTGAGAATTCAGCCGGCAGTTGCTAGGATTACTGCAACTACCTTAAAGACAATAGTTGCGATTTCAAGAATAACCCAGATAGTAAGCAAACAAATTATGGCCACAGCACGCATAACTATAGTTACTAAAAAAACGCAGTCAGCCATAGCTAGAATTGAGATAACAACCCAAAAGACAATTACTGCTATTACTCGAATTACCCAGATTGTTGCCAAGCAAATTACCGGTACTGTAAGAATTACGCAGACTGTGGTTAAAAATCAGCCAGCAGTAGCAAGCCTTGCAAAGTTGGCAATGCGCACTATTGATGCAGTAGTACGCATCACAGCAACAACTGTGCAGCAAATTAGTGCCATTTCAAGGATTACCCAAATAGTAGCCAAACAAGTTACTGCAACCGCAAGAATAACCATAAAGACCCTGCAGATCCAGCCGGCAGTTGCTAGGATTACGCAAATAGTAAGACAGACAGTACGTGGACTTGCACGCATTACAGGTATCACAATATGTTCAATACAAGGGTTGGTCAGAATTACTGGTACAGCCTTAAAAACCCAATTCGCTAACGCCAGAATACAAGTAAAAAGACAAAAAAATACCTCTGCAGTTGCTAGTTTAAATCAAAAAGCGGTGAGGGTGCAGCACTGTGCTGCACGCATCAAATCACCAATTTACGGCATGACCAAGCCACATGGCCAGATGTTTGATTTTCAACAGTCATTGCTTAGACAGCTACTTGGCGGTGCATATATATTTTCTGGCAGAATGTATAACAAGAGAGCTGGAGATAGTTACAATTAAAAAGTATGAACTATATCGCACAAGCAGACGTCGAAGCATATTTAGGCGTTGCACTTACCAGCAATGGTATTGCTGCATTTAATTTGCTGTTGCCTCTTTTACAGGACCAAATTGACAACTATTGTAATAGGACTTGGAATATCACAAACCCGATTGTAGAGAATTTTGACGCCCTTTCTCAGGTGGGTTCAGGTGTACAATCAAATTACACTTTCTTTGTAAAATATCCTTCTATTTCTGCAACTCCTGCAAATAATGCTTATCCCTTGGCCGGCGGGATAATAAGTGTGCTTATTGGTCAGTCTCCACTTGATATGAATTATGTTGTCAATTATGGCACTCATGTAAAACTTTCTGCCTCATTTTCTTCTGTTATTCTTGCTAACCCTCTTGGTTTCAAAATGGTACAAATAACATATAACAGTGATGCTGCTGGAAATCCGCCTAAAGCATTTAAGCTCGCTTTTGTTATGTGGATAGCGAGAATGATACAGGAAGCACCAGACGCAGGAAAATCAACCACTCAAGTGCAAGCTGGTACTGTACGCGCATACTATTCCCCAGACAAATTGGCAATACCAGAATTTGTAAAATCAGTCTTAGACAATTACAGACTGCATGTACTTGACCATTTATAAAATGCTATGCCAAAACTACCAATTACTGATATTGTAAAAATCTATCAATTTGAGCGTAATGGCGACACAGAAAGTTATGGTGCAACACCAGCTTATCAAAACGTCAATGCATGCATCTCGCCTACTGGAACAGATATTCAGCCCTCAATGGATGTGCCGGCTTTCCAGCTCTTTGAGGTTTTTATTTATGATGTTACGGTGCAGCTTCATAACGCAGACAAAATTGTTACTGACACCAGTGTTGAGTATATTTTAGATGGCAAGCCCTATGTAATAAATAACAATTACCTGCAGTATATACGTTGCATGGCAAGACAGGTGGTGTAATATGACAGGCGATTACAATTTATCAGTTACAGTTGTTGGCGCAAAAGAGCTGCAAAATGCTTTAACAAATATTGATACTTTTGCAAAACAGGCATTTATGGATGCCATAAATAAAACTGCTATTGACTTGGAGCGAATAGCCAGATCACGCGCTCCTCATAGAAAAGGCGGTCTTTGGAATTCTATTCATACAGAGCCTGCAGTTGCTACACGAGACAACATCGAGGCAAAAGTTGGAACAAACCTTAAATATGCCAGAGCACAGGAAGCAGGTACGAGAGGCATGGTTATTCACAGTCACAATAGTAGGACAGGAAAGCAATTTACCTATATTGGCAACATTCCGCCTACTTGGTATATGAAGCATGCCAAAGATGAAGTCAAACCGGAATTAACCAATAATTTGTCAGATGCAATACAAAGAATTATTAGACATGTTACAGAACAAACGCCAAACGCACTATGAGTAATTTTGGATATAAACCAATAAAAGATGCAATTGTTACTATTCTTCAGAGGGTTAGCAGCCTCAAGGTGGTGTATGGCAAAGAGGAGAAAGCAATTAAAGATTTCCCTGCGGCAACAGTAAGCGCTAGAGAACATTCTGCAGAACTGCATGACACAACGGCAAATCTTAAAATGTACTCTCATTATATAAGGCTATATTTTCGGACTGATGAAACAAACGATCCGGATTACGAGGATGTTTTAGAACAAACTGCGGACAGCGTTATTGCCGCGCTTGAACATGATTTAACTCTTGGCGGTGTCGTTGACTGGTCAATGCCTACATCCGGCGTGTGGCGAAATGTTGAAAAGGAAACTCCGGTCAGAATGCTAGAGCTAACGCTGGTGTCAAAAGCAAGAGTTGTAAGGTAGTTATTTCAAAAATGTATAAAGTAAGTCTTTTAACTCAATATAATTGGTCAGCATATGTACAAGTACAAATATATTGGTGAGGATGAAAAGCATTTGCCAAGTCTTGGCATAACTGTAAGCTATAACGGCCAGATCATTACAACTGATACAGCAATTGATCACCCAGAGTTTGTATTAGTAGTTGATGAGCCGGTAAACACTGATACAAAAAGTAAAACAAAATAAATATGAGCGCAGGTATTCAATCACAAATATCATTTAAAAAAGAGTCCGCTTGGGGTACAGCAGTTGTACCAGATAAATCTATTGCTATAAGGCCAACAGGCGGTGTTATCATCAAAGAAAATGTGCAGATGATACCAGCTATCAAAGGCCAACTGCAAAAAAACTACACTGCAATCAAGGGTAAAGTTGCCTATGATGGCGATTTTACAATGGATGCTTTTGCAGACTATCTTGGTTATTTCTTACTTGCTGCTCTTGGTACAGACACCCCAGCTACTCACTCTGGTGAGACAGTTGTTTATGATCACCCTTTTACAGAAAGCTCACCAAAACCATCATTTACTATTGAGCAGGCAATTGCAGAAAATACCAGACGTTTTGCCGGCTGCCTTATCACCGGATTTAAACTAACCGGTAAGGTTGGTGAAATGCTTGAGTTTGTTGCCAATGTTATGGCAAAGACACAAGCTGTAGCCACAGAAATTACCGGCGCATTCTCCACAGTGCCAGCTTTCAATCATGCCCAGCTGCAAGTTAAAATTGGCGGAAGCGTCATTGGCGAAGTTGAGAGCTTTGAGCTTGAATATAAAAGCGGTGTCAATATGGTTTATGCGCTTGGAAACATTGAGCCGTCATACAATGCTATTGAAGGTGGAGCAACAGTTACCGGAAAAATTGACTTATACCTTGATTCAACAAGCCTTGCAGAACTTACCAATTATATCAATAAAACCACACGCTCTCTTGAACTGGTTGCAACCGGCGGCGCAATTGGAAATGCAGCCAACTATGTGCTTGACGTAATAATTCCACAAGCAGTTTACATAGCAGCAGACTCAAAGATTACTGACCAACATAATTTGCTTTCAATCTCTTTTGAGGGTATTTATGACACATCAAGTGGTAAGCTCTTGGGCATAACTCTCACAAACTTAGTATCAGCTTACTAATATGGAAAATGTAACATTTGAATTTAAAGGCTACACAGTAATATTTAAACCATCTCTTAATTTTGGCCAAAAAAGACAGATGCAAAAGCTCATGGCAAGCAAAATGTCTGTTGATGTTAAAGACCTTAGCGCGGACACCAATGTAGATGGCGCAATTATTTATGAAGTCCAAGATTTAACCCTCAAATCACTTTTAGTAAGCTTCAAAACTCCAGAGGGCAAAGTCTTTGAAGGCACATTGGCTTATGATGCAATCCAAGAGCTTGATGATGATGAGGTTGGCAGAGCAATTTATGCAGAGATTGACAAAGTAACATCCGCTACAAAACTAACCCCTGATAGTAAAAAAAAATAGAACTCGAGGCTTTTAAATTCCACAAAGCTGGTAAAGGCAGCATTTCAGAAGACCTTGAAGCAGTTTATCTCTGTGATGTATTAGGACTTTCTTACAGTGAGCTTGAGATACAGCCGGATTGGTGGATTGAACGTATGCTGATATGGCAAAAACAAAAATCTCTTGCAGAGGAGCATAAACAAAAAATCAACGCTCTTGTAAACAAAACATAAACCCCTTTATACAAAAAGATATAAGCTGGTTCATTTTTTTACTTATAATTAAGCAGCTATGAATACTGACGCAATTTTGCAGATCGTTATAAAGGCCAAAGATGAAGCCAGTGCAACTCTTGAGAATGTTGGAAAAAAAGCCGGCGGAGTATCAGACTTACTTGCACACTCATTCAAGGATGCTGCAATTGTTTCCGGTGTTGCTTTGGGCGGATTGACCGCAGAGGCAGTTTTATCTGTCAAGGCATTTTCTGAACATCAGAATATACTTGCCCAGACTGATGCGGTGTTAAAATCCACTGCAGCAGCATTTCAAGATTCAAGCACAAGCGTTGCAGCACATACTGTTACCATTGGCATTTCATCAAAACAACATGCAGAGCTGCAAAAGCAATTAGACTCTGCGCAATACTCACTCAAAATAATGCAGGATAGATGGGATGGGTCAAAGATCCATACCAAAGCTGCGGCAGATGAGCTTGAGCATGCCAAAGAGAAAGTTACCAGCATTGAGGCGGCAATGAATAAAACAACTACATCAATGATCGGCGGTAATGGTATGGCGAAAGCAATGCAAATAACAAGAGAGCAAGTTATTGGCTTATCAGAGCAGATGCAAAACCTTACCACTTACAGCAAAGACCAAGTGCTGTCAACTGAAAATTTGCTTTTGACATTTACCGGTATTAGTAAAGATATTTTCCCCCAAACAACAACGGCTGTACTGGATGTGGCAACTGCCATGCATGAAGACCTGCAGAGTGCAGCAATCCAAGTGGGCAAGGCTTTGCAGGATCCTTCAACCGGTATGGCACAACTGCACAGAATTGGTGTTGATTTTACCAAAGAGCAAATTGCGCAAGCCAAGGCAATGCAGGCAACCGGTAATATAGCCGGCGCGCAGGCTCTTATATTAAAAGAGTTAGGTACAGAGTTTGGTGGCTCTGCAACAGCCCAAGCCAAAACATTCACCGGACAGATGGCACAACTTAAAAATGTATTTCAGGATATTCAAATATCCATTGGCGGATTTATTGAAAAAGCATTGCAGCCAATCTTACCTCACTTACTGAATGTGGCAAAAGCACTTAATGATGTTTTGACCAATGGCAAACCGCTCAGTGAATTTACCAAAACCTTGAGCCAGAATTTTGGCGCATTTGGTACTGCAGTTGGTAATATTATTACTTTTTTTGCCAACAACAGGACAGCACTTATTGCTTTGGCCGGTGCGCTTGGCGGAATTTTGGTCATTTCACTGGCAGCAGCAACTGTTGCCATGCTGAGCTTTTTGGCTGTATCACTGCCCGTATTGGCAATCTTTGCAGCACTTGGGGCAGGTGTGGCTTTGGTTGTAACTCACTGGAAAACATTTAAACCAGTGATTGATGCTATAACACCGGCACTCAAAGCACTTTGGGGCACTATCAGCAAGTTTGTATCAGATGTTATTAGCGCAGTCATAAACTTTGTAAATACCAACCGCGACACATTCCAAGCATTTTGGACTGACGTTGTGGGTGTCTTTACCTTTGCACTTGGGTTTATACAAGGATTTTTTAAAACTACTTGGGATGCAATCAAAGATTACTTAGCTGCAGTTTTAGAAATAATGAAAGGTATTATTGAGATTGCCTGGGGCATCATTACCATTATTATTGATGTGGCAATGGGAATAATTACCGGCAACTGGAAAAGAGCATGGGACGGCATTAAACAGGGTTTGTCTTATGTCTGGGATGGTATCAAAAATGTCATTGATGGCGGGGTTAAATATATCATTGACTCAATAAAACTTGCTCTTGATACAGTTATTGGCTTGGTCAATGGCGTTATAGATGGATTTAATAAAGTGGCTGGTGCAGCATCCGGTGGTAAAATTCACATCCCAGACATACCCCATTTTGCAGAGGGTGGGTTTGTACCGGCAACCGGTCTTGCAGTTCTGCATCAGGGTGAGTTTGTTATGTCAAAAGCCATGCTTGCCGGTCAGCAACAAGTACCACTGCAAATAAAAACAACAACTAACAATAACCAGCCCATCAACATTTATGCAACTGTCAATCAAAATATAGACATGGCGCTTTTAGGTAACAAAATTGCTTTTGCACTAAGGAACTCAAGATAATATGATAACAGGATTAACGCTTGGGGGTGTATCCCTCATACAAGACCAATGGCTATTGCAAGCCTTTAAAAATGGCTCATTCCCGGCAACCGTTTACACACGGACTAAAAGAGGCGGCAAAAATGGCTCAAAACTCATTACACCAACATTTGCCTCTTATCAGTTTGTAATGGATTTCCAAATTGTTGGGTTAAACTTTGCAGATTTAGCACTGCAGCGTGACATTTTCCTTGGCATTTTGGGTACAGTCCATTCAAACGGCACACAGCGTCTTATTGTTATACGTTCTGATGGCGGCCAAAGATATATTGATGTAAAAGCTATTGAAGTTACCGGCGACTTAACCACAGATGACGGCACAAGTTCAATTATTGAGATAACACTTGAGGCAGAATTTCCATTCCTGCAAAACCCAACCCAGACCTCACAAGATGTAACCATCTTTAATGGTGGAGGTTGGGCATTACCAGTTGGCATCCCATTTGATATGTCAGCAAACCACTCAACACTTATCAATATAGTAAATAATGGGAATTATCCCGCGTATCCGGTCTTTACATTTATTGGAGCGCTTACTAATCCAAGCATTACAAATAACACTACCGGTAAGACTTTGAGTTTGGCACAAACCCTCGCAGATAGCAGTGCGTCAGTCATTATTGATACCTACCTTGGCACAGTGATACTTGAGCCTTCCGGCAATAATGGCAGACAATATGTTACCGGTGATTTCTGGACAGTCCCAGTTGGCCAGTCAACAGTCACTTTAGGCAATGCAAACACAACAGATGGCGGAAAGTGCGTAATAACCTTTAAAGACACATTCTTAAACGTATGACATACACAGTAATTTTAAAGCATGTTGCAAGTGGTGATATTTTTGAATTGCCTTATAAATTAATCAACTACGTTGAGGAGTTAAACAACGGCTCACAGGCTACATTTGAATTTGATTATACCACCATAAAAGAGCAAGTCTGCGACCCATATACCACCAACCCAAAAGATTTATTTACAGCAGTTTTATCAGAGATAACAGTTAAAGACTCAAGCAATAATATACTCTGGCTTGGGGTTGTATCAGAATATAACCGCAGCAAAGATGCCTCTGGTAATTTTACCTTAAGTGTTGCTGCAGTTGATTATTTTTCACTCTTACAGAAAAGACGTACCGGTTCTGATGATATTTTCAGCGGGGTTGACCCTGCAACCATACCTTGGTCTTTAATCAACACCTCGCAAAGCAAAACGCATGGGGATTTGGGCATTACAGTTGGTGCAACTGCTTCAACCGGTACAATGGTAAGTGTTGAGTTGAAATATGCAGATATTAAACAGGTAATAACAGACCTCTCAAATTACAAGGCTAACAATAGCTTTGATTTTGATATAGACACCGGCAAGAAACTCAATATCTATTACCCAACAAAAGGTTCACTACGCGCCAACATTGTTTTTGATGACAACACTGTTTTGGCTCACGCAGTTAAAATACCGGTTGTTTTAAACATTACCAACTCTGTCTTTGTTACAGGGCAGGGCATCAACAATGATATTGCTGCAGTCAATCGGCAAGCATCATCAAGCGAAATTGCAGAGTACACCCTGCTTGAGGATATTATAAGCGACACGCAAACAGCAGATACCACCACACTCAACAGTGAGGGAGACCGCAAACTTAGCCTTGAAAAACTGCCACTTTATGCCATTACACTAAAACATTCAGATGATATTAATCTCACCACTTATGGTCTTGGTGATACGGTCGTAGTCAATATTATAGAGGAGCGAATCAGCTACGCTCAATACAGAGTGAAAAAGCGCACAGTTGATATTGATGAGACAGGTACAATGGTTGCCACAATAGATTTGCTAACAATATAACTATGGATGAAATAAGAAGAATTTTAAATGATTTAGCACGCAGGGTTGAATACCTTGAGAAAGGACTGGTTGTTAAGAAGATTACTATACCCGCAGATTCAACCGGTTTTTTGGTGATCAAAATCGTTACGTCTGATCCTGTAAGTCCTGTGAACAATGAGATATGGATAAACTTAACAAGCAATCAGCTCAAATGGAATAAAAGCGGAACTATCAAAGCAGTTACCCTCAGTTAATTTTTGTATAAGACTTGCTGTACATCTTCATATAATTGATTACAACTATGGCATTACGTTCAATTCGATCAGGCGCAACAGCAATGACAGAGGCCAGTTTTTTACAGTTTATAACTGACTTTCTAAATATTTCAGGAGTGCTTGATACTACAACTACTCAATTTAATGTTACAGCCGGCTCCGGCTTATCAGTAAATATTGCTGTAGGCCATGCTTATTTATTAGCTGTAGCAGGGAATGGCTACCCGATTATTAATGATTCAACGATTTCAAACCTTGCTGTCAATGCGAATGCATCCGGTAATCCGCGCTACAGCTCGATTGTTTTATACCAAGACCTGGGTGGATCTCCAAATTCAACCGAAACCAATACTGTACATGTTGTTTCAGTTGATGGAACACCGGCGGCATCACCTACACCGCCGTCAAATTCTACCATTCAGTCATCTGTTGGGTCCGGCAATCCATTTATTGTTTTGGCAAACGTTTTGGTTAATTCCGGTGCTACGACACCAACAAGCATTACTGACGCAAGACCTCAAGCTAAATTCAGGTCTGATTTATTTAATGCTGATCAATGGGTTACGGTTGCGGGTGTTGCGGGCGGCACGACTACACTTGATTTATCACTGGGTAAAAAATTCCAAATCAACATGCCTGCAGGAAATACTACTCTTGCCTTGCTGAATGTTCCTCTTAACTGTAAGTCAATTGATGTTCGTGTTACTCAAGACAGTGTTGGCGGCAGGATAGTTGCATGGTGGTCTGGACTTATCTGGGCGAATGGTGGAGTTGCTCCGGTACTTACAGTTACAGGCAATAAATCAGATGAGTTCGTTATCAATTTTTTAACTGTTACCAACGATACAATAAACACCAGTGAAGGTTTTGTAGCAGGTCAGAATATATGAGAAAAACATATCTTGTATTTGTTATTCAAGCATATCAGGAAAAAGTTGATACAGGACATCTTATTGATGCCTGTGAGCTGCAATTAATTGCCAAGTCTTATGATGAGGCGTTAAGGCGCGCAAAAGAAATTATCAAAAAGCCGTATTACAGACTGAATGTGGTTATTGAAAAATATGCAGACAAATAAATATGACAATACCGCCAAAAGTTATACTTATCTGGGCAGGCACTAATGCCAGTATACCCACTGGGTTTACGAGAGTAACAGCCCTTGATGTTCAATTTGCCAAAGGTTGTGATGTTGGCGCACAAAACGTAACCGGTGGCACAGACAGCCATTCGCACACCTCACCGGCACACAATCACCAAGTAAATAGCCACACCCATACCTACGATTTAGACTATACAAATATCGGCAACGGTGATGATGCATCATCAAATAGCGGACATATTATTAATGATGCAAACCATGCACATTGGGGGCAAACTTCTGATGGCGGGTCAGCCTCATTCTCATCCTCTGACTCTTTGACATATAGCTCACAATCCGGCAATAGCTTACCGCCTTATTACTCTGTTATTTTTATTAAATCCAACGGCTACCCAACCCCAACTAATGCAATTGCTTTATTTGCAGATACTACCTTACCAAGCGGGTGGAATGAGTGTGATGGCTTAAGCGGCAGACCAGACTTGAGAAATAAATACCTAAGAGGCGCACCAACCGGAAATGATACTGGTGCAACCGGTGGTGCATATACCCACTCACATGATATGAGTCACGGCCACACATCCGGCGCAAATCACTCTCACTCTGGTGGCGCAAATAAAACACCCAATGGCGGCACTGATAGAGACAGCGGTAGCGGGTCAGATGTTGATGATAGGCATGGTCATAGCGTTACCTTAAATGGCGTGGTTGCACCCATTGCCGCATACTCAGGCGTGCAGTCATTGTCAGATAGCGTTGAGCCGCTTTACAAAAAACTGCGTGCTATGCAGAAAAACAGCAGCCCAGACGCAAGCCCAGTTGGTTTGATTGGTTTATTCCTAGATAACCCGCTTTTTATACCGGCTGGTTGGGCAGTTTGTGATGGTAACAATGGTACACCGGATATGCGAGGCTATCATTTAAAGATTGCCAATGACGGTACTGAAATCGGCAACACCGGTGGTTCAAATACCCACACCCATGCCGGTACAACTCACTCTCACACCAATGCCGGTTCACACAACCATTCTGGTGGCTCTGATGGACATTCACAAACTCAAGGGATTGATGGTGTTGGAAGCAACCACACGAATAGAAGCATACCGGCGCACAATCTTATAAATTGCTCATCATCCTCACCGGATTACAGCAATGCTACAACCACAGCTGACTCAAGTAATAATGAGCCGGCATACACCACAGCTATTTTTATTCAATTTCAAAAGTTTATTGGCGGTGCAATTTTAGAAAACATAATATAATTATGGAAAACGATATAGCTAAAACAGATCATGATATATTAATAACCCTGGTTGAGTCCGTCAAAAATAACCATGCTACGATACTGGATAAAATTGCGGATATAAAAGAAGATGTTGCTGAAATTAAAGCAGGAATAAATCTTCGGATTGCAGATCATGAAATCCGTATTAAAGCATTGGAAAAAATGCGGGATGAATTGCGGCCTCACACAATGGCTGAAATTATAGAGAAAAATAATCAATGGATTAATGATTTTAGACTTACCTGGAAAATAACTCTTGGTATTGCTTCTGCAGTCGCAGCTATTGTTGGTTTTGTTATTGCAACAGTTATTGAGGTATTGAGGCTATTCAAATAAAAATGTATAAGGTTTAATCCTCTCATCAGTATCATAGGTTAATGAGAAACTATCCGCGAATCTACTCTCAAAGGGATCCTCAATGGGCAGGTCAGCGGCTTGGAACAGCTAATGATGCAACAATTGGTCAGTATGGGTGCTATCTTACCTCTTTTGCCATGACTGCTGGGTATTTCGGGCATCAAATTACACCGAATGCGCTAGATGATATTTTTACCAATAAAAGTTTATATGCAGATGGAGATTTAATAAGTAATGATGATGATCTATCACAAGTTTTCTCAGATATTCAATTCGTGCAGGTTTATCCATATCTTAATGATCCGGCAGACCTTAATTTACTTAAGGAGCTTTCTGCTAATGACTCCGTTGCTGTTATTCTTGAACTAGATTTTGACCATGATCCAAATGATGGAATAGAGACTCACTTTGTATGTCTTCACGAGTATGATGGAAATACATTTAAAATCTATGATCCCTGGTATGGTACAGATGATGATTTTTCCCTGCATTATGGTAATAATCCGGCTCAAACAATTCAGAAATTTGTTGTCTATAAAGGCAATCCGGTTGGAGCAAGCGTGGCAGTTGATGCAAATGTGTTTCCTCAATTGGTTGATAAAGCGACAAAGTATGATGCTTTTCATGCAGCAGGATACACAACTGTTGATGATGTAATAAAGAAAGTAGGTGACCTAACCAATGCCAATACACAGCTTCAGCAAGATGTACAAACTCTACAAGGTCAAATTTCTGATATGGCAACTGCAATTCAAAAGGTTAAGGATGAAGATATTCAAACTGTGGATGACTCAATAACTGCACAGCATCAAAGAGATTCAGCAGTAAACGACATAAATTTTGTCAAAAGCTTACTTGGTCTTACTCCTCAAGCAACTGATGAAGACATGCATACTGCTGTTACAACAATGCAAACTACTATTAAACAGCTTCAAGACCAAATAAAACAGTTTCAGTCAAATACTCCGCAATTCGGAACTGTAGTTGCTAATAGTAACACAGCTTTTAGTCTTGTAGATTTTATTAAAAGTCTTTTCTCAAAAAATAAGGCAGGAGAAAATATATGAATGATTTAATAGGTCTGGCTTTACCGCCTGTTATTGATCTCATCAACCATAAAGTTTCTAACGGAGCACTAAAGCTTTTTATTTCAGTTGCCATTTCTTTGGTTGTTGCTGCATTGCTTAATATTGATAAGCTCAATATAAGTAATGCGCAGGAAATTTTCAAATCCGGATTAGTAGTTTTTGGATCAGCACAGGTTACTTATCAGCTTTACTGGAAAGATTCGCTTGATAGACAGAGGATGGTTTCAAAACTGCAGGGGAATACACAAATAAGCTGAGTTCATTTTAGCAGAAAATATCCTATTAAGAAAAACACAACTATTAATATTATTCCAGCTATCCATGGTTTGTAGTCATTGTTTTTTCTATGTTCTACAATAGTCGGATATGAAAATGGCCGTTTTTCTTCTGTCTTGAAAAACTTTTGCATATCTCCTTTTAGTATAGCAGAGCTATTAAAAAGGAAGAAGTTCTGATGCAGAAACCTTAAGTGCTTTAGCAATCTTATAAAGAGTTCTGATTGTTGGATTCCTTTCTCCTCGTTCAATCATCCCTATGTATGTACGATGCATCACAAGTCTTTCAGCCAGTTCTTCTTGAGAAATTCTATTAGATTTTCTTATCTTCTGTAATCTCCGCCCAAATTTTACCAAAATGTACTGGTGAGTTATGGATTTTCCCATTAAACATAATCTTAGATACTCCTAGTATCGCTTTCGACATACTCCTTGTATTCATTTTTTGCTGTATTATTAATAGTACCGTGGATATGTGTTATCCAAAGTGCCAAACTAGACAGATTGATCATAGTTTGAAGTATATTAAACAATTACTACAACAACTGTTGACAACAACTGCGGTGTTTGGGTATAAATATAATAGAAAACAATTATTAGCCAATTCTTTAGTAGAAGCTCTCGAAGCTCAGAAATCCGTAAGGATACCTGAGCTTTTTTCTTGGATAAAAATATGAAGCTTGTCCTACAGGAATACAGATGTACATGCGGAAAACTTTTGTTTAAAGGTTTGCTTTTTGTCTGTATTGTTGAAATTAAATGTAAACGATGCAACAAACTCTCCTCATTCGGGAAGGTGAAAAATAGCAAGCTATATCAACATCTGCCCGCTTCTAAATGACATCTTGGGTCGGACAAATGTGTTTTTTTGATCCCCGCGCCGTTATAAGGAATAATTTAGGCAAATATATCTAGATATTTCTTATAGACATATTTTTTACCATACTCTTTTGATATATCTTTTTGTTCAAGAATCTCTAAATCTACAAACTTATCGATGAGTTTATATGCACCCTGTCTGGTATACCCTGACCATTCGCTGATTTTATTAACATCTACAATAGGAAGCTTATATAAATTCTTCAAAATCTTCATACCAACTTTTGATGTTTGGCCTAAGGAGTGTACCTTTTCCATATCTTGTTCCCTGAGTGAGTTAATTTTTCTGGAGGTTTCAATTGCATCCTTTGCAGTCTGTGTTATGCCTTCAAGGAAAAATTTGAGCCACGAAACTACATCTCCTTTAATATGGTAGTTATAGAGTAAATCAAAATATGTCTGTCTGTGTTTTTTAAAATACTCTGATATATAAAGCACGGGTCTATCTAAGACCCCTTGTTTAACAAGATAAAAGGTGATAAGTAGTCTTCCGGTTCTGCCATTGCCATCTAAAAAGGGATGAATTGTTTCAAACTGGGCATGAGCAATACCGGTTTGAATAAGAGGAGTGTAGTAGTTTTCTTTGTAAAGGAATTTTTCAAAATCATCGAGCGCATGATTCATAGCATCGGGAGGTGGTGGAACAAATTTAGCTGTTTCGATAGTTTCTCCACCTATCCAGTTTTGTGATCTTCTAAATTCCCCCGGAGTAAAGCGGCTGTCTTTTGGATGGGATAGTAAAATTTTATGCACTTCTCTAATGAGTCGCAGTGATAAAGGGAGTGTTTCAATTCGTTTTAATCCATAATTCATAGCCTCTATGTATTTTTGAATTTGATAAACATCTTCTGGTAAACCTTGCGTAAAGGCTCCCTCTGCCTCAATTGCATCAATCATGGTAGCCTTTGTGCCCTCTATTTGGCTTGAGAGAACTGCTTCTTTGCGGATATACATGAAGATAAAGAAATCTACATCAGGAAGAAGTTGGGTAATTCCATCAAGTTTTGCTAAGAAGTGAGTTGCCCAATATTGGAGATTTAGCATCTCCTGATCCATAGGAATATCAAACTGAGGAGGGAATTTATCAGGAATAAAGGCTGTGTATCCGATTGGTTGTTTAATAAGTTTGCCTACCATAGTTGTTTACATCTAGTAAGTAGATGTAAACAATATTAGTATATTTGTTTACATTTGTCAAGAGATTGTAAACAACCCCACAAAAAAAAACGGGTATTGACAAGCGCATAAATATTTTGTTAAATAAATATAGATTAGAATTTTAAGAAGCTCTTGAAGCTCACGGATCTTAAGCTCATCGCTTAGGAGAAGTGAGCCTTTTTTATGAATCAAATTACATTTGGTAAAACTATAATTAGTAAAAAAGCAAAACTCATCATCGGGCTTTCTGTTTTCATTGTCATTGCTGGATTCCTTTTGAGATTTACCCCCTT